>Ga0081539_10000041_pt1 | contig 292660 bp, 285 predicted proteins | sample TabmetS4T2R2_FD_71023 | JGI IMG/M metagenome (GOLD analysis project Ga0081539, IMG submission 71023) | Tabebuia heterophylla rhizosphere microbial communities from the University of Puerto Rico - S4T2R2 | ecosystem: Host-associated > Plants > Roots > Rhizosphere ...
TCATGGTCATGGCGCCGCAGACCCCGATCGAGTACGGGGGCACGTACCCGCTGCCCGAGGCCGAGCTCGACCGCTTCACGATGCGCATCGCGATCGGCTACCCGCCGCTCTCGGCCGAGGCACAGCTCCTGAACGAGCAGACGACCGACGACCCGCTCGAGTCGCTCGAGCCCGTCGTCGCGGCGGCAGACGTCCTCGAGGCGATCGAGGACGCGCGGCAGATCTACGTCGAGGACAGCGTGAGCAAGTACGTCGTCTCGGTGCTCCGGCACACGCGCGCGGATGCGCGCCTCCACCTCGGGGCGAGCCCCAGGGCCGGCATCGCGCTTCTGCGGGTTGCCAAGGCCCGCGCGCTCGTGGACGGGCGCGACTACGTCGTCCCGGACGACGTGAAGGCGGTCGCGGCGCCCGTGCTCGCGCACCGGCTCATCCTCGCGCCCGAGGCCCGCTCGTCGGGGCTCTCCTGCGAGGACATCGTGGTCGAGTCGCTCGACCGGACGCCGGTCCCGGTCTAACCGTGCTGACCGATCGCGGCCGGGCCGTGCTTGCCCTCGGCGGCGTCGTCTACCTCGCCGCGTGGGCGTTCGGCTCGGTCCCGCTCTACCCGGTCGCCCTCGGGCTCGTCTTCGCCGTCGGCGCGGCCGCGATCTGGGTCCGGATCCTCGACCGTCCGATGTTCCTTCGCCGCTCGGTCGGTGCGGGCCGACATCTGGACGGCGACGACGTGCCCGTGGAGCTCGAGCTCGACGTCGAGGGCGGTGTTCCACTCGGCAGCCTCGGAGTCCACGAGTCGATCGCACGCTTCGGGGAGCGCGAGACGACCCTCGTCCGGCGGCACGGACGCCTGCGCGGCCGCTACGTCCTTCCGCGCGTTCCGAGGGGCCGGTACCGGATCGAGCGCGCCGAGATCGTGCTCGAGGACCCGTTCGGCCTCGAGCGCACGACCGTCCCTCTCGGCGAGCAGGGCTCGCTGCTCGTGTACCCGCGCCTCGTCGAGCTCGACCGTCTCTTCTCCGAGGCTGGCGCGCGCATCCCGGAAGGGAAGCGGCTCCTGCTCAGGCGGCCGAGCGGCTTCGACCTCCATTCCGTCCGCGAGTACGAGCCGGGCGAGTCGCTCCGCCGCGTGCACTGGCCCACGACCGCGCGCCGCGGCCGGCTCATGGTGAAGGAGCTCGAGGACGCACCGCGCGACGAGGTCGCCGTCGTCCTCGACGCCGACCGGACGATCGTCGTGGGCGAGCCGCCCGACTCGACGTTCGAGCTGCAGGTTCGGGCGGCCGGCTCGATCCTGCGGACGCACGCGAGCCGCGGCCGGCGGGCTTCGCTGCTCGTCAACGGCGCCGACCGTCTCTACCAGCGCGTGCACTCGTACGACGGCGAGTGGAGCGCGGCCCTCGAGATCCTGGCCGCGGTCGAGCCGGACGGGACGACACCCCTCGCCACGGTGCTCGCAGACGAGGCGAACGCCGCCATGCGGGCCCTCGAGCTCACCGTCGTGACCGCGGTGCTCTCGCCTCGCCTCGTGGAGCGGCTTCTCCAGCGCATGCTGCTCCGCCAGACCGGCGTGGTCGTCTACGTCGACCCGGCCAGCTTCGGCGCGCGACCCGCCGAGCGCACGCCGACCGAGATCGCGGCGCAGCTCTTGCGCCTCGAGCGGGCGGGCATCCCGGTCGTCGTCCTCCGCCGCGGGGACGACCTCGCCGAGAGGCTCGGCGCGAGCGAGGCTCCGGAGGTCGCCCTTGCCTAGGCTCGTCCTGGCGCTCGCGATCGTGGCGGCCCTGACGGCATCGGCGTGGTCCCGGACGGAGACGCCTCCGCCGGGCGTCCGGGGGCTCGCGCCGTTCTGCGCGCTCGCGTTCGTCCCGGCGCTCCTGGTCGCGCTGGCCGCCGCCAGACGGCTGCGGGACCGCCTCCTCGTCGGCGTCCTCGGCATCCTCGCCTCCGCGACGGTCGCGGCGAGCCTCGCGTTCTCAGTCCGCCTGACCGAGGCCCGCCCCGGGTCGGCGCACGATTTCTTCGGCCCCGTGCTCGGCCGCTTCCGCGAGGGGTTCCTCGACTTCTACGAGACGCAGCTTCCCTTCAACCGAATCGACTACCCGCTCATGCACGGGGTCGTCCTCTTCGCCGTGTTCGGGTTCGTCGCCCTGGCCGGCGTCCTCCTCGCCGTCCGCCGGCCCGTCGCGGGCGTTGCCGCTGCGCTGGTCGGGGCGGGCTGGCCCGCGACGCTGATCGCGCCGCAGCGCCCGCTTCTGCAAGGCGCGCTGCTCCTCGCGGGCCTCCTCACCGTCCTCTTCCTCGTGAGGCGCGAGGACGGGCCCGTCCGCGCCGTCCTGCAGGGCGCGGTCGCACTGCTCCTGCTCGTCGCCGTCGCGCTGGCCGGCTCGACGTCTAGCGCGGTTGCCAAGGACGCCTTCCTGGACTGGCAGGGCTGGGACTTCTACGATCGGCCGGACGAGCCCGTATCCGTCCGGTACGTCTGGAACTCCGACTACAGCGGGATCCACTTTCCGAAGAAGCGGACGGTCGTGCTCAAGATCAAGGTCGAGGGTCCGAAGCGTCCCCTCTACTGGCGGGCGACCGTCCTCGACGAGTACAACGGCTCAGGCTGGCAGGAGAACGTCCACCTGGGCCCGGAGCAGCACGTGGAGGACCTGAAGAGCGAGCTCGCCGACCCGCTGCTGCCGCCCGACGCCAGGAGGTCGAAGGACTGGGTGCGCCAGGACGTCGAGGTCGGCGCGTTCACCGACAACCACCTCGTGGCGTCGACGCAGCCGGTGCGCTGGATGAGCGGGACGAGTACCCCCGTGCGAGAAGGACGGGGTGGAATCGTCGAGATCGACGGGAATCTCCATCCGGGCCAGCGCTACACGGCCTGGAGCTACGTCGCCGACGCCAAACCGTCGCAGCTCGCGCGCGTGGGCGGGGTCTATCCGACCGCGGTCGGCCCCGACCTCGAGCTGCTGCCCCTCGTGCAGCTGCCGAGCTTCGCCTCGCCGGCCCGTGACCAGTACATGCGCGATCTCTTCGACGCGGCCGGGGGGGATGTCCGCGTCGCTCCGTACGAGGCCCTCTACCGGAAAGCGCGCAACGTCGTCGGGAACGCGAAGTCCCCATACGCCGCGGCCACCCTGCTCGAGGCGTGGTTCCGGGACGGAAAGCAGTTCGCCTACACGGAGCATCCGGTCGAACCGCTCTCGTTCGATCCGCCCCTCGTCGACTTCGTCCTCCAGACCCATCGCGGCTACTGCCAGCACTACGCGGGTGCCATGGCACTGATGCTTCGGCTCCTCGGCATCCCGGCGCGCGTCGCAGCGGGGTTCACGAGCGGAACGTGGGACGCGAAGAGCCACGAGTGGGAGGTGACCGACCACGAGGCGCACACGTGGGTCGAGGTGTATTTCCCGGGCTACGGCTGGCTGCCGTTCGACCCGACTCCCGGCCGCGGCCAGCTCTCCGGCTCGTACACGGTCTCGTCGGCGAGCTTCGACAAGGACGTCTTCACGCGCGCCGTCGGCGTGATCGGCGGCGAGGCCGCCCGCACGGTGAACCAGGAAGTCCGGAAGGAGCAGCTCGGCCCCGGCGGCGGGAGCCGCGCGCATCCGCACGGGGACGTCGGCTCGCGTGTCGGCAAGATCCGTGAGGGCGGGAAGAGCCTCTTCGGGCTGCTCCTCGTCGTCCTTGCCGTCGCGGTATCGGCGCTCGCCCTCGTGAAGCTCGCCCGACGCCGGCTGAGATTCGTCGGGCACGACCCGCGCCGCCTCGCGACCGCCTGCCGGCGCGAGCTCGTCGGCTTCCTGGCCGACCAGGGGATGGACCCGCCCGCGAGCGCGACCGTGAGCGAGCTCGGAGACTTCGTCGAGCGCCACTTCGTGCTCGACGCGACCCCGTTCGTCCGTGCCCTCACGAGCGCGCGCTACGGACGCGTGGACGGGGCAGCCGCCGCCGTGCGGCGCGCCCGCCGCGAGCTGCGCTCGCTCGAGCGCCAGATGCGCTCCCAGCTCGGGATGCCGAGGCGCGTGCGCGGCCTCGTCAGCCTCCGCTCCCTGGCCGTCTAGCGGTGCGCGTCTCCGCCGTCGTCATGGCGGCCGGCAAAGGGCGGCGCATGCGTCCGCTCTCCGATGTCTGGGCGAAGCCCGTGCTTCCGATCGACGGCCGGCCGGTCGTCGGGACCCTCGTCCGCGAGCTCGCCGCCGCCGGATTTCGGCTGGTGACCGTCGTCGTGGGCCCTCACGGCAGTCAGATCGTCGAGCTGCTCGGCGACGGGACCTCCTTCGGGGTCGAGCTCCGCTATGCCGAGCAGCCCGAGCCGCTCGGCTCGGCCGACGCCGTCCGACGGGCACTTTCCGCCGGGGCGCAGACACCCGCGCTGGTAGTCGGAGCGGACATGGTCTTCACCCCCGGAGATTTGGGCCGGGTCGTCAGGGAATGGTCGGGATCCGGAGCGGGCGGGGGCCTCGGCGTCCGCTCGATTCCGGCCGAAGAGCTCGGTCACCAGACGCCCGTGACGGTCGAGTCCGGTCGCGTCCACGACCTGGGCGGCGCCCCCCGGGAGACGGAGGCCGGCGTGCTCACCGGCGCACCGGTCTGGTTTCTCGGCGAGGAGGTCGCAGCCCTGCTCGACGGGCTCCCGGGTCCGCCGTACGAGCTCGGGAGCGCGTTTCAGGAGGCGCTCCGCCGACAGATCGAGATCGTCGCCCTCGGGCTCGGCCCGACCCGTGACGTCACGCGCCCGGAGGACGTACTCAGGCGGAATTTCCCCTATCTTTCGAGGTGGGGACGGGGAGAGACGGGAGGCGCGTGAGCGAGACGTACAACCTCTACCGCCAGGGTCGCGACCATCTCGCGAACGGGCTCAACGCCCAGGCGACGGTCGCGCTCGAGAAGGCAAAGCGCCGCGAGCCGGGCAAGGCGTCGATCCGCGAGGCCCTCGGGATCGCGTACTTCCGGATCCACCGCTTCGCCGAGGCCGAGCGGGAATTCCGGGAGATACTCGAGCTCGCGCCCGTCGACCACTACGCGCATTTCGCGCTCGGACGGTGCCTGGAGAAGCAAGGGAAGCCGGTCGAGGCGGTCGGGCACTACAAGCTCGCACGCTTCTTCCGTCCGCAGAGCCGCGACTACCAGCAGGCGCTCGAAGCGATCGAGCGCGCCTGACCCCGGCCGGTGCGCGCGGTCGTCCAGCGCGTGCGCTCCGCGCGCGTGCTCGTCGACGGCGAGATCGTCGGCGAGATCGGTCAGGGCCTCTGCGTGCTCCTAGGTGTCGCGGGTTCCGATCGCGAGGAAGACGCCGAGCGGCTCGCCCGCAAGGTCGCGCGCCTTCGGATCTTCGAGAACGAGGCCGGCAAGTTCGACCGCTCGCTCCTCGACGTGCACGGCTCGGCGCTTGTCGTGAGCCAGTTCACGCTCATCGCCGATACGCGCAAAGGGAACCGGCCGAGCTTCGCGGATGCGGCCGGGCCCGCGGCGGCTGAGCGGCTCTACGAGCTCTTATCCGCCGCGCTCGCCGAGGAGGGCGTGGACGTCGCGACCGGCTCGTTCGGAGCGCGCATGCTCGTCCAGATCGAGAACGACGGCCCGGTCACGATCGTGCTCGAGAGTCCGTAAGACGCTGGTGCTATCCTGATGTCAACCACATTTCCCCGTAGGAGAAATGGGCGCACGGCGCCCGTTTTTTTTGAGGAAGGACGGATGCAGGTCCACGAGAAGGAGCGACAACTCCACCGCGAGGTGACGGAGACCGTCGAGGCGCGCCTCCCCGACGTCGAGGTCCTGGCGGTCGAGCTCGGCGGCCCGGAGCGGCTCGTCGTCTACATCGACCATCCGAACGGCGTCGACCACGCGCTCTGCGAGCGCGTGACGAATGCGCTGCGCGGCTACCTCGACCGGTACTCGCTGGAGGTGTCGTCTCCGGGCCTCGAGCGGCCGCTCCGGACGCAGGCGCACTTCGCGGGCGCGGTGGGCCGCCGGGTCGCGGTCCGCACGGGCACGGTCGTCGGGGGCAGGAAGCGGTTTCGCGGCGAGGTCGTCGGGGCGGACGAGCGTGGCGTCACCCTGGTCACGGGCGACGAGCGAGTGGACGTCCCGTACGACGAGATCGTCCGCGGAAACCTGATCGAAGAGGGGCGATAGATGAGCCGAGAGATTCTGGAAGCCGTCAGGGAGATCGAGCGCGAGAAGGGAATCGAGAGCAACACGCTCGTCCACGCGCTCGAGGACGCCCTGCTCGCTGCGTACAAGAAGACCCCGGGCGCGGCCCGCCATGCGAGCGTCGAGCTCGACTCGGGCGGCGACTTCAAGGTCTTCGCGATCGAGCTTCCGGCCGACATCGAGGAGCGGCTCCTCGACGAGGCGCGCGAGCGTGCGATCACCGAGCTCGAGGCCGCCGAGGCCGAGAACGGCGAGCGAACCCACACGCTCGTCACGGACGAGGATCTGATCATCGACTGGTCCGACGTTCCGCCCGAGCAGGTCAAGCGCACCGACGTCACCCCCGACAACTTCGGCCGCATCGCCGCGCAGACGGCCAAGCAGGTGATCCTCCAGCGGATCCGCGAAGCCGAGCGCGAGATGATGTACGAGGAGTACGTCGACCGCGTGACCGAGGTCGTCACCGGAATCGTCCAGCAGGCGGGCGACCGAAACAACGTGCTCGTCGACCTCGGCAAGGTCGAGGCTCTCCTGCCGCGGTCCGAGCAGGTCGACGGGGAACGCTACGAGCAGGGGAGCCGGATCAAGGCGGTCATCACTGAGGTCCGCTCGGGGACGAAGGGCCCTCAGGTCATCCTCTCGCGGCGCGACCCCGAGCTGATCAAGACGCTGTTCGAGCTCGAGGTGCCGGAGATCGCCGACGGGCTCGTCGAGATCCGCGGCGTCGCGCGCGAGCCGGGCTACCGCTCCAAGATCGCGGTCGAGTCGCACGCGCAGGGCGTCGACCCGGTGGGTGCCTGCGTCGGTCCGCGGGGCTCGCGCGTCCGCATGGTCGTGTCGGAGCTGCGCGGCGAGAAGATCGACATCATCCCCTGGAACCAGGAGCCTGCACGCTTCGTCGCAAAGGCGCTCTCGCCGGCGCGGGTTCGAGAAGTGCTCGTCGACGACGAGACGCGCGAGGCAACGGTGGTCGTGCCCGACGACCAGCTCTCGCTTGCGATCGGCAAGGAGGGCCTGAACGCCCGCCTCGCCGCGCGCCTGACCGGCTGGAAGATCGACATCACGTCCGAGACCGAGTTCGCTCATTCCGAGGCGGAAGCCGCGTTCGGCGGCGCGGAGGAGGACTTCTCGGGCCGCTGCGCCGCCCTGCTCGCGAACGGGAAGCGCTGCCCGAACACGGCGATCCCGGGCTCGCGCTACTGCGGCGTTCCCGCCCACCGCGAGCTCGCCGAGCGCGAGGCGCGCGGCGAGCAGGTGGAGGAGGCCGTACCGGTTCCGGGCAGCGAGCCCGAGGAGGCCGCGGCGTCCGGCGGGGACGCGCCTGCCGACCAGGGCGCGCCTGCCGACCAGAGCACGCCTGCCGACGGGGCCTCGGCCCTCGACGGGGACGCGCCGGCGGGCGAGCCTGCGCCCGTGGAGGCGTCCGCGCAGGAGTCGCACGCCGAGCCGGCGCCGGAGGGCGAGCCTGCGTAGGTCGGCGCCGACCCGGACGTGCGTCGGCTGCGGGCGCAAGGCGCCGCAAGGGGAGCTTGTGCGCTTCGTCGCTCCGGCCGGCGTGCTGGAGCCGGATCCGAGCCGCCGGGGCGCCGGGCGCGGTGCGTACACGTGTCGCCGCGTTTCGTGCCTCGAGCGGGCGCGCTCGCGCCGCGCGTTCTCCCGCACGTTGCGCCGAACGGTCGCCGTCCCGACCGAGTTGAACGCGATTCTCGAAGGGAGCTAATCTCAACCGATGGCTGACCGCCCGAACAGACCGCTACGCCCTCGCGGCGCCCCTGCCGGCCGCCGCAAGCGCCGCGTCGTCATCGACTCGCAGGCGGCTCGCCCACGGCCCGACGCGCGTCAGCCGCGGGACGGGAACGCGGCCGCCCCGGCCCAGCCGCGCCAGCCGGTCGCTCCGCCGACGGGCCCGGTGACGATCAACTCGGGCGCGACGGTGAAGGACGTCTCGGCAGCCCTCGGCGTGACGGTTCCGCAGATCATCAAGTTCATGATGTCGAACGGGGAGATGGTGCAGATCACGCAGTCGCTCCCCGACGACGCGATCGAGCTCATCGCGGCCGAGTTCGAGCGCGAGGTGCAGATCAAGCACGCCGACGAGGAGGAGCTCGAGCCCGAGGTCTTCGACGACGACCCGGCCGACCTCGCTCCACGTCCGCCCGTCGTCACGATCATGGGCCACGTCGACCACGGGAAGACCACCCTCCTCGACGCGATCCGCGAGGCATCCGTCGTCGAGACGGAGGCCGGCGGGATCACCCAGCACATCGGCGCGTACCAGGTCGACCACGCCGGGCGGCGCGTGACCTTCCTGGACACGCCCGGCCACGAAGCCTTCACGGCGCTCCGCGCACGGGGCGCGAAGATCACCGACATCGCCGTCCTCGTCGTCGCGGCCGACGACGGGGTCATGCCGCAGACGGTCGAGTCGATCAACCACGCACGGGCGGCCGAGGTGCCGATCGTCGTGGCCGTGAACAAGGTCGACAAGGACGACGCGAATCCCCAGCGCGTGCGTCAGGAGCTCGTGAACCACGAGCTCCAGCCCGAGGAGTGGGGCGGCTCGACCCAGTTCTCGGACGTCTCTGCCAAGGCGCGCACCGGGCTCGACGACCTGCTCGAGAAGATCCTGCTGGTCGCCGACGCGGAGCTCGAGCTCCAGGCGAACCCGAAGGCAGACGCGTCCGGGCCGATCATCGAGAGCCGGCTCGACGTCGGTCGCGGGCCCGTCGCGACGATGCTCGTCCAGCGCGGAACCCTGCACGTCGGCGACGCCCTCGTGGCGGGCGACGCGTGGGGCCGGGTCCGCGCGCTCTACGACTTCCGCGGCGAGCGGGTCAAGGAGGCGACGCCCGGCGCACCGATCGAGATTCTCGGCTTCGACAAGCCGCCGACGGCAGGCGAGCACGCGCGCGTCGTCGAGAACGACCGCCAGGCGCGCCACTTCGCCGGTCTGCGCGCCCAGCGCCTCCGCGCCGAGCAGCGCGCCCGCGGCGTGAAGAAGGGCATCTCGCTCGAGGATCTCTTCCGCGGCATCGAGGAGGGCGCGATCCAGGAGCTGAACATCGTGATCAAGGCCGACGTGCAGGGGTCGGTCGAGGCCGTCGTCGGCGAGCTGGCCAAGATCCAGCACCCCGAGGTCGGCGTCAACGTGATCCACACCGGCATCGGCGGCATCGCGGAGAGCGACGTGATGCTCGCCTCGGCCTCGAACGCGATCGTCGTCGGCTTCAACGTGCGGCCGAACGCCGAGGCACGTGCGCTTGCCGAGCGCGAAGGCGTCGACATCCGCACCTATCGCGTCATCTACCAGCTCACGGGCGACATCGAGCAGGCGCTCGTCGGCATGCTCTCGCCCGAGCACGTCGAGGAGACGCTCGGCGAGGCCGAGGTTCGCGCGCTCTTCCGCGCGTCCCGCGTCGGCACGATCGCCGGCTCCTACGTCACGAGCGGCGTCATCCGCCGAGGCGCGAATGCCCGCGTCATCAGGGACGGGACCGTGATCTACGAGACGACGATCGGGAGCCTGAAGCGGTTCAAGGACGATGCGCGCGAGGTTCAGGTCGGCTTCGAGTGCGGCATCCTGCTCGAGGGCTTCAACGACGTGAAGGAAGGCGACGTCATCGAGGTGTACGAGACACGCGAGGTCGAGCGCACCGACCTCGACGTCGCCGACGACGGCGCCGAGCCGGTCGCCGCGGCCGCAGCCGACGAGAGCGAGTAGCGCGAGCCCGGCGTGGGCTCCGGTTACGTCGGCATCCTGAGCGTCGAGCTCCACTTCCCGGAGTCGGGCTCGCTGAAGGGGAAGCGCAAGTACGTGAAGTCCGCGAAGGCGCAGCTCGCGAACCGGGTCGGGGCCTCGGTCGCCGAGGTCGACCACCACGACCTCTGGCAGCGCGCCGGGCTCACGGTGGCGTGCGTCGCCCGGGATTTCGGCGAGGTCGAGCGGCTGCTCGATGAGGCCGAGCGCTACCTCCACGGCCAGGAGTGGGAGCTCACTCGGGCCTCGCGGGAGGTCGTGGCTGTTGACTGACGCTACGCCGATGGGCCCGCACCTCCTGGGCCGCCGGCAGAGCCGGGCTTTGCCCGGCAGCCGTGGTGGCCGTCCAGGGGTGCGGCGGAATGACTGACCGGATGCGGAGGGTCAACGAGGCGATCCGCGAGGTCCTCTCCGAAGGTATCCAGGACCTGAAGGATCCTCGAATCGGCTTCGTGACCGTGACCGGCGTCGAGACGACGCCCGACCTGCGCCAAGCGACGGTCTACGTCAGCGTGCTCGGAAACGAGCGCAAGCGCGCCGACTCGCTCGCGGGGCTCCAGTCCTCGCACGGCGTCCTCCAGGCCGCGCTCGCACGCCAGCTCCGCATGAAACGGACCCCGCACTTGACCTTTGACTACGATCAGACGATAGAGAGAGGCGTCCGGCTCTCGAAGCTCATCGACGAGCTGACTGCCGATGAATACCAAAACGAAGCCTGACCTGCGCAAAGTCGTGGAGGCGATCCGTGGAAACGATCGCTTCCTCGTCGCGACCCACGAGAACCCGGACGGCGACGCGCTCGGTTCGATGCTCGCGATGAAGCTCGCGCTCGACCAGCTCGGGAAGGACGCGGTCATGTACCTCTTCGGCGAGGTTCCGCTGCCGCCTGAGTACGCGTTCATGCCGCTCTCGGATCTTCGGCGCGAGCTGCCCGAGGATGTCGACTCGCGCGTTCTGCTCGCGCTCGACTGCGCGAACGAGCGGCGACTCGGTCCGGACCACGAAGCGCTCTTCGACCGCATCCGGCTGGTGATCGACGTCGACCATCATCACGACAACGCCCGCTACGGCGACGTGAACCTGATCGTCGGCACGGCCTCGTCGACCGGCGAGATACTCGGCGACCTCTTCAAGGAGCTGGGCGTGCGGCTCACGCCCGACATCGCCGAGGCGCTGTACATCGCGATCGTCACGGACACAGGCCGCTTCCAGTATGCGAACACGACCGCGAAGGCGTTGCGCCTGGCGGCCGAGCTCGTGGAGGCCGGGGCCGACGTCCACCGGATCTTCCGCGGCGTCTACGAGAGCGTCGACTTCGCCAAGCTGAAGCTCCTCGCCCGGGCGCTCGACCACGCGAACGTGATCGAGGGAGGACGCATGGTGGTCGCGCACCTGGACAAGCGCGACTTCGAGGCCGCAGGCGTGGAGGAGCCCTACTCGGAGGGGATCATCGACTACCTCCGGTCGGTCGAGGGTGCCGAGCTCGCCGCGCTCATCCGCGAGCCGCCCACGGAGAACGGCCCGACGCGCCGCGTCAGCCTCAGGACGAGCACGGAGGACGTCGACGTCTCGGCGATCGCACGCAAGAGCGGGGGAGGGGGACACCGGCAGGCGGCCGGGTTCTCCAGCGAGGCGAGCGTCCCCGAGATCACCGAGTTCATCCGCCGCGAGTTCGTCGCCCAGGCCCCGCGTTAACCTCCGCCCATGAACGGGCTCGTCCTGGTCGACAAGCCGGCGGGGCCGTCGTCGTTCGCGGTCGTGAAGAGCTTGCGCGGCCGCTACGGGGGGAAGGTCGGGCACGCGGGAACGCTCGATCCGCTCGCAAGCGGCCTCCTGCTGTGCCTGCTCGGCGCCGCGACGCGGCTCACGCGCTACCTCGTCGGCCTCGACAAGCAGTACGTGACCGAGATCAGGCTCGGCCTTCGCACCTCTACGGGCGACGGCGAGGGCGACGTCGTCGAGAAGACGGAGATCCCGAGCCGGGGGGAGATCGAGGCGTTCGTCGGCGAGGTCGAGCTCCCGGTTCCGCGGGCCTCGGCGGTGAAGGTCGGGGGCGAGCGCGCCTACAGGCTCCACAGGAGCGGGGTCGCCGTCGAGATGCCGCTCCGCCGCTCGACGATCCACGACCTGCGCGTCCTTCGCTACGCGCCGCCGCTCGTCGAGCTCAGGCTCGACGTCTCGAGCGGGACGTACGTGCGCGCGATCGCGGACCGGTTCGGCGGCCATTGCCGAACGCTCCGGCGCCTCGCCGTCGGCCCGTTCCACGTCGAGGACGCCGACGAGTCGCGCGTCCTTCCGCCGCTGGCCGCGCTCCCCTTCCTCCCGGAACGGCGTCTCGACGACGACGAGGCTCGGCTGGTGCGGACCGGGCGTGCCCTTCCCGGCCCCGAGACAGGGCCGGTCGCGCTCTGGCACGAGTCGGAGCTCGTCGCCGTCGCACGCGGGCGAGACGGCGTCCTCCACCCGGAGACGGTGCTCGGATGAACGTCGCGCACGAGCCGGGCGAGCTCGAGCCTGCCGAGCGAGCGGTCGCGATCGGCACGTTCGACGGCGTGCACCGCGGTCACCGGGCCGTCCTCGAGACGGCTGCCGCGAGCGGCCTGCGCTCGACGGTCGTGACGTTCGACCCGCATCCCCGGAAGGTGCTCGGCTACGACGTCCAGCTCCTCTCGACGCTCGAGCGGCGGCTCGAGCTCTTCGCCGAGACAGGCGTCGACGAGGCGCTCGTCGTCCGCTTCACGCCGGAGCTGTCGCGGCTCGAGCCGGAGGAGTTCGTGCGGGGAGTGCTCGACCCCCTCGGAGCCCGCGCGGTCTTCGCCGGCGAGGGCTTCCGCTTCGGCGCCGGCCGTCGTGGGAGCCTGGAGACCTTGCGCCGGCTCGGGCTCGAGGTGCACGCGGTGCCGCTCGTCGAGGGGGTGTCCTCGAGTACGATCCGCGAGCTCCTGAGGAAAGGTGACGTGCGTGCAGCCGCAGGCCTTCTCGGGCGCCCCGCGGAGATCGAGGGGGTCGTCGTCACGGGCGACCGGCGCGGCGGCACCCTCGGCTTCCCGACGGCGAACGTCTCACCGGAGCCCGACCTTCTCGTCCCGGGCTACGGGATCTACGCCGGCGAGGCTCGCGGGCATCGCATCGCGCTCTCGGTCGGCGTCAACCCGCACTACGGCGGCTCGGAGCGCAGGGTGGAGGCATTCCTGCTCGACTTCGAGGGCGATCTCTACGGACAGCGGTTGCGGCTCGAGCTCTGGGAGCGCCTCCGCGACGAGCGCGCGTTCGCGAGCGAGGACGAGCTCGTCCGCCAGATCGCCGAGGACGTGGCGGCGACTCGGCGGGCGACTCGCCCGGCGTGAAGCGCAAGTTTTCCACAAGAGCGGCGTCTTTATCTTTGCCGTGGAATCCGCCCTCTCCGTGCTCGTTCGCGTGCGGTGTCTGAGCTGTGGAACCGAGTACGCCAAGCCGGCGGGCGGCGGCACGGTCAACGCGAACCCGGGGTGTCCGAAGTGCGGATACGTCGGTTGGGTCGCCGAGGAGGAGCTCCCCGTCAGCCGAAGAGCAGTGCCCGACCACTCCGACGTGGATCTGCCCCGGCGCCGCCTGTTCCGAGCGCACTGACGCCGCCGAAGAAGTGGTGGAGCTCGGGCCAGACTCGGACGGCCCGGGCGCGGCCGCTCAGCGCGGCCACCGCCTCGTCCGCGAAGCCGGGCTCGAGGTGGACGACGTCTGCGGCGGGGTGGAGCCGGGGGCGGTCGATCGCATCCTGCGGAGCGAGGCCCTCGTCGAGGACGCCGCCGAGGACCTGGACGAGCGCACTGCGCAGACGCGTGCCGCCGGCCGCGCCCGCCGCGAGCACCAGCTCGTCATCTCTGAAGGCGAGCGTGGGAGCCATCATGCTCGGCATGCGCTCGCCCGGCTCGAGCGTCCCGACGAGCAGGTCGGTCTCGCCGAGCATGCTGTTCAGGTGTACGTCCAGGCCCGGAAGGAAGTCGCCCGAGCCGAGCCCGAGGCTCGTCGTGACGACGCACGCGTTGCCACGGGGATCGACGACCGTCAGGTTCGTCGTCTCGCCCGGGTCGGTGTCGCCCTCGAGAGCGTCGCAGAGCGCGAGCGCTCGCTCCGCCTCGGTCGCGCCCGAGAGCGCCGGCAGGCGAGCGAGCGCGCCGGCGATACCCGCGAGCCCTCCGCGGGTCGCGACGCGCGCACCCGCGTACGACGTCTCGACCGGGTCGCTCCAGGTCGGCCGGTACGCGCGCAGATCCGAAGCGGTCACGAGTCCGCCGCGCCCGTCCATGAGGTCCAGGAGCTCGCGACCGAGCGAGCCGCTCCCGAAGCTCGCCGGGCCCTCGTCGGCAAGCAGCTCGAGCGCACGCGCGAGCCCCGGTTGGTGCAGCCGCTCGCCGGCTTCCAGCAGCTTGCCGCGGGGCGCGTAGATGCGCTCGCCTTCGCGCATCGTCATCACGGGAGCGAGCATGGCCAGGCACGAGGCGTGGGCCGGGGGGACGACGACGCCCTCCCGTGCCAGCCGGAGCGCGGGCTCGACGAGGCGAGGCCAGGGCATCGTCCCGGCGGCTTCCCACAGGGCGCCGAGGCCCGCGGGGACGCCCGGGACGGCGCACGAGGCGATCCCGATCGCGTAGTGGACGAGCTCCGCCCCGAAGGGGACCGCGAGCTCGACGAGCTCGGGCCGCTCGCGCTCCAGCCCGACTCCCGGGACCGCGCAGAAGAAATCGAGGAGCCGCGTCTTCCGCCTCGCTGCATCGAAGACGATCGCGTGGCCACCCCCGGCGATGCCGGTCATGACGGTCTCCGCGACGCACGACGCGAGCGAGGCGGCGACCGCCGCGTCGGCCGCCGACCCACCCTCCGAGAGGATTTCCAGGCCCGCCTCCGCCGTCGCCGGGTGGCCGGCCGCGATCCCGGAGGAAATGCCGGTCCCGGGCGTCACGGGGGTGGGGCGGTGGGAGCCAAGGCCCTCTGCTACCTTAGGGCGAATGGCTCTGACGAAGGAAGTGAAGCGGGAGATCGTCGGCGCGCACGGGGCGAGCGAGGCCGACACGGGCTCGCCGCAGGTTCAAATCGCCCTGCTCTCGCGGCGGATCGACGAGCTGACCGAGCACATGCGCGCCCACGGCAAGGACCACCACTCGCGGCGCGGGCTCCTGAAGCTCGTAGGCCGCCGACGGCGTCTCCTCAACTACCTCCAGAAGAGAAACCTCGAGGCCTACCGGAGCTTGATCCAGGAGCTGGGTCTCCGCCGATAGCTCGAAACCGGCGCGAGGCGCCGGTGGAAGTTTGGGGGAGCCACCACGGGTGGCTGCCTCAAACCTCCGCCCCCGTCTCCGCCATCGAAGACAGGAGGGCACGATGAGCACGATCCTTTCCCCGCGCACCGCGACGGTGTCGCTTACCGTCGGACGCGACGAGCTGACCTTCGAGACCGGGAAGCTCGCCAAGCAGGCCGACGGCGCGGTCGTCGCGCGGAGCGGCGAGACGATGATTCTCGCCACCGCGCAGGGCCGGCCGGAGCCGCGCGAGGGCGCCGACTTCTTCCCGCTGACCGTGGACGTCGAGGAGCGCATGTACGCAGCCGGGAAGATTCCCGGTGGATTCTTCAAGCGCGAAGGACGGCCGACGGAGAAGGCGATCCTCACGGCGCGGATGATCGACCGCCCGATTCGGCCGCTCTGGCCGAAGGGCTTCACGAACGAGGTCCAGGTCATCTGTACGACGCTGTCCGCCGACCTCGTCACGCCGTACGACATCCTCGCCATCAACGCCGCGTCGGCCGCGCTCATGATCTCGCCGCTTCCGTTCATGGGTCCAGTGGGCGCGGTCCGCGTGGGGCTCGTCGACGGCGGGCTGGTCGTCAATCCGTCCCTGCCCGAGCTGGAGGCGGACTCGGAGCTCGATCTCATCGTCGTCGGTACGAGCGAGGGCCTCACGATGGTCGAAGCGGGCGGGCGGGAGATTCCCGAGGACACGCTGCTCGACGCCTTCGAGCTCGCGCACGGCGAGATCAAGAAGCTGTGCGAGCTGCAGGAGGACCTGCGCCGACAGGTCGGCAAGCCGAAGTGGCTGGACGACTCCGTCACAACCGAGATCGAGTCCGGGCACGGCGAGCGCCTGCGCGCGGCCATCTCCGAGCGTGGTCTGCGGGAGGCCCAGGCCGTCGCAGACGAGATCCAGGCCGAGCTCGCCCCCGAGATCACGATGGAGTCGGGGGAGGACGACATCGTCCGGCAGATGCAGGTGCGCCAGAGCCTCTCGCTGCTCCTCGAGCGTGCCCGGCTCGAGGCCGTGAAGGACCCCGTGCGCGGGCAGTTCGAAGGCTCGCTTCGCGATCTGACCGAGGCGGAGCAGGACTCGAAGGCGCTGAAGTCGGCGAAGCGCAGCCTGCTCTTCGACCGGATCGTCGAGACCGTCGAGCTTCCCTTCCCGGTCGGTCCGTCGACGTCGGACGGCGAGCCGCCGCTCAAGGACTCGATGACGAAGCAGTTCGTCAAGCGCGCCGCGGAGTCGATCTACAAGGAGCTCGTCCGCACGAAGATCGCGGTCGAGAAGCGCCGGCCCGACGGTCGCGGCACCGAGGAGATCCGGCCGATCGAATGCGAGGTTGACGTCTCGGCGCGCACGCACGGCTCGGCGCTCTTCACCCGCGGCCAGACGCAGATCATGACGCTGCTCACCCTCGGAACGGCCAAGGAAGGTCAGCGGATCGACGACCTGTCCCTCGAGGAGGAGCGGCGCTACATGCACCACTACAACTTCCCGCCCTACTCGGTCGGGGAGACAGGCTTCATGCGCGGGCCCAAGCGCCGTGACATCGGCCACGGCGCCCTTGCGCAGCGCGCACTCGAGCCGATGATCCCGCCGGTGGACGAGTTCCCGTACACGATCCGCCTCGTGTCCGAGACGCTCGAGTCGAACGGCTCGTCGTCGATGGGCTCGGTGTGCGGCTCCACCCTGGCGCTGCAGGACGCGGGGGTGCCCATCCGCCGGCCGGTCGGCGGCATCGCCATGGGCCTCGTCAAGGAGGGCGAGGACTACGTCATCCTCACGGACATCCAGGGAGCCGAGGACCATCTCGGCGACATGGACTTCAAGGTCGCCGGGTCGAGCGAGGGCATCACCGCGCTCCAGATGGACATCAAGATCACGGGCGTCACGCAGGAGATCATGCGAAACGCGCTCGAGCAGGCCAAGCGGGCGCGCGTCTTCATCCTCGGGAAGATGGCCGAGGTCATGCCCGAGACCCGCGCGGAGCTGTCCGAGAACGCACCGCGGATCTCGACGGTGAAGATCGACCCGGAGAAGATCGGGATGGTGATCGGAAAGGGCGGCGAGACAATCCGCGCGCTCGAGTCCGACTGCGAGGTCCAGATCGACATCGAGGAGGACGGGACGATCCTGATCTACGCGACCGACGGCGAGAAGGCCCGCGAGGCGATCGCCGCGATCGAGAGCCTGACGAAGGAGCCCGAGGTCGGCGACGAGTACACGGGGAAGGTCGTGAAGACGACCGACTTCGGCGCGTTCGTCGAGCTCAAGAAGGGGACGGACGGGCTTCTGCACGTGTCCAACGTCGGCCCCGGTCGCGTCGCCCACATCGAGGACGTGATCACCCGCGGCGACGTGCTGGACGTACTCGTCCAGGAGGTCGACAAGCAGCGCGGCCGGATCGGCCTGAAGCTCGTCGCCAAGCACGAGAACGGGAACCTCGTCCAGCCCGAGGAGCTCATCGAGCGCGCGAAGTCGGCGCCTCCGCGCGAGCGCGAGGAGCGTCCGCGCGACGGCGAGCGCCGCGGCGGACGCCGCGGACGCGACCGCGAGCGTCGCTGACCGTCGCAAGCGATAATCGGCGGGTGCCGCGTTCCCACGACGCAATCGTCGTCGGAGCCGGCCCCGCCGGCTCCACGTGCGCGTACCGGCTGGCGAGCGCGGGCGCGTCCGTCCTCCTGCTCGACCGCGCTCGCTTTCCGAGGGACAAGCCCTGCGGCGGCGGCGTGACGATGCGCGCCGCGCGGCTGCTCCCGTTCCGCCTCGACCCGGTCGTCGAGGATGTTGTCGACCGCGTCCGCCTCCGCCTCCGCTACGGACGCAGCTTCGAGCGAGGCGGCCGTGAGCCGCTCGTGCTCATGACGCAGCGAAAGCGGCTCGACCACTACCTCGTCGAGCGCGCCGTCGAGGTCGGCGCCGAGTTCCGGGACGGCGCGAAGGTCACGGGAGTGGACGGCACCGCCGCACTCCTCGGCGACGAGCGAGTCGAAGCGGCGACGCTCGTCGGCTCCGACGGCGTCAACGGGATCTCGGCTCGCGCGCTCGGGCTGGGCGGCAACCGCGAGGTCGGCGTGGCGCTCGAGGGGAACGTCCCGTACGGGAAGCTCGCCGACGGCTACCGAGGCTCGCTCGTGCTCGAGATCGGCGTCGCGCCCGGCGGCTACGGGTGGGTCTTCCCCAAGGGCAGTCATGCGAACGTCGGGATCGGCGGCTGGGGACGCGAGGGGCCGCGCCTGCGCGAACGGCTCGCGCGGCTGTGCGCGGCCCACGGAATCGCGGACGAGGATCTGGAGGACCTCCGCGGCTACCGGCTTCCGTGCCGTGCTCCCGGGTCGAGCCTCGCCCGTGGGCGCGCGCTCGTCGTCGGGGACGCGGCCGGGCTCGTCGACCCGCTTTCCGGCGACGGGATGTACGAGGCCTTCCTGTCCGCCAAGCTCGCCGCGGAGGCCGTCCTGGACGTCCTCGCGGGCCGAACGGACACGGTGGAGGCGTACGAGGAACGCCTGAACGCGCGCCTGGCGCGCCACCTGTGGGCCGCCTGGAGCGTGAAGGGCGCGCTCGAGCGGTTCCCCCGAACCGCGTTCGCGCTCTCCCGCACCGGAATCGTCTGGCGCGCCGTCGAACGCGTCGTGCGGGGCGAGCTGAGCGACGTGACGGAAGTACGCGGGCTGGCCCGGCCGCCGCTGAAGGCGCTGGCTCTCCTCGCGCGTGCGGCGGGTGATCCCGGGCGAGGCTTTAGGTCCTGAGTCGAGCGCGACCGACCGTTCTGATCTCGAAGCCCCTTGAACAGAAGGCGAGCGAGTGCTTGTCTTCAGCGCGTGCGGACAGGCGGATCGGGGAGACACCTCGTGTTGCAGCGGCTCCGCCGGCGGCCGTCGCCGGCGCTCGCCATCTCACTCGTCGCGCTCTTCGTCGCACTCGGCGGCACAACGTACGCCGCCACCGGCGGCACGTTCGTGCTCGGGCAAGCCAACACTGCGAACACGCAGAGCTCGCTCACCGCGCAGGTAGCCGGCGGCAAGGCCCTTCAGCTCACCAACACCACTACGACGGCGGGCTCGACGGCGCTCGGCTTGAACGTCGCCTCCGGGAAACCGCCGCTCGCGACGAACTCGTCGACCCAGGTCGCGAATCTGAACGCCTCGAAGCTTGGCGGGAAGTCGCTCGCTCAGGTCCTCGCAACGACGCGGGCGACCGTCCTGCTCGACCGGAACTTCCAAGGGAACCAGCTTCCGATGACCGCCTCTTTCACGAGTCGCGGCGGAACGCTGCTCGTCTTTGCCACCGGCTCCGGCTACTCACCGACCGCAAACGCACCGGTCTCCGCATTTCTCCTTCTAGATGAAACCCCCGGCGGGGCGGACCAGCTCGGATCGCTTATCACCTACACAAACGAGGCGAATAGCCACCACACGTTCGCCCCATTCATTCACGCCACATCGCCGGGATATCCGGCCGCCGGAAACCACACCGTGACCGTCCGGATGAGCAACGGGTTGGCGGACGTGAACGATTACTTCGGCCTTTTGATCGTCGAGCTGCCGAGCTAGCGAACTCTTCGCGGCCCGGATTGGGCCCCGCGGCGTCGCGACCGGCGGCGCTGCAGTTGCGTCGCGGTTCAATCGCGCACAAGCGGCCTGGTTGAGCCGATCCCTCTAGCGGTCTAAGGTCGGCCAGAACGCCTGCCGAGTACGATTCCTAAGCGGCCATGGAGAACCATCTTCTGACCACGCTCGACGCGGGCCCGCGCGTCGCGAGCGAGCCCCTGCCGAGCGTGCGGTCGGTCGCCGTCGGACTTTGGATCGGCGCCGGCTCCCGCCACGAGGACGAGGCGCGCGCTGGGCTCTCGCACTTTCTCGAGCATCTGATCTTCAAGGGCTCGGCCTCGTACTCCGCGCTCGAGATCGCCGAGATCTTCGACGCGCTCGGCGGCGAACTGAACGCGTCCACGGGCCGCGACTACACCGTCGTGTACGCGCGTGTCCTCGACGAACATCTCGAGAGGGCACTCGACGTGATGACGGACATGGTCTTCGCACCCGCGCTCGAGGACATCGACTCGGAGCGCGAGGTCGTCCTCGAGGAGATCGCGATGGTCGAGGACACGCCGCAGGAGCTCGTCCACGATCTCTTCACGGAGGCCGTCTTCGGCGACCACCCCCTCGGGAGGCCAGTGCTCGGAAGCGCGGAGGTGATCTCCTCCGTCCCGCGCCGCACGATCGCGGCGTACCACCGCGCCCGTTACCGGCCCGACAACGTGGTCGTCGCGGCGGCCGGGAGCCTCGAGCATGACCGCGTCGTCGACCTGGTCGCCAGGATGGTCGAGAAGCGTGCCGGCGAGCCCGCACGCAAGCCGTCGGCCCGGCCGCCCCTCGTCACGACGCCTCCGGCAGCGCTCCGCTTCCAGCGCAAGGACACCGAGCAGTACCACGTCTGCGTGGGCGCCCCGGGGATCGCGCGCTCCGACCACCGTCGCTTCACGGCGTCGGTTCTCGACGGAGTGCTGGGCGGCTCGGCCTCGTCACGCCTCTTCCAGGAGATCCGGGAGAAGCGCGGCCTGGCGTACGCCGTGTACACGTTCGCCTCGCAGTACGCCGACACGGGGCAGATCGGGGTCTATCTGGGCACGCGCGAGGAGAACCTCGGGGACTGCCTCGAGATCGTGCGCGAGCAGCTGGGCGCCGTCGCGGGCGGGAACCTGCGACCCGAGGAGGTCGAACGAGCAAAGGAGAACCTCAAGGGCCGGATCATGCTCGCCATGGAGCTCACGTCGAACCGCATGTCCCGGATCGGGAAGGCGCACGTCACGGACACCGAGCTCCTTTCGCTCGACCGGATCCTTGCCGAGATCGAGGCCGTCGACGTCGAGGGCGTCGCCCAGCTCGCGGAGGTGCTCTTCGCGCCGGAGAAGCTCTCGATCGCGGCCGTCGGCCCGAACGAGAGCCGGGTTCTCGACGCGGCCGACCGCGTCAATCCCGATCTGATCGCCAGCGCGGCGGCATGAAGATCCTCCTGTTCGGGGCCCGAGGGAAGGTGGGCTCCGTGCTGGGACCGCGCCTCGAGGAGGCGGGTCACGCCGTGGTCGGCGTCGAGCGGGGAGACGAGCCCGCGCTCTCGGGCCACGACGCCGCCGTCGACTTCACCCGCCCCGACGCCGTGCGCGCCAACGTTGAGGCGTGCCTCGGCGCGGGCGTCCCGTGCGTCGTCGGGACGACGGGTCTCGGGCCCGCCGAGCTCGCGTCCTTCGACAAGGTCGCGAGCGAAAAGGGGGTTGCGTGCTTCGTCGCGCCGAACTTCGCGCTCGGGGCCGTGCTCATGATGCGCTTCGCGGCCGAGGCCGGCCGCCACTTCGAGCGCGCGGAGATCGTCGAGCTGCACGACGAAGCGAAGGTCGACGCGCCCTCCGGGACGGCGCGCGCGACCGCGCAGGCGCTGCCGGGGGAACCTCCGATTCACTCCGTACGGCTCCCGGGTCTCGTCGCACATCAAGAGGTGCTCTTCGGCGGGCCCGGCGAGCTGTTGACCATCCGTCACGACACGCTCTCGCGGGAGGCCTTCGTCCCCGGCGTCCTGCTCGCCCTGGAACGGCTGCCCACGCTCCCGCGTGGGATCACCGTCGGGCTCGAAGCCCTCCTGACGTAGCGGCCGCCGACCCCGGAGGTATGATCGGCCCGTGCTGGGCGAGGTTCTGACGGCCGTCGCCACGCCGTTTCGGGGCGACGGCGCCGTCGACCTCGAGACGTTCCGCCGACTCTGCGTGCATCTCGTCGAGAACGGCTCGGACGGTGTCCTCGTCGCCGGCACGACCGGCGAGGCGCCGACGCTCACCGATGCGGAGAAGATCTCCCTCTTCGAGGCGGCGGTCGAGGCGATCGGCGGCCGTGCGACCGTGCTCGCCAACACGGGGACGTACTCGACGGCGCACTCGGTCCACCTGACGGCGCAGGCGCACGAGATCGGCGTCGACGGATTCGTCGTCGTCACGCCGTACTACAACAAGCCGCCGCCGCGCGGAATCGTCGCCCACTTCCGCGCGATCGCAGAGGCGAGCGACCGGCCGATCGTTGTCTACAACATCCCGCAGCGCGTGGTCGTGAACATCGAATCGGAGACGATGGCCGAGCTCGCCGAGATTCCGACCGTTCGGGCCGTGAAGCAGGCGACGACGGCTTCCGACCAGGCTCGCCGCATCGTCGAGCTCGGCCTCGATCTCTACGCGGGCAACGACGACCTGCTCATCCCGTTCCTCGAGGTCGGCGCCACGGGCGGCATCCTGGTCTTCACGCACCTGGCCGGCGTGCGCGTCCAGGAGGCGGTCAGGCGGTGGAAGGACGGCGACGCCGACGGAGCGCGGGCGATCGAGACTGAGCTCGCGCCACTCGTCCGGGCGCTGGCGGTCACGACGAACCCGATCCCGCTCAAGGCCGCGCTCGAGCTCGTCGGGTGGGACGTAGGCGGTCTGCGACTCCCCCTCGTCGAGGCGACCGAGGAAGAGCGCGAGGCCGTTCGCGCCGGCCTCGAGCAGGCGGGCGTGCTCGAGCCCGCGGGGACGCGGTAGCGAGCTGGCTCAAGCCACGGCGACGGCCGTGAAGGTCGTCGGCGTGAGGATTGCGGCCTCCTCGCGGTACACGCGCTCGAGCGCGTCGAGGACACTCGGGCAGAACTGCGTCCCCGCGTTCGCGCGGAGCTCGGCGAAGGCCGCTTCGACATTGCGACCTGCGCGATACGAGCGGTCGCTCGTGAGGGCGTCGAACGCGTCGGCGACGAGGACGATCCTCGCCGGAAGCGGGATCTCGGGCCCCGCGAGCCCGTCCGGATATCCGTTCCCGTCCACGCGCTCGTGGCTCGACCGGGCGATCTGGCGCACGATCGGGTGCAGCTCGACCTCGGCGAGGATGTAGTCCGAGATCACCGGGTGGCGGCGCATGATCGCCCACTCCTCCTGGGTCAGCGGCCCCGCCTTCTGCAAGATCTTCTCCGGGATCCCGATCTTGCCGACGTCGTGCAGGAGAGCCCCGACCTCGATCGCGTCGAGGTCGTCACCGACATAGCCGAGTCGCTTCGCAATCGCGACCGCGATCTCGGCCACGCGCTTCGTGTGCCCGCGGGTGTAGCCGTCCTTCGCCTCGATGCTCCGCGAGAGGGCGGCGATCATCGAGACGTGCGTCCGGTTCAGGCGCTCGAACATCGCTCTCAGATGCCTGTTCGTGCGCCGGAGCTCCGCATTCGCCGACTCCGCGGCTCGGACCGCTCGCTGCGTCCGCCTCGCGTACCCGCGCAGCCCGAGCACGCTGACGGCACAGCCGGCGGCGAGCGAGGCCGCCGTCCGCCCGGCGGTGGACTCGCCGATCGCCGGGACGGCCGGAAGCAAGACGCCGGCAGTCGCGCTTCCGACGAGCAACCCGGAGCGTGCACGCGGCGAAAGGTGCATACATTTGTTGTGCTCCGAGAAGAGGGGAGCCGCGACCACCCAGGTGGGGGATTCGCCTACTCGGTAAGAGCGAGGAGCTCGGCTGCGGGCTCGGCCGGAGCGTCCCGAGCGGGCTCGACCGGGGCGTCCCAGACGAGCTCGAGGAAGGCACAAGGGCGTCGGTCGCCTGGGAAGGGCGCGCGACCGATCTTCGCCACGACGAACACCCCCGGTGCCTGATCCAGGTCGACCGTCTCGCCGACCGCCGGGGCCGGCCCCGAACGCTCGGCGAGGCGATAGCCCGGCGCTGAGGGCACGAAGAGGACGTGCTCTTCGACCAGCGGCTCTGCGACCGGCTCCGGATCCGCAGCCGGCGCGTCTTCTTCCGCCGCCGTCTCGCTCTCCGGATGGTGGCCGTTCGTCGACGCCGCGCCGTTCGACGACGGGACGACGGGGTCCTCCGGAACGGTCTGCTCGGCCGGCGCCGCGAGCCTCGCCTCCAGATCGGAGAAGTACTGCTCGAGGCGGTCGACGGCGGAGCCCATACGGCTCAATTCGGTCATCGCCCGCTCAACCTGAAGAGAGAGTTGATCGACGTCGGCGACGATCGCGGCCAACTTCGCCGCGTTCTCGTCGACGCGCTCGGCGAGCGAATCCTGCTCCTGCGGCGCCTCGGCCGGAAACTCGCCGACGGTGAACTCCTCGTAGAGCGCCTGCGCGACCGGGATCGTCGCCACGGGCTCGGGCTCGAACGTGAACTCGCTCTCGTGCACCGGCTGCGGGAGAGCCTCGGGCTCGGCGTCCGCGGGCGGCTCCGCCTCCTGGCTCGCTGCCTGCGCATCCTCGTCACCGCCGTTCCCGTTCTGCGTCTGAGCGAGACGGCGCCGCTCCGAGCGGTGCCTGCGCTCGATCTGGCCGAGCAGCCCGCTTCCGAAGCCGTCGTCCGTCTGGATTTCGATCCCGTACTGCTCGCCGAGCGCGCGGGCGAGCGAAGGCGCCGAGATTAGCCCGAGCGAGATCAGGACCTCGCCGAGCCGCCGGCCGGACGACTGCTGCTCGCCGAGCGCCTGTTCGAGCTCCTCCTGCGTCAGCAGGCCCTTGTCCACGAAGACCTGGCCGAGCGGGCGCCAGGCGGTGGGCCGCTGCTCGCTCATGCTTCGTCCGCCGCACTGCGCCGCACCTCGCGTGTCTCGACGTCGATCGAGACGATCGCGTCGGGGCGCACCGCTCGACCGTCGACCGCCGGCCATTGGTTCGTGCCGGCACCCTCGGCGATCCGGCTCGCCTCGGCGCGCGCCGCGGCCTCGGAATCGAAGAGGAGCGCGATGCGCCGGCCGTCGACGAGCGAGATCACCAGGTCGAAGACCGTCGCCGGAGCGGCTTCCGCCGCCGGCTCGAAGTCGGGCTCGGGCTCGACCTCCGGCTCCGCCGCCGGCTGGGGGTCGGGCTCGGGCTCGGGCTCCAGCTCCGCCGCCGGCTGGGGGTCGGGCTCGGGCGAAACGACGGCCGACTCCGCTTCCGGATGCGCCGGCTCGGCCACGTCGACCGCTTCTGCCCGCTCGTCGGGTTCATCCACAGGTGCAGGCTCCGCGAGTGTCTGGGAGCCGAAGTCGATGTCGTCCAGCGTTGCCGCGGGGGCGTCGGCCGAAGCGTCGGTGGCGGCGTCGGCCGGATACGCGCGCTCGACGGCCGCCTCGAGCTCGTCCCGCCGCGCGACCGCGAAGAACGCGTTGCCTCCGATCGACGCCGTCACGGCCTCCACTGCGCTCGGGTCGCCGGGATCCTCGATTGCGACGACGGGCGTTCCGTCCTTACGGCCGACCGGCAGGGCGCGAAGCTCTCGGGCGACGTCCGCCGGCAGCAGCCGGAGAACGTCCTCGTCCGGGTCGAGGTCGGCGAGGGAGAGCACCTGCGTACCGACGTGCTCGGCGACGAGGCGGGCCAGCTCCCCGGGGTCGACGAGGCCCTCGTCCAGGAGGACGCCGGTGATCGGCTTCCCAGTCTCCGCCCCCTCGGCGAGCGCCTGCTCGAGCCGGTCGGCGGGCACGGCGCCCGCACGGAAGATCGCCATGGCCAGCGGGCCGTTGTCCCGCTCCCACGTGCTGAGAGTGCCGTTGCCGATTGTTGCCATCGCCGCAGTCCTCCGCTTGGCCAACAGTTACACCTCGGATGACGGCGGCCGTTCTGACATCCCCCCGCCGGGGGATCTCGCGGCCGCGCGGCTAGACTGGCATCGTGCCTGCGGACGCCGTTCGGCTCATCCCGCTCGGCGGTCTCGGCGAGGTTGGGAAGAACATGATGGTCGTCGAATCCGACGACGGAATCGTCGTCGTCGACGCCGGTCTGTCGTTCCCGCGCGACGAGCACCTGGGCGTCGACCTCGTCCTGCCCGACTTCTCCTACCTGCAGGATCGGCGTGCCGAAATCCGGGCAATCGTCCTCACCCACGGGCACGAGGACCACGTCGGGGCGCTTCCGTACGTGCTGCGCGAGCTCGAGGTGCCGGAGGTCTGGGCCACGCGGCTCACGCTCGGGCTCGTCCAGTCGAAGCTCGACGAGCACGGCCTCCTGAAGAGCACCGACCTCGTGGAGATCGACCCGGAGGCGGGATCTACGCAGATCGGCCCGTACCCCGCCGAGTTCGTCCGCGTCGCGCACTCGATCCCGGACTCCGTCGCCGTCGTCCTCGACACGCCGGGGGGCCGCATCGTCCACACCGGCGACTACAAGATCGACCACACGCCGATCGACGGTTTTCGCACCGATGTCGGCAGGCTCGCCGAGCTCGGAAACGCGGGCGTCGACGTGTTGCTCGGCGACTCGACGAACGCGGAGCGGCCCGGCGTGACCGCCTCCGAGCGCACGGTCGGCGAGACGTTTCGCACGATCATCCCGAGGCGCACGGGACGGATCCTGATCACGTCGTTCGCCTCGAACGTGCACCGCGTCCAGCAGGCGATCGACGTGGCCGTGGCGACCGGCCGCAAGGTCTGCCTCGTCGGCCGCTCGTTGCGCAAGAACGTGAACATCGCCCGGAACCTCGGCTACGTCGACGTCCCCGACGAGCTGCTCGTGCGTCCGAACGCGCTCGAGGAGCTCAGCCCCGAGGAGACGATGATCATCTGTACGGGGAGCCAGGGGGAGCCGCTCTCGGCGCTCACCCGCATCGCCTACAACGACCACCCGAACGTCCGGGTCGAGGAGGGCGACACGGTCATCATCTCGGCGAAGCCGGTTCCCGGAAACGAGCTGCGCGTCCACGACACGATCAACCAGCTGACCAAGCACGGGGCGGAAGTCCTGCACCAGGAGATCGCGCCCGTGCACGTCTCCGGCCACGGCCACGCCGAGGAGCTGCGGACGATCCTCGCGCTGACGCGCCCGAGGAACGTGATGCCCGTGCACGGCGAGTTCCGGATGCTCGCCGCGCACGCCCGCCTCGCCCGCGACGCCGGCGTGCCGGAAGACCGGATCGTCCTCGCGGAGAACGGATCGGTCGTCGAGCTGTCGCACGGCCACGTGCGCGTTCTCGACCGCGTCGAGGTCGGGAGCACCTTCGTGGACGGGCTCGGAGTCGGCCAGGTCGAAGACGTCGCCCTGCGCGACCGTCGCCATCTCTCGGAGGACGGCGTTCTGATCGTCGTCGCGACGATCGGCTCCGCGAACGGCCGCGGCGTGTCGGCGCCGGAGGTGATCGCCCGCGGGTTCGCCGAGGCTCCCGGCCCGCTCTTCGACGAGGCGCGCGCCGAGGCGGAGCGCACGCTCGAACGCTGCCTCGCCGAGAACGTGAGCGAGCTCAAGCTCCTCCAGGAGCACCTTCACGACGCGGTCGGACAGCTCGTCTACGAGCGCACCGGCCGGCGGCCGATGATCCTGCCGGTCGTCGTCGAGGTCTGACGCGGTCGGAGATTTCCGCTACTAACGTAGTAGGACATGAGCGAGACGAACGGCCATAGCTGGGCAGCCCTCATGCGCTCGTACGGAGTGTCCGACCCGACCGCGACTCGCCTCATCCGCTCGCTCGGCGCGAGCGAGGCGGCGGCTCTCGCCTTCTGCCGGTTGCTCGACCGCTGGGCGAAGGGAGAGCCGGAGCCCTGCACGGCCGGTCGCCGCGAGGCGGCGCTGCGCAGGGCCGCCGAGCGCGCCGAGACCGCGCTCTCGGGCCTCGAGCGTCCGCTGGGACGCTTCCTGATCGAGCTCGAGCACGACGGCGCCGAGGGTCGATCGTGGTACGGCGAGCCGGGCCCCGGCGAGGTGCTCGAGTGGGACGGCGTGCTGAAGCGCGCAGGCGTCTCGGTGTCGCCAGCGCGCGTTGCGCAGGCGTATCTCGAGCTCGCCGTCCTCGTTCGCGCGCTGCAGGGGCTCGACGCATCCGCCCGGCTCGACTCGCGCCCCGAGCGCGCCTCGCTCTGGGCCGGTCTCTTCGACCTGCGCGAGAACCTCCTGAACGGCGCGGTCGACGACCTGCGCGCGCTTGCCGCCTAGCGGGTCGGAGCGCGTCCCCGTCCTCCTCGACTGCGATCCCGGTCACGACGACGCAATCGCCATCCTGCTCGCGCTCGCGAGCCCCGAGCTCGACCTGATCGGAGTCACGACCGTCGCGGGAAACCAGACGCTCGAGAAGACGACGGCGAACGCGATCCGCGTGCTCGACTTCGCCGGGCGGCCCGACGTTCCGGTCGCGGCCGGCGCGCCCGCGCCGCTCGAACGCGAGCTCCGGGTCGCCGCGGCCGTCCACGGCGAGAGCGGGCTGGACGGCCCCGACCTGCCGCCGCCGGCACGAGAGCCGCTGCCCGCGCACGCGGTCGACTTCATCGCCGAGCGCATCGTGCGCTCCGACCGCCCGGTGACGCTCGTGCCGACGGGACCGCTCACGAACGTCGCGCTGCTGCTTCGCCGGAGGCCCGGCGCGGCGCGACAGGTCGAGCGGGTCGTCCTGATGGGAGGCGCGCTCGGGCGCGGGAACGTCACCGCCGCGGCCGAGTTCAACATCTGGGCCGACCCCGAGGCTGCCGCGGCCGTCTTCTCGAGCGGGCTCGACGTGACGATGGTCGGCCTCGACGTCACGCACCGCGCGCTCGTGCTTCCCGAGCACGCCGAGGCGCTGCGCGGTTCCGGCCGAGTGGGGAGGCTGATCGCCGAGCTCCTCGACTTCTACGGGCGCGTGCATCTCGACTCGGGCTTCGCGGGCTCGCCCGTGCACGACGCGCTCGCGCTCGCGTCCGTCGCGCGCCCCGAGCTCCTCGTCACCGAGGCTCGCCGCATCACCGTTCTGCTCGAGCCGGACGAGGAGCGCGGCCGGACGGTCGCCGAAGAAAGCGACGACGCACGCGTGAAGGCGGCAGTCGACGTGGACAGCGGCGCGTTCGTGGAGCTCCTGCTCAGCCGGATACCGACCCTCGGCTAGTAGTAGGAGGGCTCGGCGAAATAGCGGCTATGCCGCCGAGCCACGCTGCTCGCCCCGATGCGGCGTCCTCGGTCGCCCCCGTATCTCTTTCGCGTTCCGCCAGTCCCTGCCGGGCAGGAGGCGGGCGACGGCCCGCGAACTCGCGCCCATGGCGCGAAAGAAGCGGCCGACGAAGCTTCGTCCCGTCACACCCGCGCGCGTGAAGAAGCAGAAGCGTAAGCGCGCGCGGGGAAGCCGGCCCGAGCAGCACCACGAGCTGGCCGGTCTCGGTCTCCTTGCGGTGGGAGTCTTCCTCTCCGTCGTCCTCTGGCTCGGCTGGGACGGAGGGACGATCGGCGCCCAGGTCGACTCCTCGCTCGCTCGCGTGCTCGGCACGGCGCGGCACGTCGTCCCTGCCCTGCTCGTCCTGGTCGGCGGGCTCATGGTCGCTCGTGCCTCGCTGGTGGACATCCGGCCGTTCCGAACGGGACTCGCCGTGCTCGCCTTCGGCGTGATCGCGATTCTCGGCGACGAACGGGGAGGGTGGCTCGGACACGTCGTCGAGGGCGCTCTCGGCCGGCTCGTCGGAGGCACGGGCACGTTCATCCTCGGTCTCTTCGCGCTCGTCGCCGGCTCGACCCTCGTCACCGGCGCCTCGCTGGGGGCGATCGTGCGCAGGTCGGCCCACGCGGCGCGGGAGACGGCCCACGCCGCCCGGCGCCGGGCCGCTCTCGAGCGTGCGCGTCTCGCCGAGCCGGCTCCGGTCGGGGAGCCGAGCGCGCCTCCCGTCGACGCCGAGGCGGCCTATCCGGACGTCGTCTCCGAAGGGGCGCCGCCGGCGCCGCCGATCCTTCTCGAGCAGCTTGTCGAGCCCGACGAGCACGAGTCCGAGCCGAGCCAGGCCGCGCTCCTCATTCCGCCTTCGCGCGAGCACGCCGGCTACCGGCTGCCCGAGGCGAACGTGCTGAAGCGCTCGCGACCGAGCGACGGCAAGCCCGCGCAGGCGTCAGACCGAATCGGCGAGGCGCTCGTGAACGCCCTCGCGACGTTCGGCATCGACGCGAACCTGATCGGACAGGTCGCCGGGCCGCGCGTGACCCGCTACGAGCTCCAGCTCGCGCCCGGGACGAAGGTCGGGAAGGTCTCTGCCCTGAAGGACGACCTCGCGTACGCCCTGGCGACGACCGAGATCCGGATCCTCGCCCCGATTCCCGGCAAACAAGCGGTCGGCGTCGAGGTCCCGAACCTCTCGCCGAACGTCGTCACGCTCGGAGACATCTACGACGAGCTCCCGGCGACGGCGAGCCCGGTCAGCGTCTGGCTCGGCAAGGACATCTCCGGCGCCTCGGTCTGGACCGACCTCGCCCGCATGCCGCATCTCCTCATCGCCGGAACGACCGGCTCCGGCAAGTCCGGCTGCATCAACACGATGCTCACGTCCGTTCTCCTGCGCGCGACGCCGGACGAGGTCCGAATGATCCTGATCGACCCGAAGCGCGTCGAGCTCGGGCTCTACGAGTCGATCCCCCACCTGCTCACGCCGGTGGTCTCGAGCCCCAAGGCGGCGGCCGCCGTTCTCAGCAACGTGCTCACGGAGATGGAGCACCGCTACGAGCGCATGAGCCTCGCCCGGGCGCGCAACCTCCCGGAGCTCAACCGGGCGCTCACCGCCCGCGGCGACCTGCCGCTCCCGTACCTCCTGATCGTGATCGACGAGCTCGCTGACCTGATGATGATCTCGCCGCAGGACGTGGAGGACGCCGTCATCCGGCTCGCGCAGAAGTCGCGGGCCGTCGGAATTCATCTCGTCCTCGCCACGCAGCGACCCTCCGTCGACGTGATCACCGGGATGATCAAGGCGAACGTCCCCTCGCGAATCGCCTTCGCAGTCTCGAGCCAGACGGACAGCCGCGTGATCCTCGACGCGTCCGGCGCCGAGAGCCTCCTCGGGCAAGGCGACATGCTCTTCAAGCCGCTCGGGACGTCCCGCCTCCAGCGCATTCAGGGCGCGTTCGTCACCGAGGAGGAGATCGCGCTCGTCGTCGAGCAGTGCCGAGGGCAGCGGGAGCAGGAGCTCGACGTGTCGCTGCTCGAGGCGCCGGTCGGCGTCGAGGACGTCGAGACCGACGACGACGAGTTCGACCCCGACGAGGATCCGCTTCTGGCGCGGGCGATCGAGATCGTCGCGCAGACGCAGACGGCCTCGGTCTCGCTCATCCAGCGCCGGTTGCGGGTCGGCTACACGCGGGCCGGTCGCCTCGTCGACATGCTCGAGCGCCGGGGGATCATCTCCGGGTACGAGGGCTCGAAGCCACGGCGCGTCCTCGTCGGCGAGACAGACGTCGAGCGCATCCTCACCGAGCTCGGCGAGCACGCTCGCACCTGACGCCCGGGCCCGAGCACGCGTCGTAGAATCCCGCGACGTCGGCTCAAAAGGGAGGGGATGTGCGGAAACGGAGTGTGGTCTGGCTCGTGCTCGCGGCGGCGCTTGCTCTCATCGCGGCCGGCTGCGGCGGCGGTGACGAAGGCGGCGGGGGCGGAAACCAGACGACCAACGCCTCGGGCGGAGGAAAGAAGATCAAGGTCTGCCTCGTCACGGACATCGGCGGGCTGAACGACCGGAGCTTCAACTTCCTCGCGAACAAGGGCCTCGAGGACGCCAAGTCCCAGCTCGGTGTCGACACGCGCGTCATCCAGTCGCAGGCGAACTCCGACTACATCCCGAACCTCCAGACGTGCGGCCAAGGTGGCTACGACCTCATCTTCGCCGTCGGCTTCCTCATGGGCGACCAGACGCACAAGGCCGCTCAGGCGTTCCCGAACGCCGACTTCGCGATCATCGACTACGCGTACTCGGATGCCGACGCGCTTCCGAACCTCCAGGGGCTCGTCTTCCAGGAGGAACAGCCCGGCTACCTCGCCGGCTACCTGGCGGGCCTCGTCACGAAGTCGAACGTCGTTTCGACCGTCGGCGGGCAGAAGATTCCGCCCGTCGACCACTACATCGCCGGCTTCCAGAAGGGAGCGAAGGACGCGAACCCGCAGGTGCAGACGCCGAACGCCTACTCGCAGAGCTTCACCGACCAGGCGGCCTGTAAGGAGATCGCGCTCGACCAGATCTCGAAGAAGTCCGACATCGTCTTCCAGGTCGCCGGCCAGTGCGGCCTCGGCGCGCTCGACGCCGCGAAGGAGAAGAGCGTATGGGGGATCGGGGTCGACGCCGACCAGGCCTATCTCGGCCCGCACATCCTGACCAGCGCGCTCAAGCGCGTCGACGTGGCCGTCTTCGACACGATCAAGGCAGCCCAGGCCGGCAACTTCGAGGGAGGCGGCGTCACGGTCTTCAACCTCGAGAACGACGGAGTCGGGCTCGGGAAGATCAGCTCGAAGGTCCCGCAGGACGCGCTCGACAAGCTCGACGCGCAGAAGGAAAAGGTGAAGAGCGGCGGCGTCGAGGTTCCAAACGAAGTTCCGTAGGACGCGCTCGTAGGGGCCGGGCGAGCCCGGCCCCTACTATCCGCCGCGATGGCCGATCCGCCACTTCTCGAGCTCAAGGGCATCACGAAGCGGTTTCCGGGGGTCGTCGCGAACGACCACGTCGACTTCGAGCTCGCGAAGGGCGAGGTGCACGCGCTCCTCGGCGAGAACGGGGCCGGGAAGTCGACCCTGATGAACATCCTCTACGGGCTCTACCACCCCGACGAGGGCGAGATCCTGCTGGACGGGAAGCCGGTCCGCATCGCGTCCCCGCGCGAGGCGATCGACCGCGGAATCGGGATGGTGCACCAGCACTTCATGCTCATCCCGATCATGACCGTGGCCGAGAACATCGTCCTCGCGACAGAGCCGACCCGCGGCCCCCTCCTCGACCTCGACGCGGCCGAGGAGCGCGTGAGCGAGCTCTCCCGCCGGTTCGGGCTCACCGTCGACCCGGGCGCGCGCGTCGAGTCGGTCTCCGTCGGCCAGCAACAGCGGGTCGAGATCCTGAAGGCGCTCTACCGCGGAGCGAACATCCTCATCCTCGACGAACCGACGGCCGTGCTGACTCCGCAGGAGACGAAAGAGCTCTTCGAGATCGTCCGGTCGCTCGTCTCCGAGGGCAAGTCGATCGTGTTCATCACCCACAAGCTCGGCGAAGTGCTCGAGATCGCTGACCGGATCACCGTCCTTCGCCGCGGGAGGACGGTCGAGACGGTCCCGCGCGAGGGCGCGAGCGAGGGGCAGCTCGCGAGGATGATGGTCGGCCGGGAGGTCCTGCTCCGCGTCGAGAAGAAGCCGGCCGAGCCGGGCGGGCCGCTGCTCCAGGTCAGCGGCCTGAGCGTGCTCGACGAGCGCGGCCTCGAGGCGGTCCGCGACGTCTCGTTCGAGGTGCGGGCGGGCGAGATCGTCGGAATCGCCGGCGTGGACGGCAACGGCCAGAGCGAGCTCATCGACGCCCTGACCGGTCTCCGGCGCCCGCGCGAGGGGTCGATCGTCGCGGGAAGAAAGGATCTCACGCGCGAAGACGCGCGTGAATGCCTCGACGCCGGTCTCGGGCACATTCCGGAAGATCGCCAGCGGCGCGGGCTCGTCCTCGACTTCAGCCTGGCGGAGAACATCGCCCTCCACGACTACCGCAAGGCGCCGGATTCGCGCTGGGGCTGGCTCTATCCACGCAAGATGGTCGAACGGGCACGTGAGGCCCTGCAGGCCTTCGACGTCCGCGGCGGGGGCCCGCAGACGCCGGCGGCGTCGTTGTCCGGCGGCAACCAGCAGAAGGTCGTCGTGGCGCGGGAGCTCTCGCGGGAGCCGAGGGTGCTCGTCGCCGCGCAGCCGACCCGCGGGGTCGACGTCGGCGCCATCGAGTTCATCCACAAGCGTCTCGTCGAGGAGCGCGACGAAGGCAAGGCCATCCTCCTCGTCTCGTTCGAGCTGGACGAGATCCTCTCCCTCTCCGACCGGATCCTCGTGATGTACGAGGGCAAGATCGTCGGCGAGTACGGGCCCGACGTCTCGCCGGACGAGCTCGGTGTCGCGATGACGGGCGGGACGCGCGAGAAGGCCGCGTGACCGCGGGGACGCCGGCGGTCGAGAGCGGACCCGAGCTGCCCGGCCGGCTGAGCCGGCTCAGCGGCCTGCTTCTGCCGGTCGCCGCGGCCGTCCTGGCCTTCTTCGTCGGTGGCCTCGTCGTCCTCGCGACGGGCCACAACCCGCTGAGCGCGTACAAGGCGATCTTCGACGGGACGGGGTTCAACGCGATCGCCTGGCCGTTTCTCTCGGAGGACGAGCGGGTGAGCGCGGCGATCAACCTGCAGCAGACGCTCCTCGTCACGACGCCGCTCATCCTCACGGCCCTGGCCGTCGCCTTCGCCTTCCGCGCGGGGATGTTCAACATCGGGGGGCAGGGGCAGTACACGGTCGGCCTCGTCGCCTCGCTCTGGGTCGGGTTGCATCTCGCCGGCCTTCCGCGGCCGCTTCACGTCTTCCTCGCGCTCGCGGCGGCGATCGTCGCCGGCGGCATCTGGGGCGGCATCGCCGGTCTCCTCAAGGCGACCGTCGGCGCGCACGAGGTGATCTCGACGATCATGCTCAACTTCATCGCGATCTTCGGAGCGTCCTATCTCTTCGAGCTGAACGGGCCGCTCCAGGGACACGAGGAGTCGGTCCCGAAGTCCGACCAGATCGCCGAGAGCGCGCACCTCTGGCCGATCTGGGGTGCGCTGCAGCCGCTGCATGCAGGCCTCTTCATCGCCCTCTTCGCGCTCGTCGTCTACCACCTGCTGCTGAACCGGACCACGCTCGGCTACGAGGTTCGGGCCGTCGGCTTCAACCCGGAGGCCGCTCGATACGGCGGCATCTCGGTTGCCCGCAACTACTTTCTCGCGCTGGCGATCGCCGGAGCGTTCGCCGGGCTCGCCGGCGCAACCGATCTTCTCGGGTGGAAGTTCCAGGTGGCGACGAACGACATCCAGGTCTCGACCGTCGGCTTCATCGGGATCGCCGTCGCGCTGCTCGGGCGAAACCACGCCCTCGGCATCCTCCTCGCGGCGCTCCTCTTCGGCGCGCTTCAGGTCGGGACGTCGCCGAGGCAGCTCGATCCGACCGTGTTCCCGCCCGCGCTCGCCGGGAACCTCGCCACGATGATCCAGGCGCTCGTCATCCTCTTCGTCGGCGCCGAGCTCCTGCTCGTCTACGCCTGGCGGGCAGGAGGTCGCCTCGGGCGAGGCGGCCCCCGGATCGATCCCAAGCTCGAGGATCCCGAGGCCGGCGAGGCGGAGGCGTGAGCGCCGCCGCCGTCCAGACCGAGCGCCTGCGGCGCTACGCGACACCACGCAGCGTCGCGACCGCCGGAATCGCGCTTGCGCTCCTCGGGCTCTGGCTCGCGCTGCCGCCCTGGCTGGTGACCTGGCAGGGGGCGCCGATCGCGCTCGGGCTCGCGGCCGCCGCCGCGGGCATCTATGCGATCACGCGCGGCGAGAGAAGGCTCGGCTGGTGGGCCGTGGCGGCCGCCGTCCTCGCGACGGCGTTCGCTCTGTGGGCGCAGACGCGCTCGTCCGAATCCCTCGAGGCGGTGGTGAGCGCCGGCCTGGTGGCGGCGACGCTCAGGTTCGCGACGCCGCTTGCCTTCGCGGCCCTCGGCGGCATCTTCTCGGAGCGGGCCGGCGTCGTGAACATCGGCCTCGAGGGAATGATGCTCACGGGAGCGTTCTTCGGGATCTGGGCCAGCGTCTGGAGCGGCTCGTGGGTGGTCGGCCTGCTCTTCGCGATGCTCTTCGGCGGCCTCCTCGCCCTCGTCCACGCCTTCTTCTCCATCCACCTGCGGGCCGACCAGATCGTGAGCGGCACCGCGGTGAACTTCCTCGCGCTCGGGCTGACCGGCTACCTCTTCATCTACGTGTACGGCTCGAACGGGACGCCGGCCGAGCTCTCCCGCGTGCCCGACGTGAAGATTCCGGCGCTTCGCGACATCCCGTTCGTCGGGGACGTCTTCGGGCAGCTGAACCTGATGATCTGGCTCGTCTTCGCTCTCCTCGTCGTCTCGTGGGTCTTCCTGTTCAAGACGCCGCTCGGGCTTCGGCTGCGGGCGGTCGGCGAGCATCCCAGAGCCGCAGACACGGTCGGAATCTCCGTGTACGGCGTCCGCTACGCCGCCGTCGTCGTCTCGGGGATGCTTGCCGCGCTCGGCGGGTCGTACCTGTCGATCGGATTCGTGGGGTCTTTCAGCGAGAACATGACTGCGGGCCGCGGCTTCATCGCCCTCGCGGCCGTGATCTTCGGCAAGTGGCGGCCGTTCGGCGCCTTCGGCGCGTGCCTTCTCTTCGGCTTCGCGAGCGCGCTGCGCGATCGGCTCCAGGCCGAGGCCGACGTCTCGGCGAACCTCCTCTCGACGCTTCCGTACCTCCTCACGCTGGTCGCGCTCGTCGGCGTGATCGGTCGTTCCCGGCCTCCCGCAGCGGTCGGCCGCCCGTACGTCAAGCAATGAGCAACCCGCGAGCGGCCGTCTCCGTCCTGGCCGGGCTGCTCGGGCTCGGCGCCCTCGTCGGCGCGGCCGCGGCCGCCTACTCCTCGGAGCAGGTCGGGCTGCGCGAGGCGGCGGGGGGGATCCCGCTCGGGCTCATCCTGTCGGTGCTCGCGATCCGGTTCGGCCGCCAGGCGACCGACCTCCACCAGCGCACGCTCGGCCGCGCGGGTGGACGCGTGCTCGCGCGGCTCGGCCGTCTCCTCGGCTCGGTGGGCCTCCTCGTCTCCGTGACCGCGATCCTCGCGGTCGGCGTCTATGCCGTGCTCGCGATCCTCTTGGACTAACCACTCCAGGCCGGGCTTCTGAAGGTAAAGCCGCGGGCGTTACAATCCCGGGCTCGTGTTCGAGATCGGCAACAGCCTCCGCGAGGCGCGCCTGCGCCAGAGCCTCGAGCTTTCCCGCGTGGAGCTCGACACCAAGATCAGGGGCAAGTACCTCCATGCACTGGAGGACGAGCGGTTCTCGGTCATCCCGGGCGAGACCTACGTGAAGGGGTTCCTGCGGGCATACGCCGAATACCTCGGGTTGGACGGGCAGCTGTACGTCGACGAGTTCAACTCGCGGTTCGCGAGCGGGGAGGACGTGGCCCCCGTCGCGCCGGCGGCTCCGCGGCCGCGACGGCTGCAGCGTGCCCGGCGCGACTCGAACCTCGTCGTGGTCGCGCTCGCGGGCATCGTCGCCGTCGCCGTTCTCGTCGTCGTCGCCTGGCAGTTCGGCTCCACGAACTCGGCCGTGAACGAGCCGCTCGCCGGCGGCCCGAGCGGAAACACGACGACCGCGCAGTCCGGCGCGACGACGACAGACACCGAGAGCGCTGGGCCGGCGCGACCGCACAAGGCCCGGCTCGTGCTCAAGGCGACTCGCGGCGATTGCTGGCTTGTCGTGCGCTCCCACTCGGCGTCCGGGCCGCTGCTCTTCGAAGGCACGCTGATCCAGGGGCGCACGATGCGCTTTGCGAAGAAGCGCCTCTGGATCCAGCTCGGCGCGCCGTCGATGCTGGACGCGAAGCTGAACGGTCGCCGGGTGAAGCACTTGCCGACGCAGGCTTCGACGGTGCTCGTCACGCCGACTCGGGTCCGCGCTCTCTCGACGCTCTAGCGGAACGTGACCGCCGGCGGCAGCGCTCCGCGAGCGACGGTCGTCGTGACGGGAAGCGAGCTCGTCCGTGGCGGGCGGTCCGATGCGAACGGGCCCTTCCTCGCCGCCGAGCTGACGAGGCTCGGTCTCGAGCCCGCCACCGTCACGATCGTGGGGGACGAGCCCGGCGAGCTCGACCGCGCGATCCGCGAGGGGATGCAGGCGGATCTGTGCGTGCTCTCCGGCGGTCTCGGCCCGACGCACGACGACCGCACGATCGAACTCGTCGCCCGGGCTGCCGGCCGGCGCCTGATCGTCGACGAGAGCCTCGTCGCGGAGATCGAACGCGTGTCCCGCGGCGTGGCGGAGCGTCTGGGACGGCCCTACGCCGACTTCACGCAAGGCGTCACGAAGCAGGCCTCGCTGCCGGAGGGCGCTCTGGCACTCGGGCTGGCCGGGACCGCGCCGGCGGTCCTGCTCGAGCACGACGGGCGCGTCGCCGTCGCGCTTCCCGGGCCGCCGAGCGAGCTCCGTCGGCTCTGGCCGCGCGTTCTCGAGCAGGAGGCCCTGCGAGATCTCCTCGCGCGCACGCGTGTACCCGACCATCGCGTGCTTCGCTTCTTCGGCCCGAGCGAGTCCGCCGTCGCGCGCACGCTCGAGGAGGCCGGGGGAGAAGCGGACGGACTGGGCATCACCGTGTGCGCCCGGGACCTCGAGATCCACGTCGACCTCTTCGTCGCGGCCGAAGCGGAGGAACGGGCCGCGGCGCTCGAGCGCGCGCTTCGCGCTCGCTTCTCGCAGCAGCTCTTCGCGGAGGACGAGCGGCCCGTGGAGGAGATCGTGCTCGACCTGTGCCGCGGCGCCGGCCTCACGCTCGCCACGGCCGAGTCGTGCACGGGAGGTCTCGTCGGGGCGCGACTCACCTCCGTGCCGGGATCGAGCGACGTCTACCTCGGCGGCGTCGTCAGCTACTCCGACGACGTCAAGCGGGACGTACTCGGCGTGCCGGCCGATCTGCTTGGGCTTCATGGCGCAGTGTCGGCCGAGACTGCCCGGGCGATGGCCACCGGCGCTCGGCGCGCACTCGGTGGCGAGATCGGGCTGGCCGTGACGGGAATCGCCGGTCCCGGCGGCGGAACGCCGGAGAAGCCGGTCGGGCTCGTCTTCGTCCATGTCGAGACGCCTGAGCGCGACTCCGCGTCCGAGCTTCGTCTCCCCGGCGACCGCGAGGACGTCCGCGGCCGGGCGACCGTCACGGCGCTGCACCTGTTGCGGCGCACTCTCGGCACGAACGGACACACACCTGCGTGAACTCCGGCGCTACCGTCGGCGGATATGAACGGCTTCGCCTCTTCGTCGGCCTGCCCCTTCCGGCCGAGGCCCGCACTCGGATCGGCGAGTGGCAGCGCCGTGCGCTTCCCGATCTCCCGGACGTACGCGCCGTGCCCGAGGAGAACCTCCACGTCACGGTGGCCTTTCTCGGCAGCACGCCGGCCGGCGCGGTCGACTCACTCGTCTCGGCGCTGCGGGAGGCGGCTCTCGGCATGAGCGCGCCCACCTTGACGCCCTCGAGCTACCGGGAGACGAAGAGCGTCGCCATGATCGTCCTCGCCGACGCAGCCGGGCGGGCGGCGTCGCTCGCGGAGCGGGTGTTCGAACGGCTCGAGGCGCTGCATGTGTTCGAGCGCGAGCGGAGGGCGTGGCTGCCGCACGTCACCGTCGCTCGGTTTCGCGCTCGCCCGCGCCTGTCGCCGTCCGTCACGCGTCTCGGGTCGATCAGTCCGTCCGAGGTCGCTCTCTATCATTCGGTGCTGCGACCGACCGGAGCGCAGTACGAAGTCGTCGAATCGGTTGCCCTAGGAGGTTCCCACGTTGGAGCGTGAGCAAGCACTCGACGCCGCTCTGAGCCAGATCGAGCGGCAGTACGGCAAGGGATCGATCATGAAGATGAGCGACCAGGCCCAGGTCGCGATCCCGTCGGTCTCGACCGGCTCGCTCTCGCTCGATCTTGCGCTCGGCGTCGGCGGGCTCCCGCGAGGGCGCATCGTCGAGATCTTCGGGCCGGAATCCTCGGGGAAGACGACGCTCGTCTACCACGTGATCGCCGAGGCGCAGCGGCGGGGCGGAATCTGCGCGTTCATCGACGCCGAGCACGCGATGGATCCGAGCTATGCGCGGCGCATCGGCGTCAACGTCGACGACCTCCTTGTCTCCCAGCCCGATCACGGCGAGCAGGCGCTGGAGATCACGGAGCTCCTGATCCGCAGCGGCGCCCTCGACGTCGTCGCCGTCGACTCCGTCGCCGCCCTCACGCCGAAGGCCGAGATCGAGGGGGAGATGGGCGACAGCCACGTCGGCCTCCAGGCTCGCCTCATGAGCCAGGCCCTGCGCAAGCTTGCCGGCACGCTGAACAAGACCGGCACCGTCGCGATCTTCACGAACCAGCTGCGCGAGAAGATCGGCGTCATGTTCGGCAACCCGGAGACGACTCCGGGCGGCCGGGCGCTGAAGTTCTATTCGTCGATCCGCCTCGACATCCGCCGCATCGAGACGCTGAAGGAAGGCGTCGAGGCGGTGGGCAACCGCGTCCGCGTCAAGGTGGTCAAGAACAAGGTCGCACCGCCGTTCAAGCAGGCCGAGTTCGACATCATCTACGGCGACGGCATCTCGTGGGAAGGCAGCGTCCTCGAGGTGGGGCTCGAGCGGAAGCTCGTGCAGAAATCCGGCTCGTACTTCAGCTACGGGGACGAGCGGCTCGGCCAGGGTCGCCAGAACGCCGCCGCGTTCCTCCGCGAGCACCCCGATGTCACCGAGCAGATCCTCCGAGCCGTGCAGGCCGAGCTCGGCGGGGAGGCGATCGCCTCGTCTCGGCTCTTGCCGGTCAGCGAGAACGGGAGTGCGCCGGCGCCGGCCGAGGAAGCCGCGACCGCAGACGTCTGATGCGGACACCCGAGGTCACCGCGCTCAGGCGCGAGGCCCCGGGGCGGATCGCGGTCGACGTCGACGGACGCCTCTGGCGGATCGTCCCCGACGACGTCGTTATCGCCTGCCGCCTTGCCGCCGGCACCCGGCTCGACCGCGCGACCCTCCGAGGGCTCCGCCGCGCGCTCCGCCGTGCGGAGGCCCTCGCGACGGCCGGACGGGCGCTCGCGAGGAGCGACTTCTCCGCACGCCAGCTCGACGAGCGCCTGCGACGGGCCGGAATGCGGCGGGCCGAACGTGAGGACGCCGTACGAGTCCTCGTGCGCTCAGGAGCCGTCGACGACGCCCGGGTGGCCGAGCGGCGCGCTGCGTCGCTCGCGGAGCGCGGGTGGGGAGACGCGGCGATCCGGTGGCGTCTGGAGCAGGCAGGGTTCGACGAGTCCGTCGTGACGCAGGCCCTCGAGAGCCTCGACCCGGAAGAGCAGCGCGCCGATGTCGTCGGCGCGGGCATGTCCGACCCGCTGAAGGCGGCCCGCTTGCTTGCGCGACGCGGGTTCGACGCCGAGCTCGTCGACCGAAGGCTGTCCCGGCTGGACGTGACCACATAACGCGGGGTACGATTCGTTGACTACTGGACACAAACTGCCTGCACCGGAACGGCTTTTCACCGAATCGGAACAACGACACCGAGACCCACGACTCGACGTAGACGCACATGACAGCCTGCGAAAGACGACGGAGGAACACTCGGCCTCGCCCGTAGGTCGCTGACCGAGCTTTTCGCCTACTTTCGCGTCCCGATTCGCACGAGGCCGTTCCTACGGGCTAGACGTAGGAGCGAGCCATGCAGCTTGTCATCGGCATCCTGATCGGCGTCGCCGTCGGAGTCGTCGCGGCGGCCTTCGGGCTGCGGGTCGTCCTGGCCCGGAGGATCGACGCGGCGCGAGCCGACGGCGAGCAGGCGCTCGCCGACGCGAGACGGGCGGCGGAGGCGATTCGACGTGAGGCGCAGGTCGACGCGCGCGAGCAGGCGGTCCGGCTCCGCGCCGAGGTCGACCAAGAGCTGCAGGACCGGCGTGCCGAGATCATCAAGATCGAGGAGCGCGTCTTGACGAAGGAAGAAGAGATCGACCGCAAGCTCGACGAGTTCACCCGTCGCGACCAGGGGCTCGCCGATCGCGAGACGCACCTCCGCCAGCTGCAGGAGGAAGCGAAGCTCGCCCGCGAGCGCGAGCAGCAAGAGCTCGAGCGGATCTCCGGCCTGACGGTGAACGAGGCGAAGAAGCAGGTTCTCGAGCGCTCGGAGGAGCTCGTGCGCCACGACCTCGCGAAGATGATCCGCCAGGCCGAAGAAGAAGCGCAGGCGGAGGCGAAGCGCCGCGCCCGGAACCTCGTCGCCGAGGCGCTCCAGCGCGTCGCCGCGAGCCACGCCGCCGAGACGACGGTGTCCCTGGTCGAGCTTCCTTCCGACGACATGAAGGGCCGTGTGATCGGCCGCGAGGGTAGGAACATCAGAGCCCTCGAGCACCTGACCGGCGTCGACTTCATCATCGACGACACGCCGCAGGCGGTCGTCTTGTCGTCGTTCGACGGCGTGCGGCGCGAGATCGCGAAGCTCACCCTCTCGAAGCTCGTCGAGGACGGGCGCATCCATCCGTCCCGGATCGAGGAGATGTACTACCAGTCGAAGGCGGAGATCGAGGAGCACATCCGCCAGGCCGGCGAGCAGGCCGTGTTCGAAGCGAACTGCGGCGACCTGCACGACGAGCTCGTGAAGGTTCTGGGACGGCTTCGCTACCGGACGAGCTACGGGCAGAACATCCTCAAGCACTCGCTCGAGTGCGCCCACCTGGCCGGGATCATGGCGACCGAGCTCGGAGCGAGCGTGAAGACCGCGAAGCGCGCGGCGCTCCTGCACGACATCGGCAAGGCGATGAGCCACGAGGTCGAGGGCTCGCACGCGCTCATCTCCGCGGAGCTCGCGCGCAAGCACGGCGAGTCGCAGCACGTCGTACACGCGATCGAGGCGCACCACTACGAGGTGCAGCCCCAGACCGTTGAGGCAGTCCTCGTGATCGCCGCCGACGCCATCTCGGCCTCGCGGCCGGGCGCGCGGGGAGAGAGCCTCGAGAACTACATCAAGCGCCTCGAGACGCTCGAGCGGATCGCGTCCGAAAAGCCGGGCGTCGAGCGCGTGTACGCGCTCCAGGCGGGCCGCGAGATCCGCGTCATGGTGAAGCCGGCCGAGATCGACGACGACAGCGCCGTCCTCCTCTCGCACGAGATCGCGCGCGAGATCGAGGGCAATCTCGATTACCCGGGCCAGATCAAGGTGACGGTCATCCGCGAGAGCAGGGCGACCGAGTTCGCGAAATAGCGCGGGCTACGATGCGTGCCTGATGCGCCGCTACCACGTCCACACGTTCGGCTGCCAGATGAACGCTCACGATTCGGAGCGGATCAAAGGCATGCTCGAGGAGCTCGGCCTCGGCGAGACCGCGTCCCCCGCCGAGGCGGACGTCCTCGTCTTCAACACGTGCACGATTCGCGAGAAGCCGGACCAGCGACTCGCGGCACATCTGGAGCAGGCACGTGCCCTGAAGGAGCGGGATCCCGACAAGGTGATCGCGGTCGGCGGCTGTTACGCGGAGGCGCAGCGCGAGCGGCTCTTCGAGCGCCACCCGTACGTCGACGTCGCGTTCGGGCCGGGCTCGATCGCCCACCTCGGCGACTGGCTCGGCGCCGGGGGCGCAGGCGTGCCGGCCGGCCGCTTCGCGACCGGCGAGAGCCGCCGCTTCGCCGCGGCGCTGCCCAACCGGCGAGAGCGGCCGTTCCAGGCCTGGGTGCAGGTCTCGATGGGCTGCAACTCCGTCTGCTCGTACTGCATCGTCCCGCACGTGCGGGGGAGGGAGGTCAGCCGCCGTCCGGGCGAGATCCTCGCCGAGGTGTCACGCCTCGCGGACGAGGGGGTCAAAGAAGTGACCCTGCTCGGACAGAACGTGAACTCCTGGGGTCGCGACCTCCTGCCCGAGATCAGGACGGAGTTCGGCGAGCTGCTGCGCGCCGTCGACGCGGTCGACGGGATCGAGCGGATCCGCTTCACGAGCCCGCATCCGAAGGACTTCCGCGAGCCGGTCATCGCGGCCATGGCTGCATGCGATGCCGTCTGCGAGCACACGCATCTTCCGCTCCAGTCCGGCTCGACCCGCATCCTCAAGGCGATGCGAAGGACCTACGGCCCAGACCGGTACCTCCGGCTGGTGGAGCGCCTGCGCTCGGCCATCCCCGATCTCGCGCTGACGACGGACCTGATCGTTGGGTTTCCCGGCGAGACGGACGAGGATTTCGAGCAGACGCTGGAGGTGGTCGACGAGGTCGGCTTCGACGGCGCCTTCACCTTCGTCTTCAGTCCGCGACGCGGCACGGAGGCGGCCGACATGCCGGATCAGGTTCCGGAAGACGTGAAGCGCGAGCGCATCGAGCGACTCGTCGAGCGCGTGCAGGAGCGGGCGCGCGAGCGGAACCAGGCCCGCATCGGCGGCATCGAAGAGGTGCTCGTCGAGGGCCCGAGCCGCACGGACGGCACGCTGCTCCGCGGCCGCACGCGCAGGAACACGACCGTCAACTTCTCGGGCACGGCGGCGCCGGGCGATCTCGTTCCCGTCCGGATCGAGGCTGCCTCGTCCACGACGCTCCGCGGAGTTCAGGCGGCGCTCGTCGCTGCGTAAAAGGGCTACGGCGTGTACGAGTGGGAGCGCAAGAAGATCCTCGGACAGTGGGGTGTGGGTCACGAGAACGCGCGCAGCCGGCGCGAGCGCCTCGCGCTCGAGCGCGAGGCGGGGGAGAGCCCGCTCGGCGGGAGGCGCGTCCGGCCGCGACCGCTTCCGTTCCACCGGGGCGGCGAGGGCTCGATCCTCGCAGCCGGCGGCCCGCGCCCGTACATGCTCCGGTTGCGGACGATCGAGGAGCTCGTCCGGCGGCACGAGCGCGATCTCGCCGCTTCGTGGCACGACCTGGCGACGGTCTTTCCGGGTGACGACGCCGGCTTTGCGCTGGAGTGGCGCCGAACCGCGGCGGCATGGAACTTCGCCGAGGTGAACGACCTGATCGAGCGCCACAACCGGTACTACCCCGAGGAGGCGCGCCTGCCGATGGACGTCCGCAGGCGTGACTTCGCCCTGGTGAACGGCGAGCCGTACGAGCGGAAGCCGCTCGACTCCGCCTGGATTTTCGCTCGCTTCCCGGCCGACCTCGGCGCCGCCCTCTCGGCCGCATGAGCGCAGCCGGTAGCAGCCTGTCCCCCGCGGGCGAACCGCTCGTGCTCGCGATCTACGGCCCGACGGCGAGCGGCAAGAGCGACGTCGCCGAGGCGGTCGCGAGCAGGATCCCGGCCGAGATCGTGTCGGCGGACGCGATGCAGGCCTATCGCGGGCTCCCGATCCTCACGAACCAGTCGCCCGCCCGGCTCGTCGGCATCTGGCCCCTCGACCACGACGGGTCGGTCGGCGAGTACGAGCGGCTCGCCCACGAGGCGGTCGACGAGGCGCTCGCAGCGGCTCGGACGCCGATCGTCGTCGGTGGCACCGGCCTCTACTTGCGCGCGGCGCTCGCCGAGCTCGACCTTCCGGCGCCACCCGAGCCCGGAACGCGGGAGCGCTGGGAGACGCTGTACGACCAGGACGCCGCGCACGCGCACCTGGTGCTTGCCGAGCGCGACTGCGCCGCCGCCGCCCGCGTGCACCCGAACGACCGGCGGCGCGTCGTCCGGGCTCTCGAGCTGACGGAGCTCGGTCGCTCGCTGCGCCCGTCCCGAGACCGGCTCTGGGCGACCGAGACGCGGCATCCGACGATCGTCTTCGGTCTCGACGTGCCCAAGGAACTCCTCGACGCTCGGATCGAGCAGCGGACGGCCGCGATGTTCGAGCGTGGAGTCGAAGAGGAGGTTCGGAGGGCGCTGCTCCGCCCGATCTCCTCGACAGCCGCGTCGATCCACGGGCTGCGCGCGATCGCCGAGCTTCCGCGCGACGCGGCGTTCGAATCGCTCGCACAGAGCACGCGGAAGTACGCGGCGTACCAGCGCAAGTGGATGCGCCGAATCCCGGGCATCGTTAGCCTTCGCGCCGACCGCCCCACGGACGAGGTTGCGGATGAGATTCTCGAAGTGGCACGGGCTCGGCAACGACTACCTGCTCGTCGAGCGGGCTGACGTCGGGTCGCCGCTCGCGGGCGACGTCGTGCGGAAGCTCTGTGACTACCACTTCGGCGTGGGCTCGGACGGCGTGCTCGAGGTCGTGGCCGCGGGCGACGACGAGGCCGAGCTCGTTATCTGGAACCCGGACGGGTCGACGGCGGAGCTCTCGGGGAACGGCACGAGGATCGCCGCGCGGTGGCTCGGCCGCCGCACCGGCCGCGACGAGGTCGAGATCCGCGTCGGCGACCGGCGCGTCAAGGCGCACCTGGGCGAAGGGTTCCAGGTCGCGATGGAGCTCGGCGCCGTCGAGGTCGCGGCTCCCGAACGTCTTCTGGTGGACGGAACCGAGCTCGAGTTCACGCCCGTCTCGGTCGGCAACCCGCACGCCGTGATCGCACGGGAGCCGGAGCGGTCCGACCTCCTCCGCCTCGGACCGCTCGTCGAGAATCACGCACGCTTTCCGAACCGGACGAACGTCCAGCTCGTGCGCGTCGACTCGCGACGCGACGCGACCGTCGGCGTTTGGGAGCGGGGGGCCGGAGAAACGCTCGCCTCGGGAACGAGCGCATGCGCCGTCGCCGCGGCCGCCGTCGCGAACGGATGGTGCGACAGTCCGGTGACCGTCCATCTCGCGGGCGGCGACCTGGTCGTGGACGTGGACGCCGGCTTCAACGTTCGGCTCACCGGCCCGGCGCAGGAGATCTGCACCGGCGAGACCTCGGCGGAGCTCTTCGCGTGAGGTTCTCGCGCCGCCTGGGCGGGGTCCCCCTGTATCCGTTCGCCGAGCTCGAGCGGAAGACGCGCGAGAAGCGGGAGGCCGGCGTCGACGTTATCAGCCTCGGAATCGGCGACCCGGATCTGCCCACACCCGCGGTGGTCGTCGAGGCGATGGAGCGCGCGGTCGCGGATCCCGAGACGCACCGGTATCCGTCGAACGCCGGGCTCGACGTCTTCCGGGAGGCAGTCGCCTCCTTCTATCGCGCACGTTTCGGAGTCGAGCTCGACCCGGCGACCGAGGTGCTGCCTGTTTTGGGCGGGAAGGAGGGCGTCGCCCACATCGCGCTCGCGTGCCTCGATCCGGGCGACGTGTGCCTGTCTCCCGAGCCCGGGTATCCGCCGTACACATCCGGCCCCGTCTTCGCAGGGGCCGAGATCGAGTTCCTGCCGCTTCGCGAGGAGCTCGGTTTCGTGCCCGATCTCGCCGGCCTCCCACCCGAGGTCTGGGAGCGCGCGAACCTGCTGTTCCTGAACTACCCGAACAATCCGACGGGCGCGGTCGTGCCCGACGGCTTCTTCGCGAGCACGGTCGAGCTGGCCCGCCGGCACGACGTCCTCGTGGTGCATGACGCCTCCTACACCGAGCTCGCCTTCGACGGCTACCGCGCGCCCAGCTTCCTGGAGACGCCCGGGGCGATGGACGTCGGTGTGGAGATCTTCTCCCTCTCGAAGGGCTGGAACATGACCGGCTGGCGGGTAGCCGCGATCGCCGGAAACGGGCAGATCGTCGAGGCCTACCGGCAGCTCAAGACCAACCTCGACTCCGGCATGTTCGACGCCGTCCAGCTGGCCGCGGTGGCGGCGCTCACCGACGCGCGCGACTTTCCGCGCGAGATGTCCGAGATCTACAGTCGCCGCCGCGACCGCATGCTGGACGCGCTGCAGGCGATCGGCCTCCCGGCAAGCGCTCCGCTGGCGACCCCGTACATCTGGACGGCCGTCCCGGAGGGATACAGCGCCGCGGGCTTCGCGGAGCTCGTGCTCGAGGAGGCGGGCGTGATCGTCTCGCCGGGCGACTCGTTCGGCCCGAGCGGCGCCGGCTTCGTCCGCATCTCGTTGACGGTTCCGGACGCGCGGCTCGAGGAGGCTGCCCGCAGAATCGCCTCTTCGCTCGAAGTCCCGGCAGGGGCATAATCGGGTCGTGACGCAGCGTCAGCCGGATCCCGCCCCGGGTGCCGAGCCCGAGCGCGGGTTTCTCGTCGCCGTTCTCCCGCCGGGTGACGACGGAGCGGACGAGCTGGCAGAGATGCGAGAGCTGATGCGGACAGCCGGCGTCGAGACCGTCGGCGAGCTCGTTCAGCGGCGCCCGGCGCCGGACCGTCGCACGTACGTCGGGAAAGGCAAGCTGCAGGACCTGATCGCCGCCGTGCACGCGGCCGAGGCCGAGTCGCTCGTCGTCGACGACGAGCTCGACCCCGGCCAGCAACGCCGCCTCGAGGATGGGCTGAGCCTTCGCGTCGTCGACCGGACGCAGCTCATCCTCGACATCTTCGCCCAGCACGCCGTCACGGCCGAAGGAAAGCTCCAGGTCGAGCTGGCCCAGCTCGAGTACAACCTGCCGCGCATGCGCGGGCTCTGGCAGCACCTCGAGCGGCTCGGGGGCGGGATCGGGACGCGCGGACCGGGGGAGTCGCAGCTCGAGACCGACCGGCGCCTGGCGCGGCGGCGAATCGGCGTCCTGCGCAGACGGCTCGCCGACCTCGAGCAACGCCGCGCCACGCAGCGAAAGGCACGGCGCCGGACCGAGATCCCGGTCGTCGCGCTCGCCGGGTATACGAACGCAGGCAAGTCGACGCTCCTGAACGCCCTCACGGATGCCGGAGTCGCCGTGGACGACCGCCTCTTCGAGACGCTCGACCCGACCACCCGCTCGTTCGACCGCGAGGGGCGCCGCTACCTCGTCACGGACACGGTCGGCTTCATCCGGCGCTTGCCTCACCAGCTGGTCGAGGGATTCAAGGCGACGCTCGAGGAGATGCAGTCCGCCGACCTCGTCGTGCACGTGGCGGACGCCTCGGCGTCCGACGACCGGCTCGACGAGATGATCGCGGCCGTCGAGGCCGTCCTGCGCGAGATCGGGGCGGACGACGTCGCGCGCGAGCTCGCCCTGAACAAGATCGACCGCGTCGACCCGCTGCGGCGCCGGCGGCTCGCGAACCGGTTCCCCGGCGCCCTTCAGGTGTCCGCGCGAGAGGGTGAGGGTCTCGACGAGCTCAAAGAGCGCATCGCGGAGCGCTTCGGCGCCCGCTTCCAGGCTGTTCGCCTGCTCGTGCCGTACGACCACGGTCGCCTGCTCGCCGAGCTCTACGACCTCGGCGCTCCGATCGACGAGCGCCGCGATACCCCCGAAGGCGTTCTCGTGCGGGCTCGGCTTCCGCGTACCGAGGTCGCACGGTTCGCGCCCTATCTCGTCGCCGAGAGGACGGGCGCACGAGTCGAGCGGATGTGATCGAGCTGCCGGTCCGGCGCATGCGGCCGGACGCGGTCCTCCCGGCGCGCGCGTACGACGCCGATGCGGGTCTCGACCTCGCCGCCTGCGAACGCGTCGAGCTCGCGCCGGGAGAGCGCGCGCTCGTTCCTACGGGTCTCGCGGTCGCGATCCCCGAGGGCTACGCCGGGTTCGTCCAGCCGCGGTCGGGACTCGCGGCCCGCCACGGTCTCACGATCGTCAACTCGCCGGGCCTGATCGACGCGGGGTACCGCGGCGAGATCAAGGTCACGCTGCTCAACACCGATCCGCGGGCAACCTTCGTCGCCGAGCGGGGCGACCGCGTCGCCCAGCTCGTCGTTCTGGCAGTTCCCCCGGTGCGGCCGGTCGAGGTGGACGAGCTACCCGAAAGCGAGCGCGGCGAGCGCGGGTTCGGATCCTCGTGATGGAGCCGAGGATCCGGGTCTCCGCGGTGCTCCGGCGAGGCGGCCAGGTCCTGCTCATCCGCCACGACAAGCACGGCCGGGAGGTGTGGCTGCTCCCGGGAGGTGGTGTCAACGGAGGGGAGAGCCTCGTCGAAGCACTCCAGCGCGAGCTGCGGGAGGAGGTCGGGCTCGAGGAGGAGGTTCCCGTCGAGGGACCGATCGCGATCGTCGACTCCATCTCGCCGGAGCGAGCACCGAAGGCGAAGCACGTCGTGCACATCATCTTCGCCGGTCACCTCGGCGACCGCTCGCTCGAGCGGGTGACCTCACACGACGCGGCGGTGCGCGGGCACCGACTCTTCACGGTCGAGGAGCTGAGCGAGCTCGCCGTCCATCCGCCGATCCACCGCTTCCTCGCTCGCTGGCAGCCCGGCGACCCGGTCGTGTACCTCGGCGCACTCTGGGCGCCTTAGGAGGAGTCTAGACCGGCCGGCAGGCGGGCGGGTTCGTCTCGCCGGGCCGCAGCGGGCGGATCTTGATCCAGATCGTGCTCGAGACGGCCGTTCCGCCCGGAGTGACGGCCCGCCACCTGACCGAGTAGCGGGCAGGCCGCGCGAGAAGGTACGAGACGCGGAGCGAGTAGGTGTGGGTGCCGCGCTTGCGCCAGCCGAGGCTCCGGACGAGGTCCAGGCGCTCGCCGTAGGCATAAAAGGCTGCCGAGAGGTGCGAGCGAGGCGAGGCCAGCTTGATCCGTGTCCGCAGAACGCCGCCCACCGCGCATGCGAGATGGTAGGCGCTCTTCACCTCGATCCGGCGCTCGGCCACGCCGACGCGCACGCGCCGGCCGACGGGGGTCACGCCCGGCGCCGCGGGGGCCTGACGGAGGATCCGCCCCGAAGGGGTCGAGGTGAGCACGCGCCTGACCGCGCCGAGCCGGAGCCCGCGCGCGACGAGGGACGCCTTCGTCTCGGCGAGCGAGAGTCCCGCCAGCGCCGGGACTCCGACGAGTGCCCGTGTGCGCGGGCCCTCGTTTCCGACGTCGTCGACGGCGCTGACCGCGAAGCTGCGCGTGTCCGACGTGCCGAAGGGCCCGACGCTCGTTTCCGTCGTCGTGCCGAGCAGTGTCGTCGTCGCGACTCCGTTCACGTACAGGACGTACGAGGCGGGAAGACCGCTCGCCGGTGCAGCCCAGTGGAGCGTGAGGCCGGACCCGTCGACCGTGCCGTCGAAGTCGAGCGGCCTGGTCGGGGCGACGGTATCGACGACCCAGCTCCAGGACGCAGGAGAGAGGTCGACGTTCCCGGCCGCGTCCGTCGCGCGGACCTCGAAGGCGTGCGGACCGTCGGCGAGACCGGAGTACGAGACCGGGCTCGAGCACGGCCCGAAGGCGGCGCCGTCGAGCCTGCACTCGAACGCGGCGGTCGCATCGGGCGAGCTGAAGGCGAGGTCGGCGGAGTTGACGTTGGTCGGGTCGCTCGGGCCGGAGTCGACGAAGGTGTCCGGGGCGACCGTGTCGACCGTCCAGCTGTAGCTCGCCGGCGTGGCGTCGACGTTTCCGACCGCGTCGATCGCCCGCACGCGGAAGGTGTGGACGCCGTCGGCGAGGCTCGAGTACAAGGCAGGACTCGAGCACGCTCCGTACGACCCCAGGTCGAGCTTGCACTCGAAGGTCGACCCCGCCTCGGAGCTGTCGAAGTCGAAGCTCGCGTCCGTCGCGTTCGTCGGGTCGGCGGGTCCGGCCGACGTGATCGTCGTCTCCGGAGGGGTCGCATCGACGGTGAGAGCACGAGCGGCCGACCAGGCCGAGGAGCCGGCGAGAGCGTCGACGTTCCGCGCCTGCCAGAAGTAGGAGCCCGTCGCGAGCGTCGTGCCGGGTGTCCAGCTCCCCGTCGCGCCGATCGCGAGCCCCGAGCCCGAGAAACCGGAGGCGACGGGATCGCCCGCTGCAGAGCAGTCGCTTGCCGCGCAGATCCGGAACTCGACCTTTCCGGTGTCTCCGGCGTCCGGGTCGTCGAATGTGGCCGAGAACGTCGGCAATCCGCTCGTCGTCGCGCCGGCCGCCGGGCCGACGAGAGCCGGGACGTTCGGAAGCGTCGAGATCGATGCCGCGCGGACGAGCCGGCCCACGCCGTCGTATGCGTACAACGTCGCGACTCGCGTCTCGCCGCCGGACGCGCTCGCGTAGCCGACCGTCTGGTAGCGATAGAGCTCAAGGTAGAGGTGCTCGCCCGTAGTGAGCGAGAAGGCCGGGAACGTCGTCTTGTAGTCGACCGTCGTCACGCCGGCGGACGTAGGGCTCAGGTTCTCCGTCGGTGCGAGCTCGTCGGCCGAGGCGTTCGGGTCGACGAGCAGGCGCGAGCTCTGGATGCCGCCGGCGCCGTTGGTCGTGACGGCCCACGCACCGAGTCGCAGCTCGCCGGCGGGAGCGGGAGGGCCGGGCGACGCGCCGCCGTAGTTGCGGACGCGGGCGACGAGCTCCCACTGGCCGGAGCCAAAGTCGACGTTCCCTGCGCCGTCGACGATCCATCCCTTGCCCGCGACGGGCGGGGTCGTGGGAGCGGTCCCCGTCAGCGTCGAGTCGGTGCTGGTATCCACCGGCGCGCCGGGAGCAAACGGCGAAAAGCCGGTCGGAGACGGGGCGATGGAACCGGCGATCCGGTTCTCGGACTCGGGGAGAATGGTCGCGGTGAGCGCCGTGCTGCCGTCGTCGTTCCAGGTGGCCGAAGCGTTGTTCACGAGCTCCTTGAGCAGCTGGAAGCGGCCGCTCGTCCGCCGGTAGACGCGGACGGTGACGCCGGTCGGAAGGCCTGTGAGCTGGACGGTCTTCTTCGTGGCGGCCGCAACCGAGATCGAGGCCTGCACGCCGCCGTTCGACTGGCAGGAGCCTCCGACGGGCGCGCAGACGGACGGTGCGGTTTCCCCGCCCGTCGCGTTGACCTGAGTGATCACGTACTGGTACGTGCTGTTCGGAAGCGTGCCGCCGACGATCGGCGTGGCGGTCGGGGCAGCCGGAAGCCCGGGACCGGCCGCCGCGACCAGCTGATAGCTGCTCGTGACGCCCGTCGAGGCGAGCTTCGACAGGTAGAGCGTGGCGGGATACTCACTCACGCCCGCGCGCGCGGGCGTGGCGGAGCCTGCGAGAAGGGAGAGCGCGAGGGCGCACGAGGCCAGGCCGGCGCCCGTCAGACGACGCCTGACGCCCGAGAATCGGATGCGTGACCGCAGCTTCATTAGCTTGTTGCCCTCGGAAGGGCAGGTTCCGTCAGGTTTTGCTATCGGCGCCGTCCGGCGGCGGCTTGATGCCGCGCACGCGTTAAAAGGGGGATTCCGATCCCCCCGATCGGGGATGAATCGTCTGTTACTTGCTCAGTAGCGTCCGCCGCGGGCGCGGGCACGCTCGGCGGCGACCGCGTGGGCGTCGCGTTCGACCTCGTCGGCGAGCGGCTCGAGCTTCGGCCGTCCTCCCCCTCGGCGCTCCAGCGCTTGTGCCAGAAGCCAGTCGGCGAACCAGGGGTTCCGGGGGAGAAGGGGGCCATGCAGGTAGGTTCCGATCACACGGCCGCTCCGACAACCTTCGAAGCCGCTCTCGCCGTCGTTGCCGAAACCGGCCACGACGCGGCCGAGCGCCTCACCTCCCGGGTCGAGGATCGTGCGGCCGGCGTGATTTTCGAAGCCCGCGAGCGTGCGGCGCTCACCCGGCTCCAGCTCGCAGTCGAGCAGGACGTCGCCGATCATGCGGCGCTCGCCCGCGACCGTGTGCAGCGGCAGGAGCCCCGCGCCGGGAAGCTCCGCGCCGGAGCGCTCGCGGTAGAACCGGCCGAGAAGCTGGTAGCCGCCGCAGACGGCGAGCACGGCGCTGCCCGCCGCGACCGCCTCGGCGAGATCCTCGCGCCGTGCCGCGAAGTCCGGTGCGATCAGGGCCTGTTCCCGGTCCTGGCCCCCGCCCACGTAGAGAAGGTCGTGCTCACCCGCGTGGAGGCGTTCCCCGACGGACACCGTTCGGTAGTCGAACTCGATCCCGCGCCAGCGCGCCCGCTGCGCGAGGACCGCGATGTTGCCGCGGTCGGCGTAGATGTTCAGGTAGTCCGGATAGAGGTGGCCGACGGTGATCCTCACGCCGCCTCCCAGTACGGCCGCACGAGCCCGCGTCGCGAGACGATGCGCCGGAGCGCGAGCATGGCGGTGTACGTGGGCAGGACGGGTACCTCGCCGCCTGGATCGGTCAGTGCGAGAGCGCGGTCGAGTGCGTCCTCGAGGTCCGGAACGATCACGATGCGGTCGGGCTCGAGGCCCCCGTACTTGAAGCGGAGAGCGAGCTCGTGGGCACGTCCTCCGCTCACCACGAGCGTCTCGAGGCCCGGGATCAGCGGCTCGAAGTCGACGTCCCAGATCCACGACACGTCTCGGCCGTCCGCGATCTCGTCGTTCAGCGCGACGAGTGCGATGCGCGGCGAGGCGGCGGTGACCAGGGTCCGGACCGCCTCGTTCGCGCCTGCCGGGTTCTTGATCAGCAGCATGAGCGCCGAGCGATCGCCGATCTCGATTCGCTCCAGACGGCCGAACGCGGCGCGGAAGCGGCCGAGCCCGGCGGCCACCTCGTCGAGCGTCGCACCGAGCGCGAACGAGAGCGACGCCGCGGCGAGCGCGTTGTAGACGTTGTAGAGCCCCGGGAGCGGAAGGGTGATGCGTCGCTCTCCGTCGGCACTCGCCAGCGTGAACGACGTGCTCACGAGGCCGTCGTGCGTGATCGAGCGTGCCGCGACGTCGAGTGGGGGCCGCGCGTTCCCGCAGCTCGGGCACCGGTAGTCGCCGAGGTGGCCCACGTACGCGGCCGCGTACGTGTACGGCGTCCCGCACACGACGCAGTACTTCGCGTCGGCGGCGTGCGGAAGCCGCTCGCGAGCCGCGCTCCGGTCGTCCAGCCCGAAGAAGGTGGCAGAAGCATGGCCGCCGGCGAGGTTGGCCACGAGCGCGTCGTCGGCGTTCGCGACGACGGCCGCGCCAGGGTCGAGCTCCGAGAGGGCCCCGCGCCACCGGTCGGCGACGAGCTCGAGCTCTCCGTAGCGGTCGAGCTGGTCGCGGAAGAGGTTGCCGAGGCAGACCGCGCGGGGCCGCAGCCGGCGGGCGAGGTCGGGGAACGCGCCCTCGTCCACCTCGAAGAGCCCGAGCTCGGCCGTCCGCTGCGCCAGGAGCGTGGATGCCACCCCGGAGACGAGGTTCGCCCCTGCGCGGTTGTGCGCGAGACGGAGGCGACGGCCGAGGATCTCCGCGACCATCGCGGCCGTCGTCGTCTTGCCGTTCGTCGCCGACACGAGCGCCGAGCCGAGCCGGAGGTTCCGCGCGAGCCGCGTCACGGCCGAGGGATCGATCGTCGCGAGGATCTTGCCGGGCAGCGTCGTTCCGCCTCCCTGTCCCGCGAGACGCGAGAGGCCTCCCGCGAGCCGTGCCGCCGCGACCTCGACGCTGAGAGGAAGGGGGAGGCGCAACCCCGCGAGTCTAGCCGGGTCCCGAGCTTCCCTCGAACGAGTGAAACCGCCGGTCCTCCCCCCGCAGGGGGATGCCCGCGCCTGCGGCCGGCCCTACGTTCCGGCAAGACCTGCGGCCCGCGCACCTTGCGCGGAGAAAGAGAGACTTACATGCGGCACGACGTAAACAGGGGCGGCGAAGAGAGGTCGAGCGCACTGTGGGGTAAGCGCTCGGGTGCACGCTCGAGCGCGCTCTGGGGCAAGGGTGGACGCGGCCTGGTGGCCGTTCTCGCGCTTGCGATGGTCTTCATGGCTCCTACGGCGGGAATCGCCGGGAGCTCCGGTACGAGCTCGACCAGCGGCTCGGGTTCGGCAGTCGCGCTCGTCCCGAAGGCGCTGCTCGCGGATGCGAAGGCGCATCCCTCGAAGAGCTTCCGCGTCATCGTGCAGGGCCGGATCGGCCGGTCGACCGCCGACGTCGCGTCGGCCACGAAGTACGCCGGCGGCTCGGTCAAGCGGCAGTTCCGCTCCATCAGCGGCGTCGCCGCGACGATGAGCGGCGGCCAGCTGGTCGCGCTCGCGAAAAACGGCAAGATCCTCGCGATCACGTCCGACGTCTCTGTGGGCGGCGAAGCCTACGAGGACGCCGAGATGTGGCGGCAGTCGACGCACGTCGACTCGCTCTGGGGTCAGCTCGACCCGGTGACGGGCTCGCTGCTCGCTCCGCAGGCCCCCGCGATCGCGGTCGTGGACTCGGGCGTCGATGCCTCGCTCGTCGACAGCTTCGGCAAGCGGGTCGTCAAGCAGGTGAACCTGTCGAGCCTCGCGCCCAACGCGACGGGCGACGACCAGGGTCACGGCACGATGGTCGCGGGCGTCGCCGCCGGCGCCGATCCGGCGATCCCGGGCGTCGCGCAGAACGCGCCGATCGTCAGCCTCCGCACGGCGAACGCGAACGGTGAGTCGCGGACGAGCGACGTCATCGCCGCCGCCGACTGGATCAAGGCGAACGCGACTGCCTACAACATCCGCGTCGCCAACTTCTCCCTCGGCGCTGCGGCGACGTCGAGCTTCCGCTTCGACCCGCTCGACCGCGCGGTGGAGAACCTCTGGTTCCGCGGCATCGTCGTCGTCGCCTCGGCGGGGAACGACGGAGTGGCGGGCGGCGAGGTCGACATGTCGCACGCTCCGGCGAACGACCCGTTCATCATCACGGTGGGCGCGGTCGACCAGCAGCAGTCGAGCGATCCGCAGGACGACGTCCGGGCTGCCTGGTCCTCCTATGGCCACACGATGGACGGCTTCATGAAGCCGGAGGTCATGGCTCCCGGCCGGTTCCTGATCATGCCGGTTCCGGAGAACGCAACGATCCCGCAGACGGTGCCGGATCGCGTGTTCGCCCCGGGCTACATGTGGATGTCCGGCACCTCGTTCGCGGCTCCGGTCGTCTCGGGTACGGCGGCGCAGCTGCTCGCCCGCCATCCGAACTGGACGCCGGACCAGGTCAAGGGCGCCCTGATGCTCACCACGGTCTACCTCGGGCCCCAGGGCGGCACGGGTGAAATCGACGCGCAGGCCGCGAGCCTCGCCGTCAACCCGCCCAACCCGAACGAGAACCTCTACCCCTTCGTCACTCGCGATTCGGTCACAGGCGAGCGAGTGTTCGACCAGGCGAGCTGGGCCAACTACGTTGCCACCCACGCCTCCTGGGCCTCGGCCTCCTGGGCCTCGGCCTCCTGGGCCAACGCCAGCTGGGCCTCGGCGAGCTGGGCGTCCGCGAGCTGGGCCTCCGCGAGCTGGGCGAACAGCGTCGACACGCTCATGTCGCTCGCGAGCTGGAACGAAGCCAGCTGGTCGGAGTAGCTAGCGAAAGACGAGAACGACAGCAGACGGGGCCGGCCCACCGGCCCCGTCACCCTTTCGGGGGAATTTCCGGCCGGGGGGGAGGCATCCCGCAAACGGGGGATGTCCGGCCTCTTCGAGCGTCGTAGGTTCAGCCCTGAAGCCTGCGGCCCCGCCCTGCGGCGGGAGGAGGAGTGTCAGCAAGGGGATGAGTCTCCAGTGCACTAGCAGCGGCGGTCTGCGATCGAGCGCCCTTTGGGGCAAGGGCGGCCGCGGCAAGAAGCTTGCGTTCATGGCCACGCTCGTCCTGGCGCTACTCGCGCCGGCGACGGCGGCGGCCGGCGCCTACGTCCCCGACTCGCTTCTCGCGGCGGCGCGCGCGCACCCGAAGCGCACGTTCCAGGTGATCGTGCAGGGTACGGGCTCGCGGACGAGCTCCGTGGCCAGCGCCGTCACGAGCGTCGCAGCGAACCATCCTGCATCCGGCGTCGGCGGCGTCGACCGGAGGTTCGACTCCTTCGCGGGCGTCTCGGCGGAGCTCACCGGCGGGGAGATCCGCGCGCTCGCGCGAAAGCGCTCGATCTACGCGATCACGCGCGACTCGAAGGTCTCTCTCACCGGCTTCTACTCGAACGACCAGGACTGGCCCCAGACCATCGGCGTGACCCCGTTCTGGAACAGCTACGGCGGGCCGGCGATCGCGGTCGTCGACTCCGGCGTGCAGCCGGGCCGCGCCGACTTCGGCGGCCGGGTCGTCGCGCAGGTCAACCTCTCAACGCTCCCGGGCAACTCGAGCGGCGACGGCTACGGTCACGGGACGTTCGTCGCCAGCCTCGCGGCCGGAGAGGCGGCAGCGCACGCCGGCGCGTCGCCGCGCTCGAAGATCGTCTCGCTGGACGTCATGGACGACAACGGCATGGCGCTGACGAGCGACGTCATCGCGGCCGCGGACTGGATCCTCGCCAAGAAGGACCTCTACAGGATCCGGATCGCGAACTTCTCGCTCCAGTCGAACGCGCCCTCGAGCTTCATGTACGACCCGCTCGACAGGGCCCTGGAGCGCCTCTGGTTCGGCGGGGTCGTGGTCGTGACGTCCGCAGGGAACTACGCCTCGGGCGGCGAAGCGGTCACCATGGGGCACGCGCCCGCCAACGATCCGTTCTTGATCACGGTCGGCGCCGCCGACCAGAACGGCACGATCAGCTCGAAGGACGACGTCGCGGCCCCCTGGTCGGCGCACGGCTACACCCTCGACGGCTTCCTCAAGCCGGACCTCTCCGCGCCCGGGCGCTACCTCGTCGGCGCGGTCCCGGGGACGGCGACGATGCCGCTGACGCATCCCGAGCGCGTCTCGGCACCCGGGTACATGACGATGTCCGGGACCTCGTTCGCGGCTCCCATCGTGGCCGGCGCGGCCGCGTACGTCCTGGCCGTCCATCCCGACTACACGCCGGATCAGGTGAAGGGCGCGCTCATGGTCTCCGCTCGTCCGACGGCCGCAGCCGGCTGGGCGCTGGGCGTGGGGGAGGTCTACGCGAGCGCCGCGGCGTGGGCCTGGAACCCGCCCAACCCGAACGCCGCGCTCGACCAGTTCCTCGTCGCCGATCCGGCGGGCGGCTCGCTGCCGGTCTTCGACGCGGCGAGCTGGGCGTCCGCGGCGAAGGCAGACGCGTCGTGGGCAAGCGCCAGCTGGGCAAGCGCGAGCTGGAGCGCCGCCTCGTGGTCGACGGCCTCCTGGGCGTCGGCCTCGTGGGCCGACGCCTCGTGGGCCTCGGCGAGCTGGGCTGATGCCTCGTGGGCCGACGCCTCGTGGGCCTCGGCGAGCTGGGCGAACGCGAGCTGGGTCTGGTGACATGACGGCGTCGAGCGAAGCTGCGCCGGTCGGCCCTCCCGAGACGGAGCGCTCGAACCGGGACATTCCGACCACCGGCCGGATCTACCTCTTCGCGGTGGCCGCCGTTACGGCGGCCGTCGCGCTTCCACAGCTCGCGAACCTCACGCTCCGCACGCAAGGCTGGCTGACTTTCGCGATCCTCTCGGCGAGCGCGGCGCTCGCCCAGCTCTTCGTCGTGCGAACGCCGAGGAACGCGGCCCGCTACTACACGACGATCGTCTTCCTGATCGCCGCTGCGCTCCTGCTACCGCCCGAGCTCGTGGCGCTCGTCGGCGTCGTCCAGCACGTGCCCGAGTGGCTCAAGATCCGCTACCCGTGGTACATCCAGACGTTCAACATCCTGAACTACACGCTGGACTGTCTGGCGGCGTGGGGGGCGGCGCACCTGATCCTCGGGAACGCGACGTTCCTGGGGGTTCACGAGCGGTGGGCGCTCGCCGGCGCGGCGGCCTGTGTGACGTTCGTCGTGCTGAACCACGTCGTTCTCGCCTCGATGATGCATACGGCCGGCCGCAAGCGCTTCTTCGAGACGGGGCTCTTCAGCGTCGAGAGCCTCTCGACCGACCTCGTCCTCGCCGCGCTCGGTGTGGCGCTCGCGACGCTCTGGCGCACAAACGGCTGGCTCATTCCCGTCGTGATCGCGCCGCTCGTCCTGATCCACCGCTCGCTCGCCGTTCCGGCGCTCGAGGAGGAGGCGCGCGTCGACCCGAAGACCGGGCTCTTCAACGCGCGTCACTTCGCAGCCGCGCTGCGCGAGGAGCTGGCACGCGCGCACCGCTTCCAGCGTCCGATGTCGCTCGTCATGGCCGACCTCGACCTCCTGCGGGACATCAACAACGCCTACGGCCATCTCGCCGGTGACGCGGTCCTGAAGGGCATCGCCGAGGTCTTTCGGTCGCAGCTTCGGCACTACGACGTGCCCGCCCGCTTCGGCGGCGAGGAGTTCGCGATCCTGCTGCCGGAGACCGAGCCGGAGCAAGCGCTGGAGATCGCCGAGCGAATCCGGCGCGCGGTCGCGGAGACCGCGTACGAGGTCGAGACGTCCAGCGAGCCCATCCGGGCCACGGTCTCGATCGGAGTCGCCGGGTTCCCGAAGGACGGCCACGACACGAACGAGCTGATCCACCAGGCCGACCTTGCCGTCTACCGCGCGAAGCTCCAAGGGCGAAACCGCGTCCTCTCGGCGAGCTCCGAGCCCCTGCTCATGCCGGCCGACCGCAAGCAGCGCCTGGCCTCGGTCTCCGAGGAGGGCGACTACGCGGTGCCGGCGCCCCGCGCGGTGCAGGAGACCCCGGAGGTCGAGCGGCGCCAGGCGAGCGAGGCCACGACCCGGCCGCACATGCCGACCGGCCCCCGCTTCCTGGCCCTCTCTCCCGTCCTCACCGCGTTCGTGGTCTTCGTCAGCACGGCCGGAATCGGCGGCGGCGTCGCCGGTCTTCTGTTCGGCGACTGGACCGACATCGTCGGGCTGCTCGCAGTCGTGACGCTCGTCGCGGGCGGGCAGGCACTCGCGCTCGACCTGGAGGGAGGATCGATCTCGGTCAGCGCGGTCGGTGCGCTCGCAGGTGCCGGCCTCTTCGGGCCGCGCGCGGCGCTTCCCATCGCGATCGCCATCGTCGCCGTGCAGTGGAGCTCGCGCCGCGATCCGATCTACTACGTCCTCTTCAACATCGGCGCGCTCTCCTCCGCCTCGCTCGCAGCGGCCGGGGTCTTCGCGGTCGGCTGGCAGGGCGACACCCTCGGACGCGTCGTCACCGCCGCCGTCGGCCTCGCAGCCGGCGCGGCCTACTTCGTCGTGAACACCGGTCTTCTCGCGGGCGCGATGGCCCTCGAGGGTCATGACCGGTGGCGCGGCGTCTGGAACGAGCGCTTCTCGTGGCTCCTCCCGCACTACGTGGCCTTCGGCGGCGTCGGCGGGACGATCGCGATCGCGTACGAGGGCATCGGGCTGCTCGGCCTCGCGGTCTTCTTCCTGCCGCTCCTGCTCATGCGCAAGACGATGGCCGCGTACCTCGGCCACACGCAGAAGTCCACGCACAAGCTCAAGGAGGCCGCCGAGACAATCCGGAGCCAGAACGCCTCGCTCGAGCAGGCGAACCGCCTGCTCCGCGAGCGCTCGACGGCCGCGATGGAGAGCCTGTCGGCGACCGTCGACGCTCGGGACGCCTACACGGCCGGCCATTCACGCCGCGTCCAGCAGCTCGCGCTCGCAGTCGGACGCGAGCTCGGCCTCTCCCAGGCCGAGCTCGACTTGCTCGGCCACGCCGCGCTCTTCCACGACATCGGCAAGCTCGCGATCCCGGACGCGATCCTCCTGAAGCCGGCGAGCCTCTCCGAGGACGAGTGGGCGCTGATGCAGCGCCACGCCGAGGAGGGTGCGCGCATCATCGACCGCCTCGGCTTCCTGAACGACGCCGTGCCGGCGATCCGCCACCATCACGAGCGCTTCGACGGGACCGGCTACCCGGATGGGATCGCGGGCGAGGACATTCCGCTCGGGGCCCGCATCATCCACGTCGCCGACGCTCTCGACTCGATGTTGACGACGCGTATCTACCGCGCCGCACGGCCCGCGGACGAGGCTCTCGACGAGCTTCGCCGCGGCTCCGGGACGCAGTTCTGCCCGCGTTGCGTGACCGCGCTCGAGCGTCTCCTCTCCGCGCAGGAGAGCGAGCAGCAAGAGCTCTCGATGCCGTTGATCGCCACCGCGTAGGACGGGCCTCGGCCGCGGGATCACTCGGGTCCCCTTGCACTTTTTCCAACCTGATCTATCCTTGTTGCGAGACCATGCGCGCGGTCGACGACGAGGCGGTTCGCGAGTTCCGCAGGGCGCTGCGGCGCCGCTACAGCGACGAGGCGATCCTCGCCGAGCTCCGCGCGAGCGCCGATCGGCTGGGGCGGTCGCCCACGATGCGGGAGTTCGGCGACGACCCCGACACGAGCATCCATCCGCAGACGGTCATCGAGCGCTTCGGGAGCTGGAACGCCGCCAAGCGGCGCGCGGGCCTGCGCGCGCGAAGGTTTGCGACACGTGAGGAGCTGCTGGCGCAGCTGCGCGCCCTCGGCGACGAGCTCGGGCGCATTCCGACCGGCAAGGATCTCGACGAGCGCCGACGTCGGATGCCCTCGAAGTCCCTCTACTGGCATACGTTCGGCTCGCTGACGGATGCGCTGCGCGAAGCCGGCTTCGACGTGCCCGTCGGGGAGGAGAAGCTGGAGCGGGCGCTCGACCAGGGCGTGGCGCTCGCCCGCCGGCTCGGGCGTCTCCCGCGGTTCGCGGAGTGGGCGGCCGCCCGGCGCGACGACCCGACGCTCATGACCGAATGGCAGGTGTACCGGCTCTTCACGGGCGAGGCGGGGGCCTGGTCCACGTTTCAGTTCCTCGTCCGCGACCGCCTCGTCGGGGACGGGGCCGAGGTGGGCCCGGACGGGGCCCTGATCTAGGCTCCTAGAAGGCGGCCTTGCCGGCGGTCACGGCGAGCGCCGCGACGCGGGCCAGGCACGAGCGGCGCTCCTCGAGCGCGCGGTCGCGCGGAGCGGGGAGGGGGTCCTCTTCGAAGCTGCGGTCGAGACCGAAGGCCTCGCGCCGAACGACCCGCCCCCGCGAGAGCCCGAGCAGCGTCCCCTCGGCGACCTCACGCTTCTCGAGCGGAGCGCCCGCGTAGCGCTCGACGAGCTCGAGGGCAGCAACCGTCGAGGCCAGGACGACCTCGTGCTCGCCCTGGCCGAGCCAGAGCGGGCGCCCGACGCCTCGGGCGGCGAAGAGGACGTCCGGCTCCCGTTCGTCGAACCAGGCGGTCGCCATCGACCCGTACAGCTTCTCGAGCGCGAGCTGATACCGCGAGGAGCCGGCGTACTCGACGAGAGCGAAGATCGCCTCCGAGTCGACCGTCATCTCGGGCTGCTCGCGCTCGATGTGGTAGCGGGAGAAGATCTGCTCGTCGTTCGCGATGATCCCGTTGTGGACCCCGACCACGGTTCCGTGCCGGATCGGATGGTTGTTCGAATGAAGCGACGGGTGCCCCTTCGTGTAGTCGCGGACGTGCAGGAGGGCTTGCGTCGCGCCTCCGGGAACCCCGACCGAGTCGATCAGCTCGCTCGCGCGCGCGCGCTGCTTGTGGATCGAGAGCGGGACGGCCGGGCCGCGGAACGCGTAGCCGCTCGCGTCGGAGCCCCGTTCGGAGATCGCGGCGAGCAACACCTGCGCGGCGAGCGTGCGGTCGACACCGCTCTTCTCGCTCACGCTATATGCAGCGATTCCGCACACGTCTCAGGCAAAGGTCGCACCGACGGCACTCGCCTCGATGCCGGTCCCGTGCGCTCATTGTATCGGCCTTCGCGGATGCTCGCGGTATCCCCCGGAGCGGGGTGCCTCTCCTGCTCAAGCGGCCCGATCGCGAGGCCGATAGGAAGTCCGTGGCGACGAGGCTTCCCGAACCAGAGCCTGCGCGCGATCCGGCTCCCGCCGAGCCGGAGGCGCCTCTCGAGCTCGTCCCCCAGCTCGAGGCTGCGGAGACCGAGGAAGAAGAGGAAGAAGAGGGCCCAGACGACGGGCTCGCGGCGCAGACCCGCGACCCGCTCAAGCTCTACGTGCGCCAGATCGGTGACGGGCCACTGCTCACGCCTGCGGAGGAACGCGAGCTGGCCCGCCTGAAAGACGAGGGGAACGAGGCCGCCAAGCGCCGGCTGATCGAGGCCAACCTCCGACTCGTCATGTCGATCACGCGGAATTACGTCAACTCCGGCGTCCCGCTGCTCGATCTGATCCAGGAAGGGAACCTCGGGCTGATCCGGGCGGTCGAGAAGTTCGACTACCGCATGGGCTACAAGCTCTCCACGTACGCGACGTGGTGGATCCGCCAGGCGGTCACCCGGGCGATCGCCGACCAGGGCCGGACGATCCGCCTTCCGGTGCACGTCGTCGAGCAGGTGCGCCGCGTCCAGCGCGCACGGCGCACGTTGACCCAGAAGCTCAACCGCGAGCCGACCACCGAGGAGCTCTCGAAAGAGAGTGGGTTCGAGCTCAAGCGCGTGAAGGATCTGCTCGAGCTCGTGGAGGACCCGGTCAGCCTCGAGACGCCCGTCGGCGACGGCGACTCGATGTTCGCCGACATGATCGAGGACGTGAACTCCGACCAGCCCGACATCGTCCTCTCGGAGCTCCTGCGCACGAAGGAGCTCTCGAGCGCGCTCGCCGTACTGAACGAGCGCATGCGCCACGTGCTCGAGCTTCGCTTCGGCCTCACCGGCCAGAAGCCGCAGACGCTCGAGGAGGTCGGCGTCGAGCTCGGCGTCACGCGCGAGCGGGTCCGTCAGCTCGAGTCGCGCGCCCTGCGCGAGCTGCAGGCGGCGGCGCCGGACCTCCGCCTCTACCTGCGCCAGGAATAAGAACGCGTTGGCGGCCGGGCCGGCGGGTAGGCTCGACGCCGTGTTCGTCGACGTCCACTCGCACGTGCTTCCGTCCGGAGACGACGGCGCGCGGACGATCACCGACGGCCTCGAGCTGTGCCGGGGCGCGCGCGAGCGCGGGACGGGCGTCCTCTACGCGACCCCGCACGTCTGGCCGCACCTCGTCCTCGAGCCCGAGCGGGAGGACGAGATTCGCGCGGCGCACGGCGAGATGGCCGCGTCCGCGGCCGAGTTCGGGCTCGACCTCCAGCTCGGGTACGAGCTCACTCCGGCGCCGGCCCTCCTCGACGAGGATCCCGCGCGCTATCGGCTCGGAGATCTCGACGCGGTGCTCGTCGAGCTTCCCTTCCACGAGCCACTCGGGCTCGCGGAGGCGGTCGCCGAGCACATCGAGGCCGCCGGCCTCGTCCCGGTGATCGCGCACCCGGAGCGGGCCGAGGTTTTCATGGCCGATCCGGAGGCGATCTCGCACCGCTACCTGGAGCGGGGCTGGCTCCTGCAAGTGAACTCGACGAGCATCCTCGGCTACCACGGGCCCGAGCGCGAGGCGACCGCGTGGCTGCTCCTCGATCGCGGGCTGGCCTCCCTCGTCGCGTCCGACGGCCACAGGCCGGCGCGCCCGCCGTTTCTCGACGACGCGTACGAGCGCGTCGCCGGGCGGTGCGGGGTGGAGTTTGCCGACAGCCTCTTCGCCGGGCGCGCGCTCGAGTCAGTGCGTGGCGACGGCGTCGATCTCGCGCAGCGACGCTAGCCGGGCGAGCGACTCCACCTCGATCTGGCGCACGCGCTCGCGCGTGAGCCCGAGGCGCCTGCCGATGTGCTCGAGCGTGTGCGGCTCCTCGCCGCGCAGGCCGTAGCGGAGCTCGAGCACGCGCCGGTCGCGCTCGGGGAGCGCCTCGAGCGCCCGGTCGAGCGCCTGCTTCTGCAGCCGCCGCTCGACGTCCTCGTCCGGCAGTGGGCCCTCGCCGGCGACGAGGTCGCCGAAGACCGCGTCCTCCTGCTCGCCGATCGGCTGGTCGAGGCTCGTCGAGGCCCGGGCCGCGGCGCGTACCTCGAGCGCCTGCTGGAGCGGGAGGCCCGCTTCCTCGGCGATCTCCTCGAGCGTGGGCTCGCGGCCAAGCTGCGCCAGGAGGTAGCGCTCGGCCCGCTGCATCTTCTGCATCCGCTCGACGACGTGGACCGGCACCCGGATCGTCCGGGCCTTGTCTGCGATGGCACGCGCGACGGCCTGCCGGATCCACCAGGTCGCGTACGTGGAGAACTTCAGCCCCCGGCGCCATTCGAACTTCTCCACGGCGCGGATGAGCCCGAACATCCCTTCCTGGATCAGGTCGAGGAAGGGAAGGCCCTGGTTGCGGTAGTTCTTGGCGATCGAGACGACGAGGCGCAGGTTGCACTCGATCATCCGCCGCTTTGCGGCCATGTCCCCGCGCTCGATCCGCTTCGACAGCTCGACCTCGTCCGCTGCCGTGAGGAGCGGGTGCCGCCCGATCTCGCGCAGGAAGAGCTGGAGCGCGTCCGTCGTCGTCTCGAGCGCGCCGTCGACGGCTCGCAGGGGCGCCGTGGGCTCCTTCTCGGGCTCCTTGGCCGCCTCGACGATCTCGATGTTCCGCTCCTCGAGCTCGCGGTTCAGCGCCTCGACCTGCGGCGGCTCGAGCTCCATCGTGTCGATCGCCTCGGCGAGCTCGACGGCGTCGAGCACCCCCGCGGCCTCCGCGCGCTCAAGCAGCTGCTGGATCTCCGGCGTCTGAAGCAATGGAGCGGGCTCGTCCGCCATCAAGAACCCTGTCTACCGAAAATCGATGCCATTCAACCAGCCTGGTGCGACGGGCCCCCGAGCGGACCGCGGCTTAACGTAGCAGGCGCTCCTCGGCCGGCCAGAAAGCTCCGCCTACTTGCCGAAACCGGCCGCTTCGTCCGGCGCACGATAACCGGCGTTATGTCAAGTCGCGATCGGGAGCCCGAGGAACTCGGCCGCCTCCCCGACGACGTCGTCGTCGAGAGCGAGGATCGACACGTCGGCGACCGAAAGCGCCTCCGCGGCCCGGTCGAAGAGCGTGACGTTCGCCCAGAGAGACTCGAACGTCGACCACCAGCGCAGAGCGACCGCGCGCTCGTGCCGCTCGTACAGCGCCGCCGCGTCCGCCTGGGTGCGCGCGCGCTCGTGCGTGGCGACGAGAGACGGCCGAAGCCGCTCGCGCTCGAGCACCGCCGGCTCGTCGAGGTCGACCACCTCGCCCGCGTCGTCGGCGAGCTCGATGCGGGCGAGCGCCAGCGGCCGGCCGCGCCGGACGAGATCAGGAGGCGCGAGCGAGGTACCGGCGAGGCGCGCGAGCTGCTCGACGACGGCGGAGAGCGGCCCCTCCGTCACGTAGAGGCACCCGTAGAGGTGCGGGTTGTCGTGGCGGCCCGCTCCCTGGAGCATGCGCGGAAACCAGAGCGGCCCCCCGCGCGCCCCGGCCCGAACGCCGCGCTCCCAGGGGAAGCAGCGGTAGAGGGTCACGTGTACGAGTCGGCTCGTTCCTGTTGCAGCGCGGCGAGGAGGTCGCCTGCCCTCCCCTGCCGGATCACGTCGATCGGCCTGCGGTTCCGCAGGAGCGGGTTGAGGCCGAACAGCCATTTCTCGGCCGTCGACGGCTCGTAGATGCGAAGCAGGAAGGACATCGCGAGCTCGAGCAGGTCGAGCCGCTCCGCGTTGTCGGCGTCCACTCCTTGCCCACGCCTCCAGCGGCTCACCTGCGACGGGCTGACGCCGAGCGCGTCGGCGAGCCTCCGCTGCGAACGGAAGTCGCGCGAGAGGGCTGCGACCTTGACGGCGGGCTCCACGGGCATCTCGTGAGAAAAGTTTAGCGCAACGAAAAGCGTTGCGAGCCGTCGAGCAGAGCGGCTTGCGCGCCCGTGCCGGACGGCATAGCGTCACCGTGCCCAGGATGGTTGCCCAGCCGCTCGACCCCAACGACCGTTTCCGGCTGCGCCGCGAAGCGGCTCGCCGTCGGCAGCGGACGAGACGGACGATGGCAGCCGGCGTGGCCGCCGTCCTCGTCGCGGCTGCCGCCGCCGCGGGCTTCACGCTCACGGGCGGAGACGAAGGCACGGCGGGCGAGCAGGCGTCCCGGTCGGGATCGGAGAGCCAGGCACCGGCTCCGGCGCCGACGCCGCGAGCGCTTCCGGCCGAGGTGCGCGGTGTCCACGTGACGATGTCGCTCATGTCGGTCAGAGGGAAGTACGCGCACTACCTGCGGCTCGCTCGCGACGGGCTGAACGCGCTCGAGGTCGACGTGAAGGACGAAAACGGGGAAGTCGCGTTCCGCTCCCCGGAGGCGCCGCTCACGAGGAGCGCCGGGACGGCGCGCGCCTACTACGACCCGCGGCGGGTGGCCGCGGCCGCGCACCGCCGCGGCCTCTATCTGATCGGGCGCGTCGTCGTCTTCGAGGATCCGCTCCTCTCCGAGCGCAAGCCGAGCATGGCGATCGGGCTGCGCGGGGGCGGAATCTGGCGGAACGCCGCCGGGCTCGGCTGGACCAACCCCTACGACAAGGCGGTCTGGAAGTACAACGTCGACGTCGCGGTGGCCGCCGCCAAGGCCGGATTCGACGAGATCATGTTCGACTACGTCCGCTTCCCGAGCGACGGAGACGTCGACGCGGCCGTGTACCGGCCCCGGCTCCATCTCGCCCAGGGTCGCGTGATCGCCTCCTTCCTCCGGTACGCACGGAGCCGGCTCGAGCCGCTCGGCGTCCGCGTCGGCGCCGCCGTCTTCGGCCTCTCGGCGACAAGGAACCTCGGAATAGGTCAGCGGCCGCGCCTCCTCGCGCCGTACCTGGACGTGATCCATCCGATGGTCTACCCCTCACACTTCGGGCCGGGCGAGTACAACCTCCCCGAGCCCGAGGCCGATCCCGGCGACACGGTGTGGTTCTCCCTTCGGGACTTCGTCTCCGAGCTGCGCGGTCAAGAGACGCGGCTCGTGCCCTGGCTGCAGGACTTCTCGATCAATCGGACGTACTCCGTGGCCGAGATCCAGGAGGAGATCGCCTCCGCACGCGCCTGGCAGAGCGCCGGCTTTCTGCTCTGGAACGCTTCCGGCGTCTACACGCCGGAAGCGCTGAAAGCGCCTAGCGAGTAGGATCCCGACAGCTTTCCACAGCGTCGTTCACAGCAGCGCCCGGAGGCTGTGCAAATTGTGGAAAACTGAAATTTTCGCAAATAGCGACGATTAAATTGGCCAGCCGCTTGCAAGCCGGCGTACCCCGCTCTAGATTGCCGCTTGCGCCGAGCACGGAGCGCAAGTAGGACGAAGCCACACCGGGTGGCACTACGCGGAAGCGGAAGGTCAGCCGGAGTGGTGGACGAAAGCGAAACCGGCTCGGCGAATTTTTTTGGTCCGAGCTAGAGTCGGGCCGATGGCTCCTCCCCGTCCGCCGGCCTTCGGCCACGGATTCCTCTCGTTTCTCTGGGGCGTCGGCCTCGGGATCTACGTGTGGCTGATCCTCTGGCAGGGCGCCGGAGCCGCTCTCGGGCTCTCAGTCCTGCTCGGCATCGTCGCCGCCGCGCTTATCTTCTTCTACGTCCTGCTCTACGGCGAGACGGGCTACCGTTCCTAGCCGCTAATTTCGCGCCGTTTCTAGGAGGGATTGGCGAAACGTCGCTCGCCGCAGCGCTGCGGCGGCTCAGCCGGTGGTTCGTCAAGCCCTCCTAGACGGCGAAGCAGGAGCGCGCCGGGCCGTAGCGGCCGCTGAGCGCGACGACGAGCTGTCGGGCCAGGTCGCAGCCGATCTCACGCTCGAGCCGTGCCCACGCGCTTGCCTCGTCCTCGGCGAGCACGCGCTCGAGGGAGGAGCAATGCTCGAGGATCCGGCTTGCGGCCGGTCGCGGTGAAGCGGGGGAATACGGCGCGGCGGACATGTCCCTCCTATCGGATCCCCGCTGCCGCCCGCTCGATCCCTGGCGCGAGTGACCGCAAAGAGAAGCGGCGGGCACGCGCCCGCCGCTCCAAGCAACTGCTGTCAGGACGAACTAGTAGCGGCGCGTCGCCGGATCGTGCACCTCGACGCGATCGTCGGTCGTGCGCGCTCCGGTCGTGGTCGTCGGTTCGGTCGTAGCCGGATCGTGCACCTCGACGCGATCGTCGGTCGTGCGCGCTCCGGTCGTGGTCGTCGGCGCGGTGGTCGTCGTCCTCGTCGAGTCGACGGCCGTAGCGTCGTCCTCATGCCGGTAGTCGTGAACGTCCTCGTCCGGGACGGTGCGCCGCGGGGGAGTCGTGACGTCGACACGCCGCGTCCGCGGCCCGGTCGTATCGAAGACGAAGGCCGTCACGATGCCGAAGCCGAGAGCGAGAGCCGGAAGGAAGGGCGCGAAGTCGTGCACGAACCCTCCGATCCCGAGGCTCGAGCTCCAGTTGTCGAGACGCCCCTCCTGCCACCCGTTGGACGGCTGCAGCGCGAGCCCGATCCAGCCGACGGCGACTGCGGTCGGGAGCCAGCCCAGGAGCAGCACGGCCAGCGAGATCTTCGGCCACCCGAACTTCGTCCAGCCGCCGAAGAGCTGCGAGAGCCCGAGTGCGAACCCTGCCGCGGCGATGAGGCCCATCGCACCCCAGAAGCCACGCGTCGCGTGGATGTTCGGATAGTGCGCCAGCCAGATCAAGAAGCCCGCGACCGCCGCTCCGATGAGCGTCATCAGCCCGCGCCACGTGTTCCGGCCGTACCCCCGGGAGCGCCCCTCGTCGACGGTCTCGACGTCGTCGACGGCGTCAGTTCGGTTCCGGGTCATCAATCCCATTCCCTTTCACCCCGTTCGGTTGAATGCAGGTTGTTTTTCCCCGCTTTCAAAACGCATGTAACCCGGGATTCGTTACGGGGCGAGATCGATGCAGCGGCGGTCGAAGGCCGCAGAGTAGAGCTCTTCGCGGAACGCCTCGACGACATGGTCGTGGTCGCTCGGGAACACGTGCTCGACGACGCCGACCTCGGGATCGTTGAAGAAGGGGACGTCTACGTGAGTCCGCGAGACGAGGTTCACGGATGTACAAGCGCACACGGGGCAATGGACGGCGACGCCGACCTGCTCGTGCGCGGGCGAGAGAAGGCGGAACGCCGACGGGAACATCGGCCGCGCACGCTCCTCCGGGAAGCAGAAGAAGCTCCAGGGCCAGAGGCCCGCCTCGATGCGCCGCGCGGCGTGGTCGACGAGCTCGTCGTCGGCGGGCTCGAGGCGCGAGGTCATGACGTTGAAGAACGTGATCTCTCCGGCGCCGAGCGGCGCCCAGTCGAGCTCGTCGTGCGTCACGAGCCCGTCGTGCATCCCTCCGCACGGGCAGGCGAACTTCACCTTGTAGACGACCGGGTGCGCCGTCCCGTCGAGATGCTCGAGCACCCGGAACGCCGACAGCGGCAGGCGCACGTCGCCCCGCGACGGGCAGGAGAACGTGTAGCGCCCCGTCAAGCCGTCGTACATGCGTTGCAGTATGTGTCGGCCCGTCGGACGCGAAACCGTAGCGCGCCCGTAGTACTACGACGAGTACGTGATGAGCGAGAAGACGTCCTGACCGGGGAGCTTGTCCCTGCCGTGCAGGAATTCGAGCTCGATCACGAAGGCGAGCCCGACCACGGTCGCTCCGAGCTGCTCGACGAGCTTGACGATCGCCTCGGTGGTGCCGCCGGTTGCGAGCAGGTCGTCGTGGACGAGGACGCGGGCACCGTTTCCGAAGGCGTCCGCGTGGATCTCGAGCCTGTTCTCGCCGTACTCGAGCGCGTAGCCGACGCCGAGCGTCTCCGCGGGCAGCTTCCCGGGCCGCCGGGCGAGCACGAAGCCGCAGCCGAGCCTGTACGCGAGCGCCGCACCTAAAATGAACCCCCGCGCCTCCGCGCCGAGGATGTAGTCCGGCTTCCGCGGCGCCGCCCACTCGGCGATGCGGTCGACGGCCTCGCGAAGCGCCTCCGGATCCGCGAGGAGCGGCGTGATGTCCTTGAAGACGATCCCCGGCGTAGGAAAGTCGGGGATGTCGCGGATCTTCGCCTCGAGGTCGGCGGGCACCGAGGCGGGAGCCTACGCGGTCGCGCGCTAGCGCGCCGCGACAGCGCGCACTGCCCGCGCGAAGAGGAGGCCGGAGAGCTCCTGGGCGAGCGCCGCGAGAGCCTCCAGATCCTCGACCCCGCTCTGGCGCCGCTCGGCGCTTCGCGATCGCAGGGCGGGCGCGACGAGCTGCTCGAGCAGCCCCGCGCTGCGGTCGGCGCTCGTCCTGAAGGCGCGCAGATTCCGGGGCGCGAGCCCGTAGCGCGCGAGCTTCGCGCACGCCACGACGACCTCGACGTCGCCTTCGGGATACACGCGCTCTCCGTCCTCGAGCCGCGGCTCGAGCAGGCCGTAGTCCTCGAGCTCGCGGAGGAAGTGCGGATCCGCGCCCGAGCGTTCGCAGAGCGCCTGGAAGCCGATCTCGCCCTCGGGCCTGCGCAGGCGTCCGTTCTGCGTCCGTCTCGTTCCTCGTTTCGCCGCCCCCGGCCTTGTCAGCTCCTGGCGGATGACGCGGAGCGGCAGGAACTCGTCACGCTGGAGGCGGAGGATCGTCTCCAACCGGGCAAGATCCTCCTCGGCGTAGAGCCGGTAGCCGCCCTGGGTCCGGCGCGGGTTCAAGAGCCCCTGGTCTTCGAGGTAGCGGATCTTCGAGATGGAGATGTCCGGAAACTCGGGCTTCAGCCGGCGGCAGACCGCCCCGATCGTCAGGGGTCGCGGCCGTGCGTCTCCGGGCGCCAGCGTCGTCATCGCTCAGTGGCTGAGGAACGTCATCCGGTACTTGCCGATCTGCACCTCGTCCCCGTCCTCGAGCCGTGCGTGCTCGACCCGGCGGCGATTGACGTACGTGCCGTTGAGGCTTCCCTGGTCCTCGATCGTGTAGCCGTCGGCCTCGTGGACGAGCACCGCGTGGCGGCGGGAAACGGTGACGTCGTCGAGGAAGACGTCCGTATCGGGCTCGCGGCCGACGACGACGCGGTCGCCCTCGATCGCGAACGTCTCCCCCGCCCGGCCGCCGCCCGAGCGGACGACGAGCGCGGTCCCCTCGACGCGGAGGTCGGCGAGCGAGAGACCGTCCTCGTCCGCCTCCTGCTCCGGGGTGAACGTCATCGTCGTGTGCGAGCCGGGCTCGTCCCGCATGAGCAGGGCGCCGCACTTGGAGCAGTAGTTGGCCGCTTCCGGATTCTGGAAGCCGCATTCGGGGCAGTGCTGGTAGGTCATCGGATCAGGCGGGCGGCGGCGCCGTCTTCGCGCTCAGGATCTCGGTGAGCTTCTCGACGTCGACCTCTGTGAACGGGCTCTCACCCTCCCCCACCTGCTTCTTGAGGCGGGCGACGAGCTCCGCACGGAGGATGTCGATCTTGCCGTGCAGGAGACGCCGGCGGTACGAAACCTCGCGCTCCTCGCGCGTGAGCTCGTCGATCAGCTCGCGCAGCTCGGAGTCGGAGAGCGAGGCGAGATCAGGCAATGGCTCCACGTCAGCTCCCGGTCGTAGGGACCGTCAAGAGTAACGAATCGAAGGGCCATCCTTCAACCTGTAGTTGAGGGTTGTGCTGCGTCGAGGCCCTCGCCGTCTTCGTCCGTGCCCCCGACGACCTCTTCCACGAGGGCGAGGTACTCCTCTTCCAGGCGCCTGGCGTCGTCCACCGTCTCCCCCTCCGCGTAGACGTGGACGAGCGGCTCGTCGGGATCCGGAAGCACGTGGGCCCACCCGCCGCGCTCGTGCACCTTGAGCCCGTCCAGGACGTCGATCTCGACGTCGTCGCGCCCGCGCGCCCGTTCCGTGAGGATCCGCATGACCGCGCCCTTGCGCGACCACGGACACCGGACCTGCCGGTGCACGACGTTCGACGCCGGGAGCTCGGCCACGAGCTCGGAGAGCGGCCGCTCGACCGGGGCGAGCAGCTCGAGGAGCTTGCAGAGGCTCGCGGTGCCGTCGTAGGCGGGGAGGAACTCCGGAAAGACGAAGCCGCCCCCCACGGAGCCGGCGAAGACGACGCCGTCGTCCGCCGCCGCACGCGTCAGCTCGGCGAGCGAGGCAGGCGTACGCTCGACCTCGAGCCCGGTGCCTTCGACGAGCTGGTCGACGACGCTCGTGACGGTGACGGGAAAGGCAAGGCGTCCGCGCTTCCCGTCGGAGGCGATCAGGCTCAGGAAGAGCAGGAGCTCCTGCTCGGCGCCGATCTCGTGGGCGTGCTCGTCGACGAGGTAGAGACGCTCGCCCGCCTGGTCGAGGACGACGCCGAAGTCGGCGCCGAGCGCCGCGACGAGGCGCTTCGCGTGCCCGAGCGAGGTCTTCAAATCCGAGACGCCCGGTTCGGGACCGTGCTCGCGAACGTACGCGTGCGAGGCCACCGCCTCGACTCCGAGCGCACCGAGGACGAGCGGAAGCACGAGCGAGGCGGACGAGAACGAGTAGTCGACGGCGATCCGGAAGCGCCGCTTCCGGATCGAGTCCACGTCGAGCGAACGCATGAGATCCTGCGTGTAGCTGTCCGGCGCCTGCGCCGGGAAGTCGAGCTCTCCGACCTGATTCCAGGCGGCGCGCCGAAAGTCCTGGCGCGAATAGTGCTTCTCGACCTCCTTCAGGAACGCCGAGGACGCCTGGACTCCCGGAGGCTCGAACATCTGGATCTCGACCACCTCGGGATCGGACGCGCTCAGGCGCACGTGGAGCCCGGCCGCGTAGTCGCCCGTCTTCAGCAGGTGGCGGTTGACCGCGGCCGGCAGGACCCGGAGGTCGGCGACGTGGACGCCCGTCGAATTGATCCCCGACAGCACCGCACGCCTGAGGAGCCGGCACGAGGGAGCCGCATCCCGGCTCGTCACGACCCGCGCTCCGCGTTGCAGCGCGGTTCCGAGCGCAAGGCCGAAGCGCAGGGCCGACTCCGGCGTCAGGTCGACGTTGATGAGGCCCGCGATGCCGTCGCGACGGAAGATCGTGTTCGACGCGCGCGACTCCCAGATCAGGTTCTGGTCGACCTGGACGCCCGACTCGACCTCCTTGTACGGGTAGATCCTGACGCCCGGCATGACGACGCTCTCGTCGCCGATGATCGACTGGTCGCCGACGGCGGCGCCCTCCTGCAGGCGGGCATGCGGACGGATGTCGCACATGCGCCCGACGATCGCGCCCTCGACGGACGCGCTTCGCCCGATGTACGTGCTCGCGTCGACGACGCACCGCGACGTGCGCGCGTGCTCGCGGACGACGACGCTCGAGCCGAGCACGGAGTACGCGCCGACGGTCGCGTCGGGCGCGATCCGGCAGTAGTTGCCGACGAACGCGGGACCCTCGAAGGACTCGAGGTCGTCGAGCTCGACCCCTTCGCCGATCCAGACGTTGCCGCGCAGCTGGATGCCCGGGATCTCGAGCTTCGCCCGCTGGTCGAGGGCGTCGAAGTTGGCCTGACGGTACTGCTCGAGGTTGCCGATGTCCTGCCAGTAGCCGTCGGCGACGTAACCGAAGAGCGGCCGGCCCATCTCGAGCAAAAGCGGGAACAGCTCCTTCGCCCAGTCGTACGGGCGATCGGTCGGGATGTGCTCGAGCACCTCGGGCTCGACGACGTAGATGCCCGTGTTGATCGTGTCCGTGAAGACCTGCGACCAGGAGGGCTTCTCGAGGAAGCGCTCGATCCGGCCGTCGTCGTCGGTCACGACGATGCCGAACTCGAGCGGATTGTCCACGCTCTTCAAAGCGATCGTGACTGCCGCGCCCTTCTCCTCGTGCGCTCGCCAGAGCGCAGTCAGGTCGATGTCACAGAGGGCGTCGCCGGAGATGACGAGGAAGCGCTCGTCCAGCGCCTCCTCCGCGAGCTTCACGGAACCGGCCGTACCGGCCGGGGACTCCTCGACGGAGTACTGAACGCGGACGCCGTGGGACTCTCCCGATCCGAAGTAGCTGCGAATCGCCTGCGGCATGAAGGCGAGCGTGACGACGATGTCCTCGAAGCCGTGCTGCTTCAGGAGCTCGACGATGTGCTCCATGCACGGCTTCCCGACGATCGGGACCATCGGCTTCGGCTGGTTCGAGGTGAGGGGGCGCAGCCGCGTGCCTTCGCCGCCTGCCATGACGACCGCTTTCATCGCAGGATCACCCTTCCCGCGCGGAGGGCGTAAAGCACCCCGGCGACGACGGCGAGGCCGAGACCGGCCCAGAAGAGGCCTAAGGGCCAGCGCGTTCCCTCGTCGGTGACGAGGATCGTCGCAAGTGCGGCGTAGAGGATCCAGGTCGCCGCCTTTCCGGCTGCGCTCACGGAGAAGTCGTATCCGCGCGCGGCGGCGGCCCGATACCCGCCGAGGAGCGCTCCGTCCCGGACGAGGATGACGGCGAGGGCGATCCACGGCAGCCGGTTCTCGACCCAGAGAAGCACGATCGCGGCGTCGATCATCAGGCGGTCGGCGAGCGGGTCGGCAAGCTTGCCGAACTGCGACTCCACGCGCCAGCGGCGGGCCAACCAGCCGTCGGCCTGGTCGGTGACCGCGGCGGCGCCGAACACGCCGGCGGCCGCCCAGCTCCCCTCACCGCCGGCCCGCAGGACGAGCGTGACGAAAAGCGGGATCAGCGCGAACCTGAGGACGGTGAGCGCGTTCGGAAGCTGGGCGAGCGGCGCGGGGACGGCGCGTGCGGCCATCGAGAGCAAATCGTATCGGCGCCGGAAACGCGCTAGCCTCGCGCGGTGGCCGAGCGGCTCGAGCTTGCAGGGTTCGTGAACGCGCACAGCCACGCCTTTCAGCGCGCGCTGCGCGGCCGCGCCGAGGGCGGCGATTTCTGGGCCTGGCGCGACTCCATGCTGGACGCAGCCCGCGATCACACGACCGAGACGATCCGATGCACGTACGAGGCGACGTTCCGCGAGATGCGAAGCGCCGGCTACACGGCCGTGGGCGAGTTCCACTATCTCGGGTTCGACGAGGCCGCCGCGGTCGCCGACGCTGCCGATGCCGCGGGGATCGAGCTGACCCTCCTGCACGTCGCCTACGGCCGCGGCGGCATCGACCGCTTCCGGCAGGCCGGAGTCGACGAGTATCTGGGCCAGGTCGACGCCCTGCGCGGGCGCGGCCTTCGCGTCGGCCTCGCCCCGCACTCCGTGCGCGCCTGTCCGGTCGAGTGGCTCGAAGAGATCGGACGCTACGGCGAGACCCACGGGCTCGTCCTCCACATCCATGCGGACGAGCAACCGCGGGAGATCGAGGAGTGCCTGGACGAGCACGGCGTCCGGCCGGTCGAGCTGCTCGCGCGTGCGGGCTGCCTGAGCGACCGGACGACGATCGTCCACGCGACGCATGCGGACGACGGGGAGCTCGATCTCCTCGCGGACGCTGGGGCGCGCATCTGCGCCTGCCCGACCACGGAGGCGAACCTCGGAGACGGCTTCCTCCGCGTCCGCTCGGTGATCGAGCGCGGGATCGGGCTCTGCATCGGCTCCGACTCGAACGTCCGGATCGACCCGCTCGAGGAGCTGAGGGAGCTCGAGGGTATCGCGCGCAGACAGGAGCTCCGGCGCAACGTCGTGTCGCCGGAGGCGCTTCTGCGGATCGGGAGCGAGGAGGGCGCCCGCTCGCTCGCGCTCGAGACGTGGCCGCGAATCGAGGTGGATCCGGGCCACGACTCGCTCCGCGAGGTCGCCCCCGACGAGGTTTCCGCCGCGCTCGTCTTCGGATGCGGAGCAGACGTCTTCGCCTCGATCTGATTACCCCTTAAGAGGGACGAAGGCGGTGCCGATAGAGCAGCGGAATGCGCTTCCGGACCCTCGCAGCGCTCCTCGTCCTGGCCGCCGCGTTCGCGCTTGCCCCGAGCGCCTGGGCGCGTGGAAACGCGGGCGTCGCCGCGCTACAGGTCGCTCTCCGCGCCCACCACCTCTACGGGGGGACGATCGACGGCGTGCGAGGTCCGGCGACGCGCCGTGCGGTCCGCCGTTTCCAGCGCTCGCACGGCCTCACGGTGGACGGCATCGCGGGACCGCGGACGCGCCGCAAGCTCGGCCGCCTGGGGCGACATACCCTCGGGTCCCGAGTCCTGTACACGGGCCGCGTGGGCTGGGACGTCTCGGCGCTCCAGTTCCTGCTCGCCTGGCACGGCTTCCCCTGCGGCACCTTCGACGGCGGCTTCGGCTGGCACACGGACGCCGCCCTCCGCCACTTCCAGCGCTGGGCCCACCTCGGCGTGGACGGCGTCGCCGGCCCGGCGACGCTTCGAGCTCTCCATGGGCCGGTGCGAAGCTCCCCGCTCCGGCTGCGGCGGCCGGTGGCAGCCCGCACGCTCAGCGACCGTTTCGGCCCGCGCGGCACGGGCTTCCACCCCGGCGCCGACTATCCCGTCGCGTACGGAACCCGCGTGCACGCGGCCGGGGCCGGGCGGGTCGTCTTCGCCGGGTGGGATCCGGGAGGCTACGGAAACCTCGTCGTCATCCGGCATCGCTCGCCCTCCGGCCGCGTCGGGACGTGGTACGCCCACCTCTCGTCGATCTCGGTGCGGCGCGGCCGCCGGGTCTCGGCCGGCCGGACGATCGGCCGCGTCGGCGCGACGGGATACGCGACCGGTCCGCATCTGCACTTCGAGGTACGGATCCGCGGCGCGGCCGTCGACCCGCTAACGGCTCTTTAGCCGCCAGCGAGCTCGCGCCCTCGGCGCATGGCGGCCTGGATCGCATTCAGGAACGCCGCCCGAACGCCCGCCTGCTCGAGCTCGCGGATCGCCGAGATCGTCGTTCCGCCGGGGGACGTGACCATCTCCCGCAGCTCGACCGGGTGCATCTTCTCGTCCCGCAGGAGCTTCGCCGTTCCCAGCATCGTCTGGACGACGAGGTCGGTGGAGACCTCGCGCGAGAGGCCGAGCAGAATGCCGGCCTCGATCATCGACTCCGCGAGCAACGCGAAGTACGCGGGTCCGGAGCCGGACACGGCCGTCACGGCGTCCAGGTAGTCCTCGGCGACGCGGACCGAGCGTCCGACGTGGCCGAGCACCTCCTCCGCGCGTGCGAGGTGCTCGTCCTCTGCGTGGGCTCCCGCGGCGATGCCCGCCATGCCCTCGTGCACGGTCACGGGCGTGTTCGGCATCGCGCGCACGACCGGCACAGCCTCGCCGAGCGCCCGTTCGATCCGGCCCGTCGGAATCGCGGCCGCGATCGAGAGCACGGTCTGCTCCGACGTCACGTGACCGGCGATTTCCTCGAGGAGCCCGTCGATGTCCTGCGGCTTCACGGCGATCACGACGACGCCCGCGCCCGTGACCGCGTCTGCGTTCGAGCGAGTCGCCTCGATCCCGTAGCGGTCGCTGAGCTCGGCGAGGCGCACGTCGCCCCGTGCCGTCGCGACGATCTCGTCGGCCGTCCGCCATTCCGAGGAGAGCAGGCCGGCGATCAGCGACTCGCCGATCTTCCCCGCCCCGAGTACCGCGATGCGCCGGCTCATCGCGCGAGCCTAACGCGGTTCAGCGGTGGATATGCAGGTTGATACCGAGCAGGACGAGCGGCCAGAGCACGACGGCGAGGATCGCCGACACGATCCCGCGGATGCTCGCAAGGTGCGCGAAGTAGTGATGAGTAGCGGCGATCGCCACGCCGACGACGATGTAGATGATGCCGAGCAGACTCGGTCCGCGGCCCACGTCGCCGACGACGATACCCGCCGGGCGCCCTCTGGCAAACTCCGGGCCATGGAGCCGGAGCGCCGCGATGCGGAGAACGAGCCGGGCGTGGTCGAGAAGGCACAGGAGGAGGCCGAGCTCGCGAAGACCGGGGAGGCCGAGCACACGCCGCTCGTCGCGCTCGGAGGCCTCACCGTCGTCCTCGGCCTGGTGGTCGGGGCCGTGATCGTCGTCGGCCTGCTCGTGTGGTGGCTGGCCTGACGGCGTAGGTGGGAATAGCCCTCGGCCTCGGGGCGGCCGTCTGCTGGGGGCTCGCCGACTACTTCGCCGCGCTCGCTTCGCGGGCGCTCGGGACGCTCCGCGTCGTCCTCGCCTTCCACGTCCTCGCGACCGTGTTTCTCGCCCTCCTCGTGCTCGTCACGGGGGCGCTCGACGGCGTCGGCCGGTCCGACGTCTGGCCGCTCGCCGTCGTCGGCGCAATCGGCTGGCTCTCCTATCTCGCCTTCTACCGGGCGCTCGCGATCGGGCCCATCTCCGTCGCGAGCCCGATCGTGTCGGGCTACGCCGCCGTGACAGTCGTCCTGGCGGTGATCATTGCGGGCGAGCGCCTGTCCGGCCTCGGCCTGGTGGCGGTCTTCGTCGCGTTCGGCGGCGTCGCGCTCGCGTCGTTCGAGCCTCGGTCCGCGTTTGCCGGAGGCATCTCGGGTCTCGGCGTCACCTTCGCCGTCCTGGCGATGATCCTGATCGGCGGCTTCGTCTTCGGCGTCTCGTACTACCGCGACGAGCTCGGCTGGCTCGCGCCGATCTTCCTGGCCCGCGGCTTTGCCACCCTCTTCCTGCTCGCGAACGCTGGCGCGACCGGAGACTGGCGCTTTCCGCGACTGCGAGAGCGGACCGGCCTTGCGCTCGCGTTCATCGCGCTGGTCGACACCGCCGGGTACGTCTCGTTCAACGTCGGTACCGAGCACGCGGACACCTCCGTCGTCGCAACGGCTTCCGCCCCTTATTCGACCATCCCGATCGTGGCGGGCGTCCTCCTGTTGCAGGAGCGGCCGGTGCCGACGCAATGGATCGGAATCGGGCTCGTCGTCGCAGGTCTCGTCCTGCTCGGGCTCGCGTCGTAGCCGTTTCTCGGTCTCGGCTGATGCGCACGGTGCTTGTAAAGAAACCCACAAGATCGCTCAAGGCCGCCCGGTCGGCCGACGACAAACGGACGTGGAGGCCGCGGTCGTTTCCCCCAGCGCGAGAGGCGGGCCGTAGGGGGGCCGCAGCCCTGGTCGGCCCGTGCCGCGGCCTCCGCTCTCTTCGAGGGTCCCACGACCAGCCGCCACCCGCCAGTGCGTCCGGCTAGTCGGAAGGAGCACCTCGCGGGTCATCCGCGACGAGAGGCTCGGCCTCGGCGACCTTGTCGACGATCACGAAACGCTCGGTCCGCTCGACGACGCTCTCGAGACCGTCCGTCTCGTGACCCGGGCGAAGCGCGAAGCGGTCGTCCTCGCCCCGGACGCGCTCGTACTCGGCGAGCGTGAGCTCGATCGTCGTCTCGCAGCCGCCCCCGTCGCCGCATTCGCAATGGAACTCGAACAGGCTGCTCTCGTCCCAGCCGGGTGAGCGCTTGTCGATCGCGTCGATGCGCTCGTTTACCTCCCGCATCAGCGCCTCGTTGCGCGCGCGGCGAGCGAGTCGTTGCTTCATGTCGAAACGATAACGCGGCCAGCCAGACGTTCGCGAGGAAGAGACAGGCCCCCGGACGGCGGTCCTGGTGGCATGGCTGACGCATTCCGCCGCCTCGAAATCGTCGTCACGAGGCTCGTCCTCGTCGACCGAGCTTCGCAGCCTGCGCCAGCCGGTATGCGATCGACCTTCGGGGCGGCCCTCGAAGCTGATCGAGCACGGTCCTACGCTCGTACCTTCCCGTGAGATCGACAAACTCGAAAGCGTTCGAGGCTTTCTCGAGAAGGAATTGCCCGCGCGGCAGCCCGTAGAGCCGCGCGCCGACGGCCTCGGCGAAGTACAGCGCGAACGGGAAGACAAAGGTGGGCTCGAACTCCCCGCCGTGCTGCCAGATCGAAGGCGAGAAATCGTCGCCCCCAATCCAGCCCTCCCGGCCCACCTTGGGGTAGATCCGAATCAGATCGGTGGTGATGCCCCGCAACGTGTGGTCGCCGTCGACATAGGCGAAATCGAGACTCGCATCCGGGATGTCGCCCACGACCTCTGTGGTGCGGCCGCGAAGCACGGCACGGCGAGCCGCGTGTGCTTCCGTCTTCTCCAGCGCTTCCGCGAAGATCTGCTCGAAGACGTCGTCCGGCCGGTTCGCCGGCTTGTTCCAATCTTCGAGGTGCCGCCAGGGATCGATCATGTAGTACGTCTCGATCGCGGGGCAGGCGGCGAGAATCGTGGCCGCGAAGGCACCTCGAAAGACGCCGATCTCGGCGACGCGGCGCGCTCGTACGCAGTTCAGAAACCAGGTCCAGAGCTCGAGCCGGTCTCGTGCCTCTCTCGCAACGTCCTCGATGAGGGCAGCGTCGGCCGCCACGTCACCGCTGCGCTTTGAACGCGCGCTCGAGGCGCTCGAACCGTTCCTGCTCTAGCAAGGCCGACTTCGAGTGTGAGAGAAGCATCGCGCCCGGCGGCGACGCTACCAGGGATCGACCGGAAGAAGTTTCAGCTGACGCCCGTCATGGTCGGCATGACCGACACATTCACAGAACTCATGCGGTACCACCCGGCGGGCCGCACTCGGCTCCTTCTTGGCCGGATCGGCCTCGCCGTCCGTCGCCAAGTTCGATGCGCCTCCGCTCCCGGATACGGCCTCCTGGCGGGAGCGTCTCGGACAGCGGCTCTCCGGCCGCCTCCGGCTCGGCGCGGCGCACGCGTAGAGACGTCGCACAGCCTAACCTCTGACTAAAATCAGAGGATGACGCGGGCCGAGGCGATCGACCGCGTCAGAAGCTTCAACCGGACGGTGACCGAACGCATCGGGGCGCTCCACGACGAGTACCTCGGACGGAACCGTTCGCTCGGGGAATCCCGGCTCCTGTGGGAGATCGGCGACGCCGCGGAGATCCGCACGCTCCGCGGTCGGCTTAAGCTCGACTCGGGCTACCTGAGCCGGCTCCTGCGCAAGCTCGAGGCTACGGGGCTCGTCGCCGTCACGTCAAGCGTCGCCGATCGCCGCGTGCGCGTCGTCCGGCCGACCGACGCCGGACGGCGTGAGCAGCGCGTCCTCGACGAGCGGAGCGACGAGCTCGCGGCGTCTCTCCTCGCGCCGCTCTCCGTGAGGCAACAGGATCGGCTCGTCTCGGCGATGACCGAGGTCCAGCGCCTGCTCACGGCCGGCCGAGTCCGCTTCGACGTCGTCGATCCGGAGAGCCGACCGGCGAGCCACTGCCTCGCGGAGTACTTCGCCGAGCTGGGCCGCCGCTTCGACGACGGCTTCGACGACCGGATCAGCGTGGCCGCGACGGCGGATCAGCTTCGACCGCCGAACGGGCTCTTCGTCGTCGCGACCGTTCGCGACGAGCCCGTGGGCTGCGGCGCGCTCAAGTTCCACGGAGCCGGGCCGGCGGAGCTGAAGCGGATGTGGGTCGCGCCCTCGATGCGGGGACTCGGTCTCGGACGGCTACTGCTGCACGAGCTCGAGCGGCTCGCCGTCGAACACGGCGTCTGCGTGATCCGGCTCGAGACGAACCGGAACCTGACGGAGGCGATCGCGCTCTACCGCTCGGAAGGCTACGTCGACGCGGAGCCCTTCAACGACGAGCCGTACGCCCACCTCTGGTTCGAGAAGAGCTTCTGAGCGGCCGACCGAGTCGATGAACTCACGGCAAGGCGTTTCTCGCCTGTCGCTCCTCCGCGTTCGCAGAGCAGAGCGCAAGAATCGTCGCTCTGCGGCACCCAGTGAAGAGGAGCCGGGTGCCAGCCCTCATATGCGGCAGATGAGGGTCTCTCGCTTAGGGGGAGAGGAATGCACCCGGCTCGCTCATAGCTTCGGCGTTGGTTGTAAAGAATCTGACCGGTTCTGCTCGACGCGTTCGGCGCGGTATCGCCCAGCTTCGTGAGACATCCGGGTGCTGGCGGTCACACCGTAAGCCGTCCGGGCTCCGGGCCGTCTCGCCCGCAGCTCCGGTTCCGATTACTCACGGTATGAGAATCTTGAAGAACTGGTTGTCCGGCTCCGACCCGGTGTAGGTGCGGACCTCGAGTTCGAGATTCGTGCAGTTGCCGCTTCCCGAACGGACCACCCATCGTCCCGGTTCGCCGTGGGTGAAGAGGAACGGGTTGAAATCGCTGGAGTTTGCGTGGATCCCTGCGATGCCGACGCAGTAATCGCCCGGGCCGACGTTGACCGCGTAGTCGACACGTTTGGATTCCTGGATCGGGCAGTAAGCCGGAATGCCGGAGCACGAGCCCCCGTAGACGTTGGCGAAGGCGCGAGCGCCCTCGAGCTCGGAAGCGCTCTTCCCGTCCACGTTGTCGGCGTTCAGGTTCGTGACTTTCGTGCCCGAGTTCACCTTGAAGGGCGTCTTCCCGGCTGGGACGTTGAGGCCGAGCGCGGTCGCCCCCGTTTCCGTGCTCTGCTGGGTGATGTTGAGCGCCTTGCCGGCGTTACTGGAAGTTAAGCCGGTTTGAGACGTCGCGCTGTTCGGCTGACCGAGGATGAATGTCCCACCCGTCGCTGCGTACGTCGTCCCGCCGAGCGCGACGAAGAGTGCGATGAGCGCGACGACCATCGACGGCGACGGTCTCGTCGCCAGTCTCTTGAGGAGCCGCATCTTCCTACCTCCCGTCTGTTCCGTGAAAGACGGGAGACAACCACCAGGCCGGCTGTACTTCAAGGGTCCCTGCCGGCGTGCATACCGATGCGTCGGGCCCACAGCCGGCGTGCCGGGCCGGGTTGACGCCGCCCGTGATTCTGCGTGCGAGAATCGGCGCTCTCCAATTCTTCTTATGACCCTGGGCTTTCGTCCCGGTCGTCTCATGAGAAACCAGCTGTTTCCAGCGGGTTCCTCCATCGGGGCGCCCGGATTCGAACCGGGGACCTCCAGTCCCCCAGACTTCTCACGCCGGTGCGGGCTGGATGGCGGGGCCAGTCCGGAAACGGCTGATTAGCGGGGGTTTCCCGTCCTTCGAGCGCGTGAGTCGGCTCCACTCCGTCGCGCCCTTTTCGGACGTTTAGGGACTTTTCAGGGACTCCCGGAGACGTTGAGCTCGACGAACTGTGACTCCGTCTGGTCGAAGGAGTCCTGGCCCATCGTCGGCTCGATGATCGCCTGGATTCCCTTCCGCCGGGCCGAGCGCACGACCGACATGACGCCATAGCCCGGAACGACCCGCGGAGACAGCGGGAGGATCGACCCGGAAGCGACCGGCGGACTTATGCCGGGCTGGTGGAACCACTCCAGCTCGGCCTCCGCCACCGTGAAAGCGTTCAGCCCCGCGGCGTCCTGCTTCGTCCCCTTCATTCGACTGTCGCTCTCGTCCGCCCACGTCATCACGAGCGCGAGGTTCGGCGAGAGCGGGACGCGGATCTCGAGCGTTTCGAAGAGGCCGGTCGCACGCGGGGCCGGTTCCGGCCCTCTGGCGCGGGCCCCGCCCGGCCAGAGGGCTACCGGATGATCCGACGTTACGAGCCACGGCTGGGGGAACTCCACAAGCGTCCACTGCATCGACGCCATGATGCTCGTGACCTTCCGGCTGATCCCGATCATCTTGATGAACGTCTCCGTCTTCGTGAGAAGGGCGTCCCCGAGCAGGCTGACCTCCTCCGCGTCCTCCCCCTTCTCGCGTAGCTCGCGGAGGTAGTCCTGCGTGAACTCCTCGTGCCAGTCGAGCCAACGCGGTCCGCGAACGAGTTGGATCGCGAAGAACTCGGCGACGATCCCCCTCTCCCTCCGGGCGAGTGGCCATTCGTCCGCGACGCTCCGGAGGAGCGGGGCAGCCACGCTCTCGATCGTGCTCAGCGACCACTCGATGTCGTAGATCTCCTCTCCGTCCGGACGCTCGCGCGCGTAGAACTTGTCCCTCGTCCCGACTCTCTTGACGTGCCTCCTCTCCGTCTTCCCCCTGCCGGGGGTGCGGACCGCGACGTAGCCGCCCGGATCCGCGAAGAGGCGCAGATACATCTGGGGGACGACGTGTGAGTGCTTGACGACTGGAAACTCCACTGCTTCCTCGCGACGTTCGCGGGACCGCAAAGCGGCGGGGGTGCCGCCTGCCACTGAAATGTTGCCGACTGAGTCGGACGGGACGGTCGCTACGGGCCGGACACGACCGTGGCGATCTCCTCCGCGATCTCCTCGACGGAGTAGTCCGACGTACGGAGCGCGACCTTGTCGGCGAGAGACGGGCTCTGCGCCATCACCTCGTCCTTCGAGATCCCGTGCCACAGCGGAAGAAGGACCTGCTTCCCGCTAACGGACATCGTCGCGAGCCCGTCCAGCTCGTACTGCGGCCAGTCCTTCGCGAAGAATGCCGGGGAGAGTACGACGATCCCGAAGCGACTCCGGGCGATTCCGCTGTCGATCTTCCGGCGGAGACTGTCACCGATCCGAAGCTCGAACTCGTCGTACCAGACCTCCAGCTCGCGCTCCCGGAGCGCGACGGCGAGAGGCCCGACGACGCTCTCCTTGTCCTCGCTCGCGTGCGAGATAAAGATGTCGAACTCGCGGCCGTCCCCCTCCTCCGGAGCGACCTCCGCGACGTTATGCGCGATCTCAGCGAGCGCCGGACGCTGGTCCTGGATCGGCGGGAGCGGCTGCAACGCCGATCCTGGGATGACCTGAACGCTTGCCCTAGTTGATCCCCGGAGCCCCTGCATATCGACAACGACGTACCAGGTGCCGGTCGAGGGGATCGGGATCTGGACGGGCGAGCGAGTTGCGAGCCCACCGTGGCCGCGGTGATCCCGCCCCTGGCGGTAACGCAAGTAGTTCGTGCTGTCGAGGAGGCGGACGTTTGCGGCTCTAGTCAGCGAGACCTCGGCTACATCGCCGCGCTTGCGGCTGCCGAGCGGGAAGTAGAGGTAGTTGCTCACGACGCGCCCGGCTCCGCTACCACTCCGCGACGAGGAAGAGAGCCTCCCGCGTTTCCAACGCGGCAACGCCGAATAGGTAGGTGTCTGTCGTCTCGACCGTCTCGCGGCCGTCCGTCTCGAACCCCTCCCAGACCTCGAAGCGGGAGAAGAGGCCGGAGGACTGGGCGTGCCGGTACGACTCCTGCGCCTCGACCGGGAGCCGGATCTCCACGTTGTGTCCGTAGACGAAGTCCGACGTCACCGATTCCGAGAGGACGTGCCGGTTGAAGGCGTCGTAGCAGACGTCCATCGCCTCTTGGAGACCGTGAGGCTCGCGGTATGCGTGGCCGCTCGCCTCGATCCGCTTCTGGATCAGGCGGAGATCACGGAGCGCCGCCTCTAGCCGTCGAAGGTCAGCCTCAGCCGCATCCGCCGGGCCTGAGAGACCGGGGAGCTTCCGCGCCTCCTCCGCTTCTTCGCGTGCCTCGCGGGCCCGCGCTTCCAAGTCCGCGACCTCGGCGTCCAGCGAGTCCGCGGTCTCGTAGACGTAGCCGTCAGCGTCCATTCAGGAGAGGGTAGCTCCGTCTCATGGCTCATCGGCCGAGCGGATTCGCACGGTCCGGCTCCCGCTGGAAGACTTCCCCGTCATACAGCCGACGCAGTTCTACGAGACGGAGATCCACGACCGGGAGAGCGGCGAAGCTTTCGCTTTCCTCACGATCCCGAGCCGGGCTTTCCCGGGGGCGGATCGGACACAGGACGCCGTGGCGGTGGCGGACTTCCTCGGGCTGGAGCCGATCCGCTTCGTCGAACCCGCGGAGCCGTGGGGACTCCCGTTTCTCCTCGACGCTGCGATGGGCCGTACGCCGGACTTCCCCTGGATCCTCGAGTTCCCGTGGATCATCGAGCCCGGTAGGCGGAGACGGGGTGAGACGCCGACGCACTTCAGCCAATACCTCGCGTACGAGGCTGTCGTGCCGTTCGAGGAATCCCCACTCAACGCGAAGTCCCTCGCCGGGATCGTCGGCCCGACCGGCGGCGCGAGCGTCGCCGGTCGGGATCCTGACCGGCCGCCCGCTCGTCATAATCGTCGTCCCCGCCGGAATCATCGTCTGCGGGGCGGCGCAGGGGATCGCGCAGGGCCTGCGGATCGGACTTCGAGCGAAGGTGCTCGCGCTAATGGGCGTCGAGGATCCGGAGAGACCGCCACCGGGCCCGCCGGGTTCCCCTTCCTGAACGGTCTGGCGGTCTTATGAGTCTAAGAGCCGAGCCCGTGGCGTGTCGAGTGCGCGCCACCGCTCGTGCGCGGCGGACTTCTTCAGCTCCGCCGCCCGGCCGATCTGTTCCCAGGACGCTCGCTGTCGACGAGCCACGAAGTCAGAAGCCCGGGAGTGGCTAGACGGCCACGTCAGCCAGGTTCTCGCTGTCCGGCGCGGAGACGTAGCCGCCCTCCGCCGTCGCGAGATGCCCTCCCTCGGTGAGGTCGTCGACGAGTACCTCGTGCAGCACGTCGCGGAGGAGAACACGAAGCGGGTCCTGCGGCAGCGCCTCCGCTACGCGACGGAGGGCCCGGCCCTCGACGGCAACGGCTGGAAGACGCTCCCCATCGACCGTCTAAACGCCCGAGACGTCGGCATCTGGCGAGCCCGTCTCCCCGAGCGGTCGGCTTGGCATATCCACAAGGCGCTCCGGCACGTGCTCCATTACGCCGTCCGGGTCGATCTCCTCACGAAGAACCCCGCGAGCGCCGTCCCGAATCCCGAGCCGAAGCGGCGGGAGGTTCCTTTCTTCGCCGCGCCTACGGAGGTCGCTGCCGTCGCGGAGGAGCTTGCCTCCCCCATCCCGGGTCTTCGCCGCCTGGACGGGGCTCCGTCCGGAGGAATGGCTGGCGCTAGAGCGCGCGGATATCGACCGCGCTCGGAAGGTCGTCCACGTCCGGCGGGTCTACACGGACGGGCGGGTCAAGCCCTACGGCAAGCAGGACGGAAGCCTCCACCGTCCCCCTCCCCGCTCCCGCGCTGGCGGCTCTCGACTCGCTGCCTCCGCGGATCGACACGCCGCTCCTCTTCCCTGGTGTCCAAGGCGGGCACCTGAACCTGAACGTCTGGCGCCGACGCGAGTGGACGCCCGCGGTCGAAGCCGCGGGGCTCGCCCACCGTTCCCCGTACGCCCTCCGCCACTCCTTCGCGGCGTGGTCCATCGCCGCGGGCATCGGCCTCTTCGAGCTGGCACGCCTGATGGGGACGAGCGTCGAGCAGATCGACCGGACGTACGGCCACCTCCTCCCGGACTCGGTAGACCGTGCCCGGACGGCCCTAGATGCCTACGGCGCGAGCCGCGAGGAGGCCGCAGCGGCGGCGGACGTTTAGGGACTTTTCAGGGACTCACCCCACGCAGACTCCGAAGAAGAAAGGCCCGCATGAGCGGGCCTTTTCTATGGTCGGGGCGCCGAGATTTGAACTCGGGACCTCCAGTCCCCCAGACTGGCGCGCTAACCAGGCTGCGCCACGCCCCGTGGCGAGCACAGGATAGCGCTATGTTTCGAGGCGCTTGTAGAGCCGGTCGACGAGGTCCGGATTTGCCTCGAGCCGCTCGGTGATCACACGGATCCGGTATTCGCGGAAGTGGTCCGCCTCCACGCCGAGGGCCTTCGCGAGCCCGCCGATGACGTCGTTCGACGGCACCGGGCGGTTCCCGTGAACGATGTGGTTCAGATAGCCGGCGGAGAGGCCGCTCCTCGTCGCGAGCTCTCGGTACGTGACGAGCTTCTCCGCCATGAGCGACTGGACCGTCTGGCCGAACGGCTCGTTCGAGAAGCGCCGCGGGCGGCTCACGCGAGCAACGCTTCCGTCCTGCCCGAGATGTCGTCCGCGGCCACACGCTCTTCGGAGCGGTCGGCCCGTGCCAAAACGTCGACTCGACCGTCTTCGAGCGCCTTCTTCCCCACCGTGATCCGGACGGGGCAGCCGAAGAGGTCGGCATCGGCGAATTTCTCGCCGGGCCTCCGGTCGCGGTCGTCCACGAGAACCGCCCGCCCCGCCGCCTCGAGGTCGCCTTCGAGCCTCTCTGCGATCGACGCCGCCTCCGGGCCGGCGGCGTCGATCGGGACGATCTCGACGTCGTAGGGGGCGATCGATGGTGGCCAGGCGATGCCCTGCTCGTCGTGGTGCTGCTCGACCGCGGCTGCCATCATCCGCCCCGGTCCGATCCCGTAGGAGCCCATGATCAGCGGCCGCTCCACCCCGTTCTCGTCCAGGAACGTCGCGCCGAGCGGCTCGGAGTAGCGGGTGTCGAGCTTGAAGATGTGGCCGAGCTCGATCGCCGTCTGGAAGCGGAGTCGGCCGCCGCAGTGAGGGCAGGCGTCGTCCTCCTTGGACTCGCGAAGGTCGGCGAAGCGCGGACGGTAGTCCCGACCGGCCTCGACCCCGCGCAGGTGCCAGCCGTCGCGGTTCGCGCCCGCCACGAACTGCCCTGTCCGAAGCGCCTCGTCCGCCAGCACCTCGCCGTCGAAGCCTACGGGCCCCAGCGAGCCGCCGGAGGAGCCGAACGCCTTCCGGATCTCCTCGTCGGTCGCGGGCCGCGACGGCGCGCCGAGCGCCGCCGCCAGCTTGTTCGGCTCGAGCCGGTCGTCGCCGCGGACGAGCGCCAGTACCACCGTCTCGTCGACGACCACGGGCATCGCCTTCGAGGTCGCGGCCGCGTCGATCCCGAGCAGCTCGGCGAGCGCCTCGATCGTCGTCGCGCCGGGCGTCTCGACCTCTTCCGGCGCGTCGAGCGTCGGCGGAAATTCCGGGGTGCGAGGAACCGAGCGCGCCACCTCGAGGTCGGCCGCGAAGTCGCCGTTCTCGCACGTGACGAGCGTGTTCTCACCCGACGAGGACGGGGCCAGGAAGTCGAACGACTCGCTGCCGCCCATCATCCCGGGCTCGGCGTCGACCCCGTACACCTCGAGCCCGCAGCGCTCGAAGATCCGCTCGTACGCCCCCCGGTGGAGCTCGAAGCTTCGCGCGAGCCCGTCCTCGTCCCGGTCGAAGGAGTAGGAGTCCTTCATGATGAACTCGCGCAGCCGCAGGAGGGCGCCGCGCGAGCGAGGCTCGTCTCTCTCCTTGATCGAGAAGTGGTAGAGGATCTGTGGCAGCTGGCGGTAGCTCTGGATCTCCCGCGCGTGGAACGTCACCGTCTCCTCGTGCGTGAGCGGGAGCACGTACTCGCGCCCGTTGCGGTCCTGGAGCCGGAAGAGCTCCGGGATGTAGTCGCGCCCCGACTGCTGCCAGAGCTCGAACGGCGTCAGGACGGGCATCAGCATCTCCTGCCCGCCGATCGCGTTCATCTCCTCGCGGACGATCTGGACGATGTTCTCGTGGACGCGCCAGCCGAGCGGGAGGAACGTCCACACGCCGGCCGTGACCTGCCGGATGTAGGCGCCTCGGACTAGGAGCCGGTGGCTGACCGCCTCGGCATCGGCCGGAGCCTCCCGAAGCGTCGGGAGAAAGAGCTTCGAGGCCTTCACGGCGCTAGACCGGGCGCTGTGCCGCTTCGGCCATCATGAGCGCCGCCGGCTTCGCGAGCTTGAGCCGCTTCGGTCGCTCCATCCCCCCTGCGATCCACTGGTCGATCTCGTGGAAGAGCTCGTCCACGAGGATGTCTGACGAAACCTTCTTGAGCACCCGGCCGTGGGCGTAGATGAAACCGGTGTCGCGGCCGCCCGCGATGCCGAAGTCGGCGTCGCCGGCCTCGCCCGGCCCGTTGACCGCGCAGCCCATGACGGCGACCTCGAAGGCCTGCGGGTAGGCCTGCAGCCGCTCCTCGACCTTCTCGGCGAGATTCCAGACCCCGACGTTGTCGCGGCCGCAGGAGGGGCAGGCGATCATGACGGGGCCCCGTTCGCGCAGGCCGAGCGCCTTCAGGATCTCCCAGGCGACCTTGACCTCCTCCACCGGGTCGGCGGTGAGCGAGACGCGCATCGTGTCGCCGATCCCGTCCATGAGCAGCGAGCCCATGCCGACCGCGCTCTTGATCGAGCCGGAGAAGGGCGTTCCCGCTTCCGTCACGCCCAGATGGAGCGGGTACGGGACGCGCTCGGAGAGCATCCGGTAGGCGCGGATCATCGTCGGCACGGAGCTCGACTTGACCGAGATCTTGAAGTCGTAGAACTCCATCCGCTCGAGGATTCGAACCTGCTCGAGCGCCTCTTCGACGAGCGCGGTCGCCGTGTCTTCGCGCGCGAGATCGACGAGATGAGCAGGCAGCGAGCCGGAGTTGGCGCCGATCCGCATGGGGATGCCCGCCTTCTTCGCGGCCTGCACGACGAGCTCCGTCTTGTCCGGGCCGCCGATGTTGCCGGGGTTGATCCGCACCGCGGCGACGCCCGCCTCAATCGCCTTCAGCGCCAGCGAGGCGTTGAAGTGGATGTCGGCGATGATGGGAAGCGGGCTCAGATAGACGAGCTTCTTGAGCGCCTCGGCGTCCTCGGCCTTCGGAACGGCGACGCGGACGAGCTCGCAACCCGCGGACGCGAGGGCGCCGATCTGCGCGATCGTCGCGTCGACGTCGTGCGTCTTCGTGAGCGTCATCGACTGCACGACGACGGGTGCGCTGCCGCCGATCGGGACGCCGCCCACGCGAATCTGCCGCTCGCTCGCCACGGAGGGAGTCTAGCCCCCGTGGATTCGCTCGATGTCGTTCGACAGCCCGATGAACATGAGGAGCACGACGAACGCGATTCCGACCGCCGAGAAGCGCTCGTACGCCTCACGCGGGACGGGTCGACGGCGCAACCGTTCGACGATCGAGAAGGCGATGTGACCCCCGTCGAGCGGAAGCAGCGGGAGCAGGTTCAGGAGGGCGAGGGACAGACTGATGAACGCCAGGATCCCGAGGTACTCCTTGAAGCCGGACTTCGCCGCCTGGCTCGACGCCTGGGTCACTCCGACCACGCCCGAGATGTCCTTTCGCCCGGAGCCCGTGAAGAGGCGCCCGAGCGCCTTTCCGGTCAGCACCGTCAGCTCGCCGGTCGTGCGGAGCGCATACGAGAACGCCGGGCCCGGCGCGTAGTCGCGCTCCACGATCGCCGGCGTGTAGCCGATGATGAAGCGGCGAAGCGAGCGGTCGTAGCGGGGGCGAATCGGGCCCACGGTCCTCCGCCTCGAGCCCTGTCGAACGGTCAGGGTGACCGGCGCGCCGTCACGGGCCTGGATCTCGCTCCGAATGTCCGTGAAGCCGTCCATCTCCTTGTCGTCGACCGCGACGATCTCGTCTCCGGCGCGGAGTCCCGCTGCTGCTGCGGGACTGCTCGGATCGACGCGCGCCACCGACCGGGTGGGCGTCTCGAGGCCGAGCATCGCGACGATCGCAAGCGCGACGATCGCGAAGGCGAGATTCGTGCCGGGACCCGCGAAGATGACGGCGATCCGCTTCCACGCGGGCGCACGCCAGTAGGCGTCCGGCGAGACCCCGTCCTCGACGTCCGTGATGCCGCGCTCGGCGGCCTTCCGGGCGGTCGGGGTCAGGTCCGCCGTTTCCACGCCGGTACGCAGCTCCGCGCACGCTTCCCGGGCACCGGCGAGATCCTCCTGCTCGAGCTCGGTCTGCAAGCGGGCGACCGCTCCGCGCAGCCACGGCGCCTCTTCGAGGGCCGGCCCCAGGTGCGCCTCGACGTCGCGCGGCGCGGGCCGGTGCATGCCGGGGATCTTCACGTAGCCGCCGAGCGGGATCGTCCCGATCCCGTACTCGATCCCGTTGCGAACCGTCTTCACGAGCGGCGGGGGGAAGAAGATGTAGAACTTGCGCGGCCGCATCCCGACGGCGAGCGCGACGAAGAAGTGGCCGGCCTCGTGGATGAGGACGAGGAAGGCGAGCCCGGCGATCGCGACGAGGAAGCTCACGAACTTTCCTAGTGCACGAGCTCGCGCGAGAGGTCGGCGGCCACCCGCCGCGCCTCCGCGTCGACGGCCACGAGATCGTCCAGGTCGCGCGCAGCCGCCGTGTCGACGTGCCCTAGCGTGCGCTCGACGACCTCCGGGATCCCGAGGAAGGGCAGCTGTCCGTCCAGGAACTCGGCCACCGCCACCTCGTTGGCGGCGTTCAGGACGCACGGCGCCGTATCGCCGCGCTCACCGGCCGCGCGGGCGAGGCCGAGCGCGGGAAAGGCGTCCTCGTCCGGCGGGAAGAACTCGAGGATGAGTCCGCCCGAGAAGTCGAGCGGGCTCACGGGCGTCGTCGCACGCTCCGGGTACGTGAGCGCGTACGAGATCGGGACCCGCATGTCGGGGTAGCCGAGGTGCGCGAGCGCAGCGCCGTCTCGGAAGCGGACGAGGGCGTGGACGACCGAGGTCGGGTGGAGCACCACCTCGACCCGTTCGTACGGGAGGCCGAAGAGGAAGTGCGCCTCGATCAGCTCGAGCCCCTTGTTCATGAGCGTCGCCGAGTCGACCGTGATCTTCGGTCCCATGCTCCAGGTGGGGTGCGCGAGCGCTTCCGACGGCGAGACGGAGGAAAGCTCCGCCCGCGTGCGCCCGCGGAAGGGCCCGCCCGACGCGGTCAGGACGAGGGAGGCGACGGTGTCGCGTGGCCGGTCCTCGAGGCACTGGAATGCCGCCGAATGCTCGCTGTCGACGGGAAGGATGCGGCCACCCCCGCGCTCGCGGGCCGCGAGGGCGAGGTCGCCGGCTGCGACGAGGCTCTCCTTGTTCGCGAGCGCGAGGTCTATTCCGCGCTCGAGCGTCCAGAGCGTCGCGTGCACGCCCGCGAACCCGACGATCGCGTTCAGCACGACGTCGGGCTCCGCGCGCTCGAGCAGCTCGGTCACGTCGCCTCCCACCTGCTTGAGCGGCGCGTCCACGTCGTCGAGCGGCGACGAGCCCGATGCGGCCGCCGCGAGCTCGAGCTCCGGGTGGGCTTCGACGATCTCGACGGCCTGGCGCCCGATCGAGCCCGTCGCCCCGAGCAGCGCGATGCGTTTCACCGAGTCAGTGTAGGAGCCGGGCGTGTAAAGGTGGCGCGAGCCCGTTCCGACACCTGTTGCGTGCGCCTCGCCGGTCTTCTCGCCGCACTGTTCGCCGCGGTGCTCGCCTCCGCGGCCGTCGCAGCCCCGCTCGCCCCGACGGCGAGCACGGGCCCGTGCGGACGGTCGGCGACCTCGCCGGCGACGGTGAAGCACGTGATCTGGATCTGGATGGAGAACAAGGCGTACGGCGACGTGATCGGGTCTTCCGCGGCGCCGTACGAGAATGCGCTCGCGCAGCGCTGCGGCCTCGCGACGCGCTATCGCGCGGTCACGCACCCGAGCCTGCCGAACTACATCGCAGCAACTTCCGGAGGCACGCACGGGATCGCCGACGATGCCGATCCGTCGGCCCACCGTCTTCGCGCGCGGAGCCTCTTCGAGCAGGTGCAGCGCCGCGGCCGGCGCTGGCGCTCGTACCAGGAGAGCGCGCCGCATCGCTGCACGCTCGTCCCGAGCTATCCGTACGCGGTCAAGCACGACCCGGCGGCCTACTACACCCGGATCCGGTCGACGTGCCGGATCTGGGACGTGCCGCTCGGAAAGCCTTCGGCGGGGCGTCTCCGGCGCGCCCTGGCGAACGACCGGCTGCCCGCCTTCGCCTTCGTGACGCCGAACCTCTGCCACGACACGCACGACTGCTCGGTTCGGACCGGGGACGACTGGCTGAAGGCGTGGGTGCCGAAGATCGTCGGCAGCCCCGCCTACCAAGCGCAGGAGGTGGCCCTCTTCATCACGTGGGACGAGAACGACGGCTCGAGCGGCAACCGCGTCCCGATGCTCGTCGTGTCTCCCTGGACGGCGCGCGGCACCCGGTCGAGCACGCGGTTCACGCACTACTCGCTCCTGAAGACGACCGAGCAGCTGCTGGGGATCGGCACGTTGCTCCGCCACGCGGGCGACGCGGACACGCGCAGCATGCGGGCCGCGTTCGGCCTGTAACCGCCTCGGGTTCTTAGAGCCGGCCGAGCCCGACGAGCGTGAAGTACGCGGCGGGCGCGGCGAAGAGCAGCGAGTCGATGCGGTCGAGCACGCCGCCGTGGCCGAGCAGGATCCGCCCCGTGTCCTTCACGCCGAAGTCGCGCTTCACGAGCGAGACGAAGAGATCGCCGATCACCGACGCAGCGACGACGACCGCCCCGAAGAGCGCTCCCTCCCAGCGCCCGATCAGGCTCGAGTCGTAGAGGGTGAAGAAGGACACGAGCACCCCGGCGAGCGTCCCGAGCGCGAGGCCCTCCCACGTCTTCCCGGGCGACATCGTCGGCGTCATCCGATGGCGTCCGAGGAAGCGCCCGCCGAGGTAGGCGAACGAGTCGGCGGCGAAGACCGTGAGCAGCAGGGCGAAGACGGCGTCCCTGCCGTCCTGCTCGCTCCCCAGCCCGCGGACGAGGAGCGTGAACGCAAGCCCGATTCCGATCCACGCGGCGCCGAAGACCGTCGTTGCGAGCGCGACCGTCGTCGACTGCCGCGTCGTCGCGAACGCCGCGAAGAGGAAGGCGAGCAGGAACGTGGCGAGGAAGCCGCCGAGCAGCGCGCGCGGCCCGCCGAGCTCCGCGCCGAGGAGCGCGCCGACCGCCCCGCCGTAGCCTGCGAGAACGAGCGGCCGCAGCGGTCGTGCGAGCGCATACACCTCGTGCAGCGCGAGCAGCGCCGCGACCGCGACGAGGCAGAAGAGGAACCAGCCGCCGAGGTAGGCGCACCCGAGGACGAGCGGGAGCCCTGCTGCCACGACCGCGATGCGAGACAGGAAGTTGACCGGCATGCGGCGCTCGTCGACGCGCTCTGTCGAGACGCTCATCGCCCGCCGAAGCGGCGGCGGCGGTTCGCGTACTCGACGAGCGCTTGGCGCAGCTGCCGAGGGCCGAAGTCCGGCCACAGGGTGTCCACGAAGACGAGCTCCGAGTAGGCGAGCTGCCAGAGGAGGAAGTTCGAGACGCGCAGCTCGCCCGACGTGCGGATGACCAGGTCGGGCTCCGCCATCTCGGGCGCGTACAGACGTGCTGCGATCGCGTTCTCGTCGACGTCGCGCGCCTCCACTCCCTCGTCGACCAGTCGCCGCGTCGCCTGCACGATCTCGTCGCGACCCCCGTAGTCGAACGCGATCCAGAGCTGAAGGCGGTCGTTCGCGGCCGTCTCGTCCTCGAGGTCGGCCATCTTCGCCCGGAGCTCGGGGGTCGCCCGGTCCCGCCGACCGATGAACCGCGTCCGGACGCCCTGTGCGGCGAGATCCGGCAGCTCGCGCTCGATCGTCTCGACGAAGATCTCCATCAGCGCCTCGATCTCCTCGGCCGACCTCGACCAGTTCTCCGTGGAGAACGCGTAGACGCAGAGCGACTCGACGCCGAGGTCGATCGCCGCCTCGACCGTCCGCCGAAGCGCACGGGTCCCGGCGCGATGCCCCGCGGCCACCGGCAGGGCGCGGCGCTTCGCCCAGCGCCCGTTCCCGTCCATGATGATCGCGATCGAGCGCGCAACCTCGGGCAGCTCGCGCTCGGGCGCCGGGCGCAGCGCGGTCAGTGTCCTGAGCTTCGTGATCAGGCTCAAACCTCGAGGATCTCCTCTTCCTTGCGCTTCAGGACGTCCGCGATCCGGTTCACGTGCTCGTCGGTCAGCTTCTGGAGCTTCTCCTCGGCCCGGCGCTCCTCGTCGTCCCCCACGTCACCGTCGCGGACGAGCTCCTTCAGGTCGTGCATGACGTCGCGGCGGACGTTGCGGACCGCCACCCGCCCTTCCTCGGCCAGGTGGCGAACGACCTTGACGAGCTCCTTGCGCCGATCCTCCGTGAGCTGCGGGATCGGGAGCCGGATCACCTTCCCGTCGTTCGAAGGCGTCAGGCCGAGGTCCGATTCCTGGATCGCCCGCTCGATCGCCTTCATCGAGCCGGGGTCGTAGGGCTGGACCGTGATCATGCGCGGCTCGGGGACGTTCACGGTCGCGAGCTGCTTCAAGGGCGTCTTCTGGCCGTAGTAGTCGATCTCGATCCGGTCGAGCAGCGCGGCGGACGCGCGCCCGGTGCGCACGGTCGTGAACTCGTGCGCGGTCGCCTCGACCGACTTGTCCATGCGCCTGTTCGCATCTTCCAGAAAGTCGTCGATGACGCTCACTGTCTTCCTCCCGGCGTCGAGATGATCGTGCCGACCCGTTCGCCCGCGGCCACGCGCTCGATGTTCCGGGCGTCGTCGAGGCCGAAGACGTAGATCGGAAGTGCATTGTCCATACAGAGCGAGAGGGCCGTCGTATCCATCACCTTGAGACCGCGCTCGATCGCCTCGCGGTGCGTGAGCTCGGGCAGGAAGGTCGCCGAGGGATCCTCCGCGGGATCGCCGTCGTAGACGCCGTCCACGCCGTTCTTCCCCATCAGGATCGCGTCCGCTCCGATCTCGAGCGCGCGTAGGGCGGCGGCCGTGTCGGTGGTGAAGAACGGGTTCCCCGTGCCTGCTGCGAAGATGACGACCCGGTCCTTCTCGAGGTGCCGGATCGCTCGCCGCCGGATGTAGGGCTCGGCGACCTGGCTCACGTCGATCGCCGAGAGGATGCGGGTCTGCACGCCGATCCGCTCGAGGGCGTCCTGGAGCGCGAGGCAGTTCAGGAGCGTCGCGAGCATCCCGCCGTAGTCGGCCGTCGCACGGTCCATCCCGTCGGCGGCCGCCTCCATGCCGCGGTAGATGTTCCCCGCACCCACGACGATCGCGACCTGGACGCCGCGGTTCCGAACCGCGCCGACCTCGGCGGCCGTCGCCTGCACGCGCTCGGGGTCGATCCCGTACGCCAGGCGCCCCATCAGCGCCTCACCGGAGAGCTTCAGCAGCACCCGTTGGAACGCCGTTCCGCCGGAAGCTGCTGCCGGCCCCGCCTCCGTCTCGGTCCTGGCGCTCACTCGGCGAGCGAGAACCGTACGAACTCGTGCACGCCGGCCTCGTGCTCGCGGAGGACCTGCCCGACCTTCTTCGAGTCGTCGTGGATCCACTGCTGGTCTTCGAGCACGGTGTCGGCGAAGAACCGCTTCGCCAGCATTCCCTCGACGATCTGCGGGCGGATGTGCTCCGGCTTCTCCCCCACCTCCGGAAGCTTCTCGTAGATCGACCGCTCCGTGGCGATCTCCTGCTCCGGGACGTCGTCGCGCGAGACGTAGCGGGGCCGCGACGCCGCGATGTGCATCGCGAGCTGACGTGCCAGCTCGACGCTCGCTCGGGCGCGTACGAGGACGCCGATCTTCTCGGCGGGAGGATGGACGTAGGCCGCGAGGACCTCGCCTGACCCCGCCTCGAACCGTGCGGTCCCACGGACCTCGATGTTCTCGCCGATCTTCGCGACCAGCTCGACCCGCTCTTCCTCGAGATCGCGAGCCGCCTCCGGCCCCTCGGTGTAGACGACGTCGAGGATGTGCTGGGCGTAGGCGAGAAATTCCTCGTTTCGCGAGACGGGCTCGGTCTCGCAGCCGACGGCGACGAGCGCTCCGCGCTCGCGCTCCTCGACGCGCGTCAGCACTTTGCCCTCGCTCGTCTCCCTTCCGGCGCGCTTGCCCGCGGCGGCGATGCCCTTCTCACGCAGGATCCTGCGAGCCTCCTCGAGGTCGCCGCCTGTTTCCTCGAGGGCGCGCTTGCAGTCCATCATCCCCGCGCCGGTGAGATCGCGAAGCTCCTTGACCAGGCTTGCGGCGATCGTCTCGCTCATTCGGCGGTCGCCTCCGCGGGGCCGAGCTGCTCGTGCTGGGCCGGCGCCTCGTCGGGCAGCGGCTCCGCCGCGGCCTCGGGAGCACGCTCCTCGTCCGGACGGCCGTTCGTCTCGGCGAAGTCCTGGGCGGTCACGCCATGGCGACCTTCCTCGATCGCGTCGGCGATCACGCGCGTGACGAGTGAGCACGCGCGGATCGCGTCGTCGTTCCCGGGAATCACGAAGTCCGCGTCGTCGGGGTCGCAGTTCGTGTCGACGAGCGCGACGATCGGCAGGCCGAGGCGGCGGGCCTCCCGCACTGCGATCTGCTCCTTCCGCAGGTCGACGATGAAGACCGCATCTGGAAGATTTTTCATCCCGGCGACGCCGCCGAGGTTCGTCTCGAGCTTCTCGAGCTCCGCCAGCATCGAGATCCGCTCCTTCGCCGGGAGGAGGTCGAGCTGGCTCTCGTCGCGCAGGCGCCGCAGCTCGTGCAGACGGTCGAGGCGCTCGGAGATCGTGCGCCAGTTCGTGAGGAGACCGCCGAGCCAGCGTTGGTTCACGTACGGCATGTCGACGCGTCCGGCCTGCTCGGCGACCGCGTCCTGGCACTGCTTCTTCGTGCCGACGAAGAGCACGGAGCCCCCGCGCTCGGAGATGTTCCGGACGAACGAGTAGGCCTGCTCGAGCAGCGCGAGCGTCTGCTGCAGGTCGATGATGTAGATGCCGCCGCGCTCCGTGAAGAGGAAGCGGCGCATCTTCGGGTTCCAGCGGCGAGTCTGGTGGCCGAAGTGGACTCCGGCCTCCAGGAGCTCCCGCATCGAGGCAACGGGCACGTGGACGTCCTTTCGGTTCGGGTTTTCCTACTGCCGACGGCGGAAGGTGGAACCGGCGAAACCGGCACCGCCACCTACCGACCTCCGTCGGATCGGGGACGAAGTCCCTGCATTCTAGCCGATGCCCCGCCTACCCTCTGTCGGCTCGTGCCCCTCGCAAAGACATCCTGGGACCTCGCCGTCGAATGCGTGGAGGAAGCGCTCGAGACACGTGCGGCGCCCTCGCTCGCCCACCTCGGCCGGCTCGGGCAGCTCGGCAGCCTCCCGTCCTTCGTCGCCGCGCTCCTCGCCGGCGACGAGCCCCGCCAGCTGGCGTACGACTACGCGCGCGAGCGCGAGAGCCTCGGCCTGGGCCCCGCCGAGATCGCAGGGGAGCTGCTCGTCCTGGGACGCGTGCTCGACCGTGCGGACGAGAGCACGGCGCGCGAGGCGGTCGACGAGTGCGTGGTGGCCTACGTCGAGCGTGTGACCGGTGAGCTCGCCGAGCAGGCGAGCCGCGACGCGCTCACCGGGCTCCTGAACCACCGCGCGTTCCATCGGCGCGCCGCCGACGAGATCGCTCGGGCGCGCCGCTACCGCGCGCGGCTCGCGCTCGTGCTCTTCGACCTGGACGGGTTCAAGGCGACGAACGACGACGAGGGACACGCCGAAGGGGACCGCCTGCTTCGCTCGTTCGCCAGCGCCCTCTCGGCCACCGCGCGGCAGACGGATCCCGTCGGGCGCCTCGGGGGCGACGAGTTCGGCGCGCTGCTCGTGCAGGGCGACTCGGACTCTGTCGCCGCGTTTCTCGAGCGGCTCGGCGAGCGGATGCCGGAGGGCGTGTCGACGAGCGCGGGGGCCGCGTATCTGGCCGAGGTCCCCTTCGCGGCCGACCGCCTCTTCGCGCTCGCCGACCGTCGCCTCTACGAGGCGAAGGGGAGGCGAGCGGCCTAGCGGGCTCTCTCGAGCGCCGCCGCGAGGTCGTCGGGGAGCGGCGACTCCACGTCCACGGTCGCGTCCGTGAACGGATGCGCAAAGGCGAGGCGCGCGGCGTGGAGGAACTGCCGAGCCAGGCCGAGATCGCTCGCGACGCCGTAGACCGGGTCGCCCGAAACGGGAAGGCCGATCGCCTGCAGATGCACGCGGATCTGATGCGTCCGCCCGGTCTCCAGCCGGACGCGGAGCAGAGCGTGCGAGCGCAGAAGCTCGACGACCTCGAAGTGCGTCACGGCTTCGCGCGGAACGGCCGTGTCCAGGGAGACGCGGGTCGGATCGTTGCGGTCGCGCCCGATTGCGGCCTCGATCCGCCCGCGCCGCGACCGAGGCCGGCCGCGCACGAGCGTCAGGTACTCACGCGTGAGCTCCCGGCGGCGGATCAGCGCCTGCAGCCGGCGATGCGCCTCGTCGGAGCGGGCGACGACGAGCAGGCCGGACGTGTCGCGGTCGAGGCGGTGGACGATTCCGGGCCGCTCGTGCTCCTCCCCTCCGGCGGCGGCGTGAGCGAGCAGGCCGTGGACGAGCGTGCCGAGCGCGTGGCCGGCCGACGGGTGCACGACGACTCCTGCCGGCTTGTCGACGACGAGCAGATGCTCGTCCTCGTACGCGACGGCGAATTCGACCTCCTGCGGCGTCAGCTCGCTCGCCACCCGCTCGGGCGTCTGGAACGTCACCACCTCGCCGCTCGCCAGCCGGTGGCTCTTCGGCTGAACGACTCCGTCGACTCGGACCTTTCCGCCGGCGAGAAGCCGCTCGGCGGCGGCCCGCGAGCCGATCTCCTCCAGGCCGCCGAGGAAGCGGTCGAGGCGCTCGCCGGCCGCCGAGGCCGGCACGACGAGCGTCGCCTCAGGCGCGCTCAGGGGCGGGGCGCCGGGGCCGGCGCGGCTGGCGCGGCGTCCGCTCGGCGGCGAGCGCGGCCGCGAGCAGGACGGCGACGCCGATGCAGATGAAGCTGTCGGCGAGGTTGAAGGCCGGCCAGTACGTGAGGTCGAGGAAGTCCGTGACGTGGCCGAGACGGACGCGGTCGACGAGATTGCCCGCGCTCCCGCCGATGAGAAGTCCGAGCGCGACCGGAAGAACCGGGTGCCGCGCCCCTCCGCGCGCGAAGTAGGCCAGCATCCAGATGACCGCGCCTCCCGTCACGACCGTGACGAGCGCGCCCCAGGCGGAGAAGAGCCCGAATGCGATGCCGGAGTTCTCCACGTGGTGCAGGGAGAACGGGCCCACGACGTGCACCGACTCGCCGAGGTCGAGCTGTGCGAGCACGATCCCTTTCGTCAGCTGGTCGGCGACCAGGGCGGCAAGAGAGACGGCCGCGAGGGCGAGCCAGTGATAGCCGGTTGCGGCGAGCGAGCGCTCGGCATAGGACACCGGCGCCGTGCCGTCGGTCGCGGACCCCACGCGGACGTCGATCAGCCGCGGGGCGGGGTTCGTCAACCCCTCTCTTCGAGGCGCTTGCAATCGATGCACTTGGTCGCGTACGGCATGGCCTCGAGGCGCTCCTCCGCGATCGGCTTCCCGCACCGGGCGCAGGTGCCGAAGGAGCCGTCGTCGATGCGCGCGAGCGCCTCGTCGATCGCCGTCAGGACGTGGCCGCTGTTGTCCTCGAGCGAGTAGTCCATCTCGCGGTCGTACGTGATCGTCGCGGCGTCGCCGAGGTGGTTGTCGAACGTCTCCTCCTCCTCCCCGTCCGTGATCGAGCCGGGGTTCTCGTCGTGGAGGTGATCGAGCGCGCTCGCGACGCGCTCACGCTCTTCGAGCAGGAGGGAACGGAAGCGATCGGTGTCCACCGACCGAGTATATCCCCGCCGTTCGGCGGTTTCCGGCGTTCTCAGGCGGCGCCCGCGACGCGCTCTTCCGTGTCGCCTTCGATGCGGTCGAGCGCCGTCGTCAGGAAGGCGCGGTAGCCGGAGCGCATCTCCGTCTCGAGCGCCTTCAGGCGTCGGATCTCCCCCTTCACGCGCTCGCGTTCCGACTCGGCGTCGCCGACGATCTCACGTGCCTTCACGCGGGCTTGCTCCAGCATGAGGTCACACTCGCGATGCGCCTGCACCTTGAGCTCGTCGGCCGCCCGTTCGGCCGAGACGAGCGTGTTCTTGAGCAGGCTCTCGAGGTCCTTGTAGTGCGTGAGCTCGCTCTCCAGGCGTTCGATCTCCTCGCGCGCGTCCGCGCGGTCGCGCCACACGTCCTCGAAGCTCCTCGTGACGTCGTCGAGCAGCCGGTCGGTCGCCGCGCGGTCATACCCGAGCAGGCGGCGCCCGAGCTTGACGTGGCGGATCTCGACGGGTGTCAAAGACATCGGATCAACTCCTTTCGCCGGGAGTTCTTCGCCGTCCGCCGGCGGCGACCTTCCCGTCCCGGGTCAATCGAGCGCGAGCAGGCCGCCGACGATGAGCCTCCAGACGAGGATGAGGACGATCGTCCCGATGATCGGCGAGAGGTCGAGCCCCAGCCCGCCGACCGAGAGGCCCGGCAGGAGCCTGCGGAAGAGGCGCAGGTACGGATCGACGACGTCGTAGAGGAACCTCTGGACGCGGTTGAGCCAGAGGTTGTAGGGCAGCGGGATCCACGACGTGAGGATGTACGCGAAGATCAGGATCAGGTAGACGAGGAAGAACGCGTTGACGAACGAGATCGCGGTTCCGATTGCGTCTGCCAGCAGCATCGCCGCGGGAAACCTACTCCGCGTCGCGGTCGTTGCCTACCGGCTCGTCAGCTCTGGTTGAAGAAGCCGCGGTCGACGAGCCGGGCCCGCTCCTCGGCCGAGACTTCGACGTTGCGCGGTGTGAGGAGGAAAACCTTGTCGGCGACGCGCTGCATGCTCCCGTTGAGCGCGTAGGTGAGCCCGCTCGAGAAGTCGATCAGGCGCTTCGAGAGCTCGGTGTCCGTGCCCTGGAGGTTGAGGATGACCGGCACGAAGTCCTTGAACTTGTCCGCGATCGCCTGGGCGTCGTTGAAGCTCCGCGGAACGATGAGATGGACGCGCGCGCCGGAGTTTCCGACCGCCTCGAGCTGAGGCCTTCGAGTCGGCCGAATCACCGCCGTCCGTGCCGTCGCCGCCGTGTCCGGCTCCGACCAGTCGTCGAACGACTCGGCCTGTCCCCGCCGCGGCGCCAGACGCCGCACGTTGGGCCGGTCGCCGTACGTCTGGGCGAGCTCGTCCTCGGCGACGACGCCCTCCTCGTCCCAGTACTCCTCCTCCTCGACGATCCCGAAGTAGACGAGCGCTCTGCTCCAGACGTCTCCCAGTCCCATGGCGACGGCGAATCTTACCGCCCGAACAGGGCGGATCCCACCCGCACGAACGTCGCGCCCTCCTCAACCGCGACCCGGAAGTCCTGCGACGTGCCCATCGAGAGCTCGTCGAGGCCGTGCGCCTCGGCCAGCTCGCGCAGGCGCCGGAAGTACGGACGCGACGCCTCGGGCTCCGAGGCAAGCGGCGGCATCGTCATCAGGCCGCGCACGTCGACGCCGAGCTCGCGAACGTCGCGCAGGAACGCCGGCAGCGTCTCGGCCGCGACCCCGGACTTCGATTCCTCGCCGGACAGGTTCACCTCGACGAGGGTGGGGATGGTGAGCCGCTTGGCGGCCGAGAGCGAGCCGAGCGAGTGGACGAGCTCGCAGCGCTCGGAGACGTCCTTCGCCTTGCGCGACTGGAGATGCCCGATGAAGTGCCAGCGGAACGCGTCGCGGAAGCGCTCCTGCTTCGCGGCCAGGTCCTGAGCCCGGTTCTCTCCGACGACCTCCACCCCGCCCCGCGCGAGCAGCTCCATCCGGTCGACGGTCACGTACTTCGTGGCGACGACGATCGTGACCCGATCGCCGAGTTCTGCGCGCAGCTTCGCGTATCGCTCGCGGACGGCTTCAGCAGATATATCCGAGGACGCCCTGACGGCCGGTCACCCCCTCGTCGCGCCGGTGGGAGAAGAAAAGCTCGGGCTCACACGACGTGCAGCGGTCGACGTGCTCCACGGACGCACAGCCGGCGGCAAGGAGCGCGCGCTCGGCAGCCCCGCGGAGATCGAGGCGGCCGCCGGCGACGACGCCGGCGCCGAAGCGCCCGACGAAGGGACGGGCGACTTCATCCCCCACCTCGTAGCAGCAGGGCCCGATCCCGGGGCCGACGATCGCCGCGATGCGCCCGCCGTCGACGGCGGCGACCCCGGCCTCCAGGATTCCGGCGAGCAGGCCGCGCCAGCCGACGTGGAGGAGGGCGAGCCTCGGCTCCGCGCCGGTGCGAGCGATCGCGACGGGGAGGCAGTCGGCCGTCAGGAGGAGCATCGCCTGGCCGGGTCGGTCGCTCCAGAGGCCGTCGCAGGGGTCCCACACGCACGGCTCCAGGATCCCGCCCGGCTCGGCCTCGCGCACTCGCGGCCCGTGCACCTGCATCGCCATCCGCGCGGTCGTGGCATCGGCCTCGGTCGCCTCCGCGAGCCGGCGCCGGTTCTCGAACACGCGCTCCGTGCGGTCGTCGGTCTTGACGCCGAGGTTCAAGGAGGAGAACGGCCCTTCGCTGACGCCGCCGGCGCGCGTCGAGAACGCGACGCGGTACGGGCCCGGGGCTTCCCATTCGAAGAGGTTCACGCGCCGACGAGGACGTCCATCGCGCGGGTCACGAAGTCGAGCGCGTCGGTCAGCACGGTCGTGAACTCGTTCCGGAAGACGAAGAAGAGCCCGAAGACCACGAGCATCCCGTACTGGTCGAGCTGCGTCCAGCGCTGGTACGTGCCGTCGTCCATGACGATCCCGACGATCCTCGAGCCGTCGAGCGGCGGCACCGGGATCAAATTGAAGAGCCCGAGGACGACGTTGACGATGTAGGCGTTCTCGAGCACGCGCAGCGCCTCGCCCGTGAAGCCGCCGTGGCGGTAGAGCGCGAGGCAGACGAGGGCGATCGCGAAGTTCATCGCGGGCCCCGCCGCGCCGACGAGCGCCATCCCCTCACGCGCCCTCCGGAAGTAGCGCGGGTTCACCGGCACCGGGCGCGCCCAGCCGAAGGGGACGCCGGCGATCGCCGTGACCGCGAACATGAGCGTTCCGAGCGGATCGAGGTGCGCAATCGGGTTCAGCGTCAGGCGGCCCTGCTCCTTCGCCGTCGGGTCGCCGAGCTTCCAGGCGACCCAGGCGTGCGCGAGCTCGTGCAGCGTCAGGCTCCCGACGAGGATCGGCACGAGGTAGAGGAAGGTCTCGAGGCTCAAGCGGTGATGTTCTACTGACTGCCGATCAGCTCTCGCGCCGCCTCGAGCTCGGCTGCACGCCCGTCGAGCTCGCCGTTCAGCTTCCGCCGCAGGATCTCCTCGAGGATCGCCCCCACGCGCGGTGACTCGCCGACGCCGAGCTCCGCCAGGTCGCCGCCGGAGATCTCGAGCCGCACCGTCCGGAGCTCCTCGAAGTAGCGGACGAGCTGCGTGCGACCGCCACAGGAGGGATCCGCGCCGACGCCGGCGAGCGCGAGGAGCGCGCCGTCGGGATCGTGCGGCTCGACGAGCCGGCGAATGTCGGCCGGCTGGTCGGTCTCGGCCACGAGCTGTCGCAGCCTCGGCGCGACGGCCACGGCGTCCGCGAGGCGCTCCGCGTCGCGCCTGCGCAGCTTCAGCCGCTCGGACCACTCCAGCACCTCGGTCGCCGTCAGTCGCCGCGCGAGCACGCCGAGGCGGAGACGCCAGGCCGGCGCGTCGGGCGCGTACAGGGCCCGTACGGCGTCCACCTCCCCGATCAGGCGCACGGCCTCCTCGTCCGCGAGGAGCCGGGGATGGACGACGGACTCGATTCCGAGCTCGTGCATCCTCCGGAGAGCGCCGTCGATCCGCTCCTCCAGTAGCACGGCGACGAGCTCGTCGCGGAGCCGCGACGAGCTGAGCTCGCCGACGAGGTTCATCTCGACGCACGCACGCGCGAGGGCGAGCGTGTGCGCGTCCAGCCGGAAGCCGTAGCGGTTCTCGTAGCGGATGGCGCGGAAGATCCGCGTCGGGTCGTCGATGAACGAGAGGTTGTGCAGGACGCGCACGACTCCCTCCTCGAGATCGCGCAGGCCGCCGAAGAAGTCGACGAGGCGGCCGAAGTCGTCGCCCTTCAGCGAGACCGCGAGCGCGTTGATCGTGAAGTCCCTCCGGTAGAGGTCCTGGCGAATGGACGCCTGCTCGACCGTCGGAAGCGCGGCCGGGTAGTCGTAGAACTCGGTGCGCGCCGTCGCGACGTCCACGCGCGCGCCGCCGTGGAGGACGATCGCCGTGCCGAACTTCGAATGCGGCACGACCCGGCCGCCGAGCGCGGCCGCAAGCGACTCGCCGAACGCGATTCCGTCGCCTTCGACTGCGACGTCGACGTCGAAGCTCGGCTCGCCGAGGAGAAGGTCGCGCACTGCGCCGCCGACGAGGTAGACGCCGTCGTAGTGCTCGCCGACGAGCTGGATCGCCTCGAAGACGCCCTGGAGGTCGCGGCGTTCGTCGAGCTTCTCTGCGATGTTCACGACCGCAGCCTCGGCCCCGCCGGACTCGGGCTGCTCGAGCGCGCGCAGCACGTCGCTTCGAGTAACGACGCCGACGATCTCGCCGTCCCGAACGACGGGCACTCGGCCGGCCTCGCTCGCCGCGACCAGTCGCTGCACCTCGGCGAGGGGCGTCGTCTCGTCGCACGTCACGGCCGCCGAGCTCATGACGCTCTTCACCGGCGCGTGGGAGAGACCGTGGCTCACGGCCTTGTCGAGGTCCTCTCGCGTCGCGACGCCGACGAGCTCGCGCTCGCTTCCAACCTGAATCCCGCTCTGGCGGTGGCGCTGACACAGGATCATCGCGTCCGCGACCGCGTCGTCCGGCGCAACGAAGCGAGCAGGGCGCGACATGATCTCCCCCGCGGTCACCGGGCGCCGGACGGCGCGCGGAAGCGCCTCGATCACGAGGCGGCGGGCCTCCTCGAGCGGGCCTCGGTAGACGGCGGACGCGGCCTGAGAGTGACCGCCGCCGCCGAGCGCCCCGGCGATCGACGACGCGTCGAGCTCGCCGACTCGAGCCCGCGCGACGCAGAACACGCGCTCGTCCATCGCCACCAGGCAGACGAGCGCACGCGCGTCGGTCAGGTCGATCATCTTGTGGGCCAGGTTCGACACGCCGTCGACGTACTCGGGCCAGTCGACCGCGGAGACGAGCACCTCGAAGCCTGCTGCGTCGTGCGGCTCCGCAGCCGCGAGCATGGCGTCGAGCAGCGCGCGCTCGGCAGCCGCGAGCGGCGCATGCAGGTACTCGGCGATCAGCTCCTGTCGCGCGCCGTGGCCGACACACCACGCGAGCGCCTCGACGTCGCGGAGCGTCGTCGAGGCGTAGCTGAGCGACCCCGTGTCCTCGTGGATCCCGAGGGCGAAGACGGTGGCCTCGAGCGGTGTGGGGACGAGCTCGCGCTCGGCCAGGATCGCCACGAGCGTCGTCGTCAGCGCCCCGTCGTGCGACGTGACGAGGTTGCCGGAGCCGAGCCACTCCGGCGGCTCGCCCTCGTGGTGGTCGAAGACCACGACCTCGACGTCGTCCGACAGAGCCAGATCGCGGAACTCGCCGAGGCGGTCCGGGTGGACCGTCTCGACGACGATCAGGCGCCGCACCGACCCCGGGTCGATTCGGCTCGGGTCGACGACGTCGAGCTCTTCGGCGTGGAGGCGGTAGAACTCGCGCACGTTCCGGTTCAGCGAGCCTGAGAGCGTCGCAACCGCGGTGGGAAAGAGGCGGCGCGCGGCCAGCATCGAGGCGAACGCGTCGAAGTCCGTGTTCGCGTGTGTGACGATGAGCTCCATCGCTCTCACAGGGTAGTGGCCGGGTTCTCCAATCCACCCACCGGGGGATGCGCGTTTCGGCCCGCCGCTTCACGCTCCGTCAGCCGCAATGACGAGGCGCCGCACCCTCATGTCCGCTCTCGGCGTGCTCTCGCTCGCCCTCTTCGCCGTGCCCCAGGCGCTCGGCTCGACGTACACGATCTCGGCCGACGGAGCGCCCCACGTCGTGAAGTCGACGGTCGCCGACGAGAACATCACCGTCAAGTTCGCCGGGATCGCGACCCACCGGATCAGCCTGAACATGACCAACGTGACGATCGGGACGTCGCGCTGCTGCTCGACACAGGTCTCGATCAAGAAGCCCGACGGCTCGAACCTCGTCGCGCCGTTCAACGTCGGAACGACGGGCAAGTTCCTCGACGTGAAGACGCTGCCCGTGGACGGGACGTACAAGATCTTCATCGACCCGCAGGGGACGGTGAAGGGCTCGATGACCCTGACGCTCTACGACGTCCCACCGGACGACTCGAAGGCGATCGTACCCGGAGGCGCGTCCGTGGACCTGACGACCACGGTTCCGGGCCAGAACGCGCAGGCGACCTTCACCGGCGCCCTCGGACAGCGGATCAGCCTCCAGCTCTCGAACGCCGCGTTCGGGACGTCGCTGACCGCCGGCGGGAAGGTCTCGATCGTCAGCCCCGACAGCTCGACCCTCGCCGCCTCGACGTCGTTCGGCACGAACGGCCTCTTCATCGACACGAAGACGCTGCCCGCTGCCGGCACGTACACGATCAAGGTCAACCCGACCGCCATGAACGTCGGCTCCGTCACGCTGACGCTCTTCGACGTGCCGGCGGACTCGACCGCGGCGGTCACGCCGGGCGGCTCGGCGGCGACCGTCACGACGACCGCACCCGGCCAGAATGCGTACGCCACGTTCTCGGGCGCGCTGAACCAGCGCGTCAGCGTCTGGGTCGCGAACGAGACCTTCGGCGCGAGCTCCTGCTGCGACGCGAAGGTCTCGCTCGTCAAGCCGGACGGGAGCACGCTCGTCGCTCCCGTGAACCTCGGCTCGGCCGGCGCGTTCCTCGACGCCGTCACGCTTCCGGTCGCGGGCACCTACAAGGTGCTGGTCGATCCGCAGGGCATGGGCACCGGTACCGCCGACGTCACGGTCTACAGCGTTCCTCCGGACGCGAACGGCGGCACGCTCACGCTCGGGACGGGGACCGTGCTCACGACGACCTCCCCGGGCCAGAACGCCTTCGCCACCTTCACGGGCGCGGCCAATCAGCGCGTCAGCCTCGACATCAGCTCGGTCTCGCTCAGCTCCTGCTCGATCTGCCTCGTCAAGGTCTCGCTCATCCAGCCGGGCGGGACGGCGCTCGTCCAGCCGACCTCGTTCGGGACGACCGGCAAGTTCGTCGATCCCGTCAAACTGCCCGTCTCGGGCACGTACAAGGTCGTGCTCGACGTCCAGAACACCGGCACCGGGAGCATGACCCTGACCGCGTACAACGTTCTGAACGACGTGGTCGACACGGTCGCCGTGAACGGATCGAAGACGGTGACCACGACCTCCCCGGGTCAGAACGCGAAGGTGACCTTCAACGGGACGAGCGGACAGCGGATCAGCTTCAACTTCACGAACGTGACGATCGGCTCGTCGTGCTGCACCGGAGTCCGGATCACGATCACCAAGCCCGGCGGAACGTCCGAGCTGCTGCCGCTCCCGCTCTCGCTCGGCACGAACGGCAAGTTCATGGAGCCCGTGGCGCTTCCGACGACGGGGACCTACACGATGCTGATCGACCCCCAGGGAGCAGCCGTCGGCTCGATCACGATCAACCACTACGTCGTGCCCGCGGACGTGAATACGACGATCAGTGCGAACGGCTCGTCGGTCAACCTCACCCTCGCGGTCGGGCAGAACGCCACCTACTCGTTCTCCGGAACGGCCGGCCGGCGCGTGAGCCTCAAGCTCTCCGGCGTCACCTTCGGCCCGGCCTCGTGCTGCGTGGCGAAGTTTCTCTCGCCCTCGAACGCGACCGTCGGGACCCCGTTCTACTTCGGCGGCCAGGCGACCGACTTCGTCGACCCGGTCACGCTCCCGAGCACGGGCACGTACAAGCTCAAGATCGACCCGCTCGACGCCTCGGCGGGCACAGCCACGCTCAACCTGTACACCGTCCCGGCCGACGTGACCGGCTCGGTGGGCAACCCGGGCTCGACGTCGGTCTCGATCGGCACCCCCGGACAGGCGGCGCGCGTCACCTTCAGCGCCACCTCGGGCTCGACGGTCAACCTCGCGGCGTCGAACGTGACGATCGGGCCGTCCACCACCGATTCGACGACGATCTGGATCCTCGATTCGAACGGAGACAGCATCGGCACGCCGCTGACGACCGGCACGGACGGCGCCGGTCCGCAGGCGTTCTGGATCCCGGCGACTGGGACGTACACGATCCTCGTCGATCCCGCGCTGGCCGGTACGGGAAGCCTGACGTTGACGCTTTCTTAACGGCATTCCCCTCACCCGAGGGATAGGCAGCGCGCGCGCTTACGACGAGGCTGAGAGAGAGAACGGAGTCCCCCTGCGGTCGGGGCTCACGCTCAACCGTCCGCAATGACTTCAGCGCACAGACTCCGCAGGCTTCCGCTCGCCACCGCGCTCGCCCTGGTCGTGGCCCTCGTGGGCGCCCGCTCGGCCTTCGCACTTTCCGCGCCCACCGGCCTCGCCTACAACGACCTCGTCGCCGGCGCCGAGATCTTCGACCCCCAGTTCACCTGGAACGCCGTCAGCGGCGCGGCGGGCTACGAGATCGAGGTCAACTCGTCCTCCGCGTGGGCCTCGGGCTCGAAGGTCTGCTGCTCGGCCCTCAGTTTCGGCTCGACGATCACGACCTACGGAACCTCGTACTCGCCGCTCGTCGTGCTCGCGAACAACACGTACTACTGGCGTGTCCGTGCGATCGACGCGAGCGGGAACGCCGGGCCCTGGTCCGCAGGGCCGTCGTTCGACAAGACGTTCGACAACGTCACGCCGAGCGTCGTCAACCTGCGCCTCGCCGACTCCGATCTGAACCAGATCGCAACCGGCTCGGCAGTCGACACGCCGATCGTCCTCTGGGATCAGGTTCCCGGTGCGTCGAGCTACCAGGTCGGCGTCACGCCGCTCAATACCAGCACGAACCAGTGCGACTGGGCTGCCGCGACGAGCATCCGCTGGGACAGCAACACCGCGACAGCGGCATGGACGCCGCTCGGGTGGTCGCGCGGGATCGGCGCCGACCCGCTCCAGTGGACGAGACCACCGACGGACGATTTCCTGACGGGGTTGATCGCCGGCGACTCGTATTGCGTGCGCGTGCGCCCGGTCGACAAGGCGTCGACGTCGAGCGGCCCCGTTGTCGCCGGTGACTGGACGTATCTCCCCGCTCCGAACCAGGCGGCTTTCGTCTGGAACGGACCGGCGACCAGCGCCGACGGCGACTGCTCACCCTGCCAGGCGCAGGCCTCGGACTACATAGAGCCCGTCTTCGGCGCAACGACGGCCGGAATGCCGGTCTTCACGTGGGCGCCGATGACCGGCGCCGAGAGCTACTTCGTCGTCGTCGCGCGAGACGCGCAGTTCACGAACATCGTCGACTACGCCTACACGCGCGTGGCCGCGTACGCGCCCCGCACGCACACGATCACGAAGGGCTACTCGGACGAGACGACGAGCTACTACTGGGCCGTTCTGCCGGCCGACGAGGTCGACGGACACGGCGTGTCGTCCGATGCCGCGAGCAGCAACCCGCAGGCGTTCGTCAAGCAGGCGGGCTCGCCGACGCAGCTCAGTCCGCTCAACGGCGCGAGCACCGGCCTCGCGACCGTCTTCAAGTGGACGCCCGTCCTCGGCGCGAGGCGCTACCGCGTCCAGGTTGCCGACGACCCGACGTTCGCGAACATCTACTCCGAGGGAGGCTCGTTCCTCTCCGGCGCGCTCACCGACTCGACCGCGTACACGAGCTCGACGGCGTACCCGACCGGCAAGACGCTCTACTGGCGCGTGCAGGCCGAGGCCGAGGACGGCTCGCAGTTCGTCGGCTTGAGCTGGTCGACGACGGGGACGTTCACGCGAAGTTCGACGGCGTCCAGCCTGAAGCAGTTCCGCCTCTCCGCCGTCGGCTATCCGGTGAAGGGCCAGTACCGCACGATCAAGATCTACGTCAAGAATCGGGCGACCGGAAAGGCCGTCTACCGCGCGAAGGTCGTCGCATCCGGCGCCGGCGTCCAGACGACGACACGCTACAGCTCCCGTAAGGGTATCGCGAAGTTCTACCTGAAGGCGACGAAGCTCGGAAAGGTCACGTTCCGCGTCTCCAAGACCGGCTTCCTGACCGGGTCGATCTACCGCACCGTCCGAACCGGCTGACCCGGCCGGGCCGGCCGCCTACAGGTACGCGATCCCGTCGATCTCGACGAGGGCCCCGGACGGGAGTCCGGCGACCTGGATCGTCGCGCGGGCGGGCGGCTCGGGTCCGAGAAACGTCGCGTAGACCTCGTTCATCGCTGCGAAGTCGCCGAGGTCAGCGAGGTAGATCGTCGTCTTCAGGAGCTGCTTCGCGCCGGAGCCGGCCTCCTCGAGGATGGCATCGAGGTTTCGCATCGCCTGCTCGGTCTGCGGGCCGATGCCTCCTTCGACGAGCTCGCCGGTCTCCGCGTCGAGCCCGAGCTGGCCGGAGACGAAGACCAGGTTCTCGTAGCGGATCCCCTGCGAGTACGGAGCCCCCTGGTAGGGCGCGGGCGCGCGATCCGTCTTGACCACGTGCTTGACCTCGGAGGTCGCCATCTAGCCCTCGACCCGCTCGATCGACGCGCCGAGAGCGCGCAGGCGCTCGTCGATCCGCTCGTAGCCCCTGTCGATCTGGCCGACGTTCCCGATCGTCGAACGGCCCTCCGCGCAGAGGCTCGCGATCAGCATCGCCATCCCGGCGCGGATGTCCGGGCTCTCCATGCGCTCGCCGTAGAGCTGCGTCGGTCCGTTCACGATCGCTCGATGAGGATCGCAGAGGATGATGCGGGCGCCCATGTTCACGAGCTTGTCCACGAAGAAGAGCCGGTTCTCGAACATCTTCTCGAAGATGAGCACCGTCCCGCGCGCCTGCGTGGCAACGGCGAGGGCGATGGAGGTGAGGTCGGCCGGGAACGCCGGCCAAGGGCCGTCCTCGATCTTGGGGATCTGGGCGCCGAGATCGTCACGAATGACGAGCTCCTGGCGCGGCGGGACACGGACGGCTCCGCCCTCGGTCACCCAGCGAATCCCGAGCCGCTCGAAGCCCGGCCAGATCGCCGCCATGTGCTCGGGCGCGACGGCCTCGATCACGATCTCGCCGCCGGTCACGGCGGCGAGCCCCATGAAGCTCGCGACCTCGATGTGATCCGGGCAGATCTGCCACTCGCCGCCGCGCAGGCGCTCCACGCCTCGAATCCGCAGGACGTTCGAGCCGATCCCCTCGATCTGCGCACCGAGCGAGACGAGGAAGCGGCAGAGGTCCTGCACGTGCGGCTCGCAGGCGGCGTTCCCGATCACGGTCTCCCCGCGAGCGAGGACGGCGGCCATGACGGCGTTCTCGGTGCCGGTGACGGAAGCCTCGTCGAGGAAGACCTCCGTGCCGGCGAGGCCGTCCGCACGCATCACGTAGCGCCGGTTCGCGTGCACCTCCGCGCCGAGACGGCGGAAAGCGTCGATGTGGACGTCGAGGCGGCGGCGGCCGATCACGTCGCCCCCGGGCGGTGGAACGATCACCTCGCCGACGCGCGCGAGGAGCGGCCCGGCGAGCAGGATCGAGGCGCGGATCCGCCCGCAGAGCTCCTCGTCCAGCTCACGCCGCGGGATGTCGGCGGCGTGGATCCGGACGCTCCCAGGGCCGGCCTCGGAGACGTCGACGCCGGTGTCCGCGATCAGCTCGAGCATCGTCTCGACGTCCGTGATCGCCGGCACGTTCGTGAGCGTGACGGGCTCGTCCGTGAGCAGGCAGGCCGCGAGGATCGGCAGCGCGGCGTTCTTGTTTCCCGCGGCGGCCACGCGTCCGCTGAGCGGCCTGCCGCCCTCGATGACGAACGACTCGATCACGCGGTCGGAGACAAGGGCCTGGGCCATTCGAGGCGGGCTATGGTAGCGCGCTGAATGGAGGTGACACGGGAAAGAGCTTGGCAGACCCTCACGACGTACACCACGAGCCAGGCGCTGCTGCGTCACGCGCTCGCGGTGGAGGCCGGGGTCGGCTGGTACGCGGCCGACTCCGGAGCCGACGAGGAGCTCTGGCGCGCCGTGGCGCTCCTCCACGACTTCGACTACGAGATCCACCCCACGCTCGACGAGCATCCGCAGGACGGGGCGCCGATTCTCCGCGAGGAGGGCTACCCGGAGGAGGTCGTCGAGGCGGTGCTGTCGCACGCCGAGCACCTCGGCCTCCCCCGCGACACCCCGCTCAAGCGGACGCTCTTCGCCTGCGACGAGCTCGCCGGATTCGTCCACGCCTGCGGGCTCGTGCGGCCGGACGGGATCGGGACGCTCGAGCCGAAGTCCGTGAAGAAGAAGCTGAAGCAGCCGTCGTTTGCGTCCGGTGTCAACCGCGACGACGTCTACAAGGGCGCGGAGCTCCTCGGGCTCGAGCTCGACGAGCACATCCGGAACGTGATCGCGGCGATGCGGCCGATCGCCCCCGAGCTCGGTCTACGCGGGTAACGCGTCGACCAGCCGCCGCAGGTCGTCCTCGCTCGTCCAGTAGCCGCAGGAGGCCCGCAGCCAGCCGACGCCCGGCATGTCGCGCACGATCACGCCGGCTTCGTAGAGCCGGTCTACCGCCTCGGCCGAATCGCCCTCGACACGCCAGCTCACGAGCGTCGCCTGTGCGGGAGCCGTCACGACCTCGGCGCGCTCGGCGAGGAACTCGCGGCAGCGCTCGGCTGCCGAGCGGGCGCGGGCGAACCGCTCCTCCCCGACCTCGCGCGCGAACGCGAGCGAGGCGAGCAGACCGGTGACCGAGGCGGCCGGCGTCCAGACCGACTCGAACCGGCGCGCGTTCGGCCACGCCTCGAGCGTCGAGACGTCCTCCCACGAGAGGTAGGACGGATAGGAGAGCTCGAGCTCGCCGATCCGGTCCGGCCGGACGTAGAGCGCACCTGTTGCGTCCGGGCCACAGAGCCATTTCTGGCCTGACACGGTGTAGAAGTCGCACCCGAGCTCCGTGACGTCGACGGGGATCGCCCCCGCCGCCTGCGCACCGTCCACGAGGACCGGGATCCCTCGGCCGGCGAGCTTCGCAACGGGGACGACTGCGCCGGTCGACCAGAGGACGTGCGAGACGGCGATCAGGCGCGTCCGGGAGGTGATCTCCGCATCGAGCGCGTCCAGCGCGTCCTCCGGGGGCCGGTCCTGCACACGCGCCGCACGGACGTCGAGCTTCCAGGCGCGAAGCGCGCCGAGGAGTCCAGGGTGCTCGGCGTCCGTCGTCACGACCTCGTCGCCGGGCGAGAGGCGAAGGCCCGCGACGACCGCGTTGCAGCCCTCGGTCGTCGAGGTCGTGAGTGCGATCGACTCGGGCGCCGCGCCGATGAGAGACGCGAGCTCCTCCCGCAGGCGTTCGCGGTCGCCGACGACCTCCTCGAAGAACGCACGGCCGGCCCGCCCCTGCTCGAGCGCACGCTCCTCCACGCCGCGCATCGCTTCGACCGTCCGGCGCGGGAGCGGCCCGAAGGTCCCGGCGTTCAGGTAGGCGAACCGCTCGAGCACGGGGAATTCCGCGCGGATCTGCTCCGGACTCAAGGCCATTCGAGCACCGCCTCCACGGGCGCGTGGTCCGAGAGGAGGCGTCCGTCGACGCGCCTTCGCTCTTCGGCCCACGGCTTCGGCGGCCGTTTCAGCCGGATACCGCGGACGAGGATCTGGTCGATGCGCCCGAGCGGCTCCGAGAATCCGGCGATGCCGGTCGCGGGGACGTTGAAGTCGCCGCAGACGACGGTCGGGTCGTCGCCGGCGACGAGCTTGCCGACCCGTGCGATCTCCTTGCGCGCCTGCCTCTCGTCGTGCGCGGTGGCGTGGAGGTTTGCGACCCGCAGGCGCCGGCCGTCCGCTTCGACGGACACGATCTGGCAGACCCGCCGCTCACGCGGGTAGCCGGGGTTCAGCCGCGTCTTACGCGCGGACGCGACTCGATGCACGCGGCGCACGAGCAGCGCGTTCGCCTGACCGGTCAGCGCAGAGCGAAAGAGATCGGGCGCAAGCGCCGTCACCCGCCGGGCGAAGGGGCCGCCGAGCGCGGGCCGCGCGGTCGCGCCGACGGCGGTCATCCCGCTCCAGCCCTCGAGCCGCGCCAGCGCCCAGACGGGGACCTCCTGTAACCCGACGAGATCAGGCTCGTCCTCGCTTATGAGCCGGACCGCGCGCTCGAGGTAGGTCCGGCCGGAGTTCGGCTTCGTCCGGCCGTGGTAGAGGTTCCAGGTCCGCACCAGGAGCGCCACGAGGGCGCACTAGTCTACGGCGCGAATGTTCGGCCGCCGCCGCTTTCGGGACGTCGTCGCGCGGCAGCTCGACCTGTTCGAGGCCGAGCACGCGGGCCTGATCGACGACGTCGAGGCGGCTCTCCGCGCCTACGACTCGGCCCCGCGGGAGGAGGCCGAGGAGCGCTACGGCGACTTCGTCGACCTCGTCGACACGGGTCGGGAAGAGCTCGAGGCGCTCCGCGACGCCTATGCCCGGACGCTCGACGAGGATGCGGCGGAGGAGTACCGCGACGCGTTCAACCACACGGCCCGTCGGCGACTTCCCCGCTTCACGCTCGAGCTCGACTAGTCATCCGGACCTTCCTCGTGCCGCCGGAGCCCGCGACCCTCGCGGAGGGTGAGCGCGGCGTCGACGAGGGCCAGATGCGTCAGGGCCTGGGGGAAGTTGCCGAGCTGCCGGTTCTCGCCCGGGTCGTATTCCTCCGCAAGCAGCCCGACGTCGTTTCGGACGTCCAGGAGGCGCTCGAAGAGCTCCCGCGCCTCGACCTGTCGCTCTTGCAGCGCCAGCACCGAGACGAGCCAGAACGAGCATGCGAGGAAGACGCCTTCGCTTCCCTCGAGCCCGTCGACGCTGGTCTCTCCGGTTCGATAGCGCCGGAGCAGCCCGTCGACCCCGAGCTCGCGGCGTATCGCCTCGACGGTCGAGGCGAAGCGCTCGTCGGTCGCCGGAAGGAAGCCGACGAGCGGCATCAGGAGCACGCTTGCATCCAGCTCGTCCGACCCGAACGACTGCGCGAACGCCTGCTTCTCCTCGTTCCAGGCGTTCGCCACCACCTCGTCGTGAACCTCGGCGCAGAGCGCACGCCAGCGGTCGACCGGTCCCTCCCGGCCAAGCTTCTCGCAGAATCGTACGGCCCGGTCGAAGGCGACCCAGGCCATGACCTGCGAGTGCGTGAAGCGCCGGGGCTCGCCGCGGACTTCCCAGATACCCGAGTCCGGCTCTCGCCAGCCGGCCTCGAGCCGTCGCAGAAGCGCGCAGACCAGAGACCAGGCATCGTCGTCGGGCTTCGCCCCGTGCACGCGGGTCTGGTAGAGCGCGTCGAGAAGCTCCCCGTAGACGTCGAGCTGGCTCTGGAGCGACGCGCCGTTCCCGATTCGGACGGGCCGCGAATCTTCGTAGCCGGGAAGCCAGTCGAGCTCGAACTCGCCGATCCGCCGCTCTCCGGCGAGCCCGTACATGATCTGGAGATCCCTCGGCTCCCCCGCGACAGCGCGCAGGAGCCAGTCCCGCCACGCGACAGCCTCCTCGCCGTAGCCGGCGCGCAGCATCGCGATCAGCGTCAGAGCGGTGTCGCGGAGCCAGCAGAACCGGTAGTCCCAGTTCCGACTGCCGCCGAGGACCTCGGGAAGCGACGTCGTCGGTGCGGCGACCAGCCCTCCGGTCGGCGCGTAGGTCAGCGCCTTGAGCACGATCAGGGAGTGGCGGATCTCGTCGTGGTAGTCGCCCTCGTCCACGGCCCGGCTGACCCACTCGTGCCAGTAGTCCTCCGTGTCGGTGAGCGCCTGCTCGGGATCGACCGGTTGCGGAGGTTCGGCCGAGGAGGGAAACCAGGTGAGCACGAACGGCACACGCTGACCGGGCTCCAGGTCGAAGGTGGCGACCGTGGTCAGGTTCTCGCCGTGAACGTCGACCGGCGTGCGCAGGCAGAGCCCATCCGGCCCGGCGATCGCCACCCGGGCATCCCCGACGCGACGCACCCACGGAACCGTTCGGCCGTAGTCGAACCGGATCACGAGCTCGAAGCGCATCTGCACGCGCCCGTCGAGTCCTTCGACGATCCGGACGATGTCCGGCGCTTCGCCGCGCGGCGGCATGAACTCGATCGAGCGGACGAGCCCGTCCTCGGCCTCGAAGATCGTCTCGAGGACGAGCGTGTCGTGGCGGTACCGCCGCGTGACCTGACGGACGGCGCCGGCGGGTGCAAGCAGCCAGCGACCGTGCTCGGGCCCGCCGAGGAGCGCTGCGAAGGATGCTCCCGAGTCGAACCTGGGGAAGCAGCACCAATCGACGGAACCGTCTCGGCTCACGAGCGCCGCTGTCTGGAGATCCCCGAGCAGCGCGTAGTCCTCGATCCGGGGCACGTCTTCCATTCTCTCTCGCGCGGTAGTTAGCAACCGTGCGAGCGGTTCGGATCGGGTGCTCCGGCTGGAACTACGCCCACTGGCGTGAGCGCGTCTATCCGAAGGGCCTGCCGCCGCGAAGATGGCTCGAGCACTACTCGACGCTCTTCGACACCGTCGAGATCAACGCGACCTTCTACCGGCTCCCACGCGTGACCGCCGTGGAGAACTGGGTCCGCGAGTCGCCGCCCGACTTCCTCTTCTCCGTGAAGTCGAGCCGCTACCTCACCCACATCAAGCGTCTCACCGCGCTGGACCAGGGCGTGCGCGTCTTCTACGAACGGATCGACCCGCTCGTCCGCTCGCCGAAGCTGGGACCCGTCCTGTGGCAGCTACCGGCGACGTTTCGACGCGACGACGAGCGGCTCGCGGGGGCGCTGGCGATGCTCCCGGCCGGGCGGCACGCGTTCGAGTTCCGCCACGAGAGCTGGTTTGCGCCCGAGATCGCGGATCTCCTCCGGACGCACGGCGTCGCGCTCGTGGTCGGAGACACGCCGAAGCGGCCCTTCCAGGCCCGCGAGGTGACGACCGACTGGACGTTCGTCCGCTTCCACGAGGGCACACGCGGCCGAAACGGCAACTACTCGGAGTCCGAGCTCCGGGACTGGGCCGAGCAGATCGCCGCCTGGCGCGAGTCGATCGACGTCTTCGCCTACTTCAACAACGACTGGGAGGGCTATGCCGTCGCGAACGGGCTCCGGCTGAAGGCGCTCCTCGGCGTCGACTGATCCCGTGTGAAGTCGGCCCTTCGTGCGCGTCTAAGGACGCCGTCAAAGCCGCGTAGGCGAACCTTCAGCGGCAGTGGTGCTGCGGCGGGGGGACGTCGAGTGCCGGGTTGCGGTCGAAGAAGCCGTCCGGCTTCAGCGCGAACCCGATCCGCTCGACGGGCATCACGGGCCAGTCCTCGGGCCGCGGGACGTGGTGGCTGCCGAATACGTACCAGACGACGACGTCGGTGTTCGCGATCGGCCGATCCGCCTTCGTCCACTCCGGTAGCCCGGCGCCGCCCGCGTGCTGGTTGGGATAGTCGCCGGTCGGAAAGCGCTCCTCGCGCGCGTACGGCGTCACCCAGAGGTGGTTCGCCATCATCCCTGCCCGCGCCGAGATTCCGGCATCCGGGAGCGCGAACGGCCGGACGTTTTCTCCCGGGACGAGCTTGTAGGCAACGGCCTCCCCGAGGCCGTTGCGGACGCCGTCGTTTGCGATCCGCCACTGCCGGGCCGAGAGCGGGTCGATTCGCTGCTGCGCCTCGTGCTCGGACCGAAGCGGCGTCGCCACCGCTCGGAAGGCGTTCCCGTACGGGTTCTCCGTCCCCGCGGGAGCGCTCTCCGTGTGCACCTCGTAGACCGTGTTCTCGTCCCCGTCGATATCGAGGTCGAGTCGGGCGCACAGGAAGTGCTGGTGGTTCGGCGCGTTGATCCTCGGCGCCACCTCGCGCCCGTAGAGCGCGCGCTCGCCGTCGGCGAGCGCAGAGGTGATCACGATCCCCGTGAGCTTCACCTCGGCCTCGATCCGCCCGTCCTGGTACAGGTACCAGTAGAAGGCGTAGTCGTAGTTGCCGGCCGTGATGATGAACGAGACGACGAGCCGCCGCGCACGCCGGACCTCCGCCCGCTCCGTGTAGGCGTCGTAGTGCTTCCAGAGGATCCCCGCGTCCTCCTCGTGCAGGCAGATCCCGTTCTCGATCACGTACGGCTCGCCGCGGCTGTTGGAGACGGTCACGTCGAAGTAGCGGATCTCACCCAGGCAGTCGCAGCCGAGCTCGAGTGAGTTCGTCAGCTCGCCCGCGCCGTACTCGCCGATGTCGAACGCGTTCATGCGGTAGTGCCCAGGTCGCGGATCGCCGTACGGGATGACGAGCTCCGCGTAGGAGATCCGGTGCGCGATCGAGCGCTTCCGCCCGGCGTCCTCGTAGGCAAGCGTGTGCAGGACGAGGCCCTCGCGCTCGGTGAAGCCGATGCGGAAGCTCCAGCGCTGCCAGCGCACCTCCCAGCCGTCGACCTCGAACGACGGGCCCTCCGGCTGGACGACCTCGTACGGGCGCAGGTCCCCGCGCACGGGGGCCGAACCGTTCGCCCGGTATTCGCCGCGCTCGGCGGGAATCGGCACGGCACCGTGATCCTCGATCCGCACCACCTCCATCCGGTTCAGGTCGACGATCCCGTAGAGCCCCTCGATCGGGCGCGCGTACGGGTTCCCCCCTTCGTCGGGCCTGATCCAGGACGGCGTCCAGACGAGCCGTCGCCCGGCTTCCTCGGGCTCCGTAAAGCCGCCGATCGACCAGGCCTCGAGCAGGACGAGCTCGGTGTCCTCGATGCCCCGCCGCTTCAGGCCCGCCTGGTACTCGCCATCGCGCTTCACGACCTCGCAGGCCTCGTCGTACTCGTCGAGCGTGATCGCGGGCTGCGCTCCGGGAACGTCCGTCCAGCTCGCCACCTCCCCCCGGTCGAGCGAGACGACCGCCTCGTAGGCGACTCCGTCCCCGGGGTCGAGCAGGCTCACGAAGGCATTCCGCACGACCGGGTCGCCCGGCGAGAACTCCCGTACGGCTTCCTTCGGCGGCTCGTCGAGCGCGATCGTCACGAAGCGGACCCGCGGGCCCAGCCGTCGCTGCTCGCGCAGGATCGCGACGGCCGACGCGATCTCGTCGGCGGTGAGCGGATCGAGCGGATGACGCACGGACGTGGGTTCGCGGACTGCGGTCGCGTCGGCCACCGACCCCGAGCATCGAGGCTCGCAGGCGAGCCGTCAAGCCGCCTGCGCAGCATGCGGTTCCGGGGGCGTGTTCGCCTCGATCGGAAATCGGAAAATGGTGGGGTTAGCCGTATTCCGATCTGGTGAACCCGCTGGCACGATTCGGCCCGTGGCCACGTCCGTTCTCATCGTCGACGACCATCCGAGCTTCCGCTCGACCGCGCGGGCGCTGCTCGAAGCGGAAGGCTTCGACGTGGTGGGAGAGGCCGCGGACGGCGCGAGCGCGCTCGCAGCCGCGAAGGAGCTCCACCCGGATCTCGTCCTCCTCGACGTCCACCTGCCCGACCTGGACGGGTTCGAGGTGGCGACGCGCCTCAACTCGAACGGAGGTCGCAGCGCCGTCGTCCTGACGTCGAGCCACGACGGGCGCGACTACGGTTCGCTCGTGCGGGAGAGCGGAGCTCGCGGGTTCGTGCCGAAGGCGGAGCTCTCGGCCGCCACGCTCGGCGCACTGCTCGGCTGAGCCGATGAGCCGGCTCGAGGCGCTCGCGAAGGCGGAGGCGCGCCACCGCGCGCTCCTGAACGCGCTTCCGGACCTCATGTTCCGCATCGGCCTCGACGGCACGTACCGAGCCGTGAAGGCCGACGACGAGCGCGACCTCGCGCGCCCGGCGACGGAGCTGATCGGGCAGAGGATCTTCGACGTGCTGCCGGAGGACGTGGCCGAGCGGATAATGGCGTGCGCACGTGAGGCGCAGGACGCGGACGCGGTGAGAACGGTCGAGTACGAGCTCGTCCTGGACGGCGCTGTCCGTAGCTGGGAGGCCCGTGTCGTGCCGAGCGACGTCGACGAGGTCCTGCTCATCGTCCGCGAGTTCACCGAGCGCAAGCAGGCCGAGGAGGAGCTGCGGGCCTCGCGCCAGCGGATCGTCGAGGCGGGCGACGTCGAGCGGCGCCGCCTGGAGCGCAATCTCCACGACGGCGCACAGCAGCGCCTGGTGTCCCTCTCGCTCGCGCTTCGGCTCGCCCAGGCGAACGTCGAGAGCGATCCCACGAAGGCGAAGGCGCTGCTCGCGGCTGCCAGCGCCGAGCTCGACCAGGCCCTCGAGGAGTTGCGGGAGCTCGCGCGCGGGATCCATCCGGCCGTTCTCGGCGACCGCGGTCTCGCGCCGGCCCTCGAGGCGCTCGCGAACCGCACGCCGTTGTCCGTCGTCCTGGAGGCGGACCTGTCCGAGCGGCTGCCGGCAAACGTCGAGGCGGCTGCCTACTACGTGATCTCGGAGTCGCTAGCGAACGTCGTCAAGTACGCGCAGGCGTCCCAGGCGACCATCCGGATCGCGCGCCGAAACGGCCTCGCCGTAGTGCAGGTCGAAGACGACGGCGTCGGCGGCGCCGACCCGGGCCGCGGCTCCGGCCTCCGCGGTCTCGCCGACCGCGTCGAGGCGCTCAAGGGAGTCTTCCGCGTCGAGAGCGCGCCCGGCGACGGCACGGTCGTCACCGCAGAGATCCCGTGCGCGTAGTCCTCGCCGACGACTCCGTGCTCCTCCGCGAGGGCGTCGCCCGCCTCCTCGAGGAGGCGGGCTTCGAGGTGGTCGGTCAGGCGTCGACCGGGGAAGAGCTGCTGCTCAAGGTGCGGAGCTACTCGCCGGACGTCGCGATCGTCGACGTGCGCATGCCCCCCACCCAGACAGACGAGGGGCTGAGGGCGGCCAAGGAGATCCGTGAGAAGCACCCGGACGTGGGTGTCCTCGTGCTCTCGCAGTACGTCGAGACGGGCTACGCGATCGACCTCCTGTCCGAAAGCGCCGAAGGGGTCGGATACCTCCTCAAAGACCGCGTGTCCGACGTGAAGGAGTTCGCGGACGCGGTCCGCCGCGTCGCGGAAGGCGGCTCCGCGCTCGACCCGTCCGTCGTCTCGCAGCTGCTCGGGCGGCGGCGAAGCGACGACCCCCTCGCCGACCTCACGCCGCGCGAGCGCGAGGTGCTCGAGCTGATGGCGGAGGGGCGTTCGAACTCCGGGATCGCCGAGCGCCTCGTCGTGACCGAGCGAGCAGTCGAGAAGCACGTGACGAGCATCTTCGGAAAGCTCCGGCTACCTGCCGCGCCGGCCGACCACCGCCGCGTGCTCGCGGTCCTGACTTTTATCCGGAGCTAGGCGCGACCGGGATCGACGCCGACAGCGTCGTCCCGGAACCGGGCGGGCTCTCGACGTCCAGCCGCCCGCCGAGCGCCTCGACGCGGTCGGCGAGCCCGCGCAGCCCGGAGCCCGCCGAGGCATCGGCCCCGCCTACTCCGTCGTCGATGACTTCGATCAACGCACGGCCGTTCGCGCGCTTGACGCGGACCTCGACGGACGCCGCGCGGGCGTACTTGACGACGTTCGTCAGCGCCTCCGCGACCACGAAGTACGCGGCGGCCTCGACCTGCTCGGGGAGGCGCTCCTCGACCATCTCGCCGATCCGGACGGGAACCGGCGCGCGCTCGGCGAGCGACTCGAGCGCCGGCGCGAGCCCCCGGTCGCTGAGGACCGCGGGATGGATTCCCCTGGCAAGCTCGCGGAGCTCGGCAAGCGCCTGCGCGAGCTCCTCGGCGGCCTGCCCGAGCAAGACGCGAGCCTGCGGCGGGTCGTCCTCGACCCTCGCCGCCGCGAGGCGTAGCGCGAGCGACAGCGTGACCAGGCGCTGTTGCGCCCCGTCGTGGAGGTTGCGCTCGAGGCGGCGCCGCTCGGAATCCCCGGCCTCGACGATCCGAGCCCGTGAAGCCCGCAGGTCCGTGCGTGCCTCGGCGTTCGCGACCGCCTGCCCGACCAGCTCGCCGAACTGGGTCAGCTGGTCCTCGACGCCGAGCGCGAGCGGCTCCGGATCGCGGGACTCGACGAGGACTGCGCCCCAGAGCGTGCCGGCCACGGTCACGGGCGCCCCGGCGACCGAGCTGTAGCCGAACTGGCGCATCTGCTCGGCGATTCTCCCGGGCAGACCCTTGTAGGAGTCGATCCGGGCCGGGCGTCCCGTGTCGCGGATGCGCCGGATGACGCTGTCGCCCTCGAAGGTGAGGACGGTTCCGATCGGGAAGGTGTTCTCGCCGCTCCGGTCGACGCGGCCGACGATGGTCGCGGACGTCTCGTCGAAGCGGATGAGCGAGGCCGTGATCGTTCGCGTGAGCTCGGCGAGCTCCTCCGCGACCGACTGAAAGACCTCCTCCGGCTCGGCCTCCTGCGCCACGAGCGTCGCGACGCGCCGCAGCGCCGTCTGCTCGTCCTCCATCTGCTTCCGGCGGGTGATGTCGGTGACGATGATCCCGACACCCGCGACCACTCCGTCAGCGCCCGCGATCGGGTAGTACGTGCCGACCGCCCATCGGTCTCGGCCGCCGAGCCGGCTCGCCACCTCGTAGTTGACCGCGCACCCGCCGTCGAGCATGTCCTCGAGCGCTCGCAGCAGCCCGGCGGGAATCTCCGGCCAGATCTCGTCGATCCGGCGTCCGAGATGCTGCTCTCGGGAGCGGCTGTTCGCGGCCGCGAGCGTCTCGTTCAGCCGGACGAAGCGAAGCTCGCGATCGAGGAAGCCGATGCCGACCGGAGCGGACGCGAGGAGCGTCTCGAGCAGGGCCGTCTCGTCGAGCACGTCCTCCATATTCCCAGGCCGCCTTGCGGGCTTCAAACGGGGGTTGACCGCACCGCGAGACACCGGGTGGCGCGATGGGAAGAAGACGCGCAGTCCGGGAGTCTTGTGGCCATGAAGAAGCGGCTTTTCATCTCCGGGCTCGTCTTCGCCGTGCTCGTCTTCGCGGTCATCGGCTGGGCGATCGACGCGATCGCCTGGACGTTCCGGCCCACCTACTTGCGCGCCGCGTAGGCCCCACTACCGGCGCCCGAAGTGATGCGCGCCGGGGAGGGCGACGCCGAGCTCGGCGTCGTTGGCCACACGGCGCGCGAGCGGTGCAAGCGTGACGACCTCGTCCACGACCACGTTCTGGTTGCGCTCCCACCGCTCGAAGCGGCCGCGGGCGAGCAGGAGCGGCTCTGCACGGACGGTCGGCTGGAAGCGGTCGTAGACGTCCGGAGACAGGATCAGGTTCATCTGGCCGTGCTCGTCCTCGAGGAGCATGAAGACGACACCGTTCGCAGTCGCGGGACGCTGGCGCGCGATCACCATCCCGGCGACCGCCACCCGCTGCCTGTGCTCACAACGCCCGAGCTCGGCGCTCGAGACGATCTCGGGCGGAAGGTGCGGGCGCAGTAGCTCGAGCGGATGAGACCCCACCGACAGGCTCGTCGTCCGGTAGTCGGCGAGCATCCGCTCCCAGGGCGTCTGCTCGGGGAGGTCGGGAATCTCGCTCGTCGGATCAAGCGGGAGCGCGAGCTGCCGCACCGATCCGTGGGCGCCGGCGCTCACCGAGCGGGGGGCCAAGCCCAACCTCCACAGGAGCTGTCGCCGGGGCCAGCCGAACGAGTCGCACGCCCCCGCGGCGACGAGCGCCTCGAGCCCGGGGCGGTCGAGCGGCGCACGCTGCGCGAGCTCGCGCACGTTGCCGAAGGCTCCGCCGGCCTCTCGCTCGGCGACGAGAGCCTCTGCCGCGTCCTCCCCGAGCCCGCGGATGTACGCGAGTCCCACGCGGACGGCACCGCCTTCGATCCTGCATTTCGCGTGTGAGCGGTTGACGTCCGGCGGCCGCACCTCGACATCTCGCCGCTGAGCGTCGCGCACGAGGCTTGCGGGCGGGTAGAAGCCCATCGGCTGGGCGTTCAGGAGCGCGCACAGGAACTCGGCCGGGTAGTGGTGGCGAAGCCAGGCCGACTGGTAGGCAAGCAGCGCGAAGGCGGCCGCGTGCGACTTCGGGAACCCGAACGAGGCGAAGCCGAAGATCTTCGTGTAGACCAGCTCGGCCGTCGCACGAGGGACGCCGCGGGCGGCAGCGCCCGCGTAGAAGCGCTCTCGGTACGCCTCGATCGCCGCCTCCGAGCGCTTTCGGCTCATGGCTCGCCGCAGCCCCTCCGCCTCGCCGACGGAGAAGCCGGCGAGCGAGATCGCGACGTCGAGCACCTGCTCCTGGAAGACGATCGCCCCGAGCGTGTCGCGCAGCGGCTCCGCCAGCGACGGGTGGTCGTACCTCGGCTCGAAGGACGGGTCCTCCCGCTTGCGTTGACGGTTCTCCACGTACGGGTGCACCGAGCGCCCCTGGATCGGGCCGGGCCGGACGAGCGCGACCTGGACGGTGAGGTCGTCGAGGTTCTCGGGGCGCGTCCTGAGCAGGCTCTGCATCTGGGCGCGGCTCTCGATCTGGAAGAGGCCGACGGTGTCTGCCTCCTGGATCTCCTTGTAGACCGCCGCGTCGTCGAGAGGGATCCGCGCGAGGTCGATCGCCTCGCCGCGAAGCGAGACGATCTGGTCGACGCACTCCTCGACGGCCGACAGCATGCCGAGCCCGAGGAGGTCGATCTTGAGGAAGCCGGCGTCCGCGCAGGAGTCCTTGTCCCACTGGCAGATCTGGCGGCCTGTCATCGCGGCCTGCTCGACGGGGACGAGCTCGACGAGCGGGCGCGTCGAGATGATCATCCCGCCCGGATGCTGCGAAAGATGCCTCGGCAGGCCGGCGATCTCCGAGCAGAGCTCCCGGAAGACGCGCCAGCGAGGCGAGCGGAGCCGTTCGTGTGCTCCGGGGACGAGCTCCATCTCGCTCGCCACCTTCTCGGCGTTCCACCCGTCCGAGACGCGCGCGAGCCGCTCCAGCTCGGCTTGCGGAAGCCCGAGCGCCTTGCCGACGTCGCGGATCGCCCCGCGCGACCGGTACGTGGAGAAGCTCGCGACGAGGGCCGAGCGCTCGTGGCCGTACTTCTCGATCACGGCCTTGATCAGCGCCTCGCGGATGTCGCGCGGGAAGTCGAGGTCGATGTCGGGGACGGCGACGATGCCCTCGTTCAGGAAGCGACCGAGCGAGAGCCCGGCGTCGACGGGGTCGACGTGCGAGAGCCCGGTCAGGAAGCAGACGATCGACCCCACCGAGCTTCCGCGTCCACGTCCCGGCGGAAGAAGATGGCGTGGCGAGCCGGGGCCGCGGAGGTCGTACGCGACCGTGCGAGCGAGCTCGAGCACCTCCCAGTGGAGAAGGAAGAAGCCGGCGAGGCCGAGGCGGGCGATCAGTCGCAGCTCCTCCTCGAGTCGCTCGTCGGCGCGCCGGCGCAGGCCCGCAGGCGCGTGGCGATAGCGCTCGTCGAAGGCGCGCCGGCACACGCGCGCGAGCTGGACGTCGGCCGGGTCGGGGCCGTCAGAGAAGTCCGGGTAGCAGTAGCCGAGCTCCTGGGTCAGGTCGAACGTGAGCCGCTCGGCGAGCTCGGCCGCACGCGCGACGGCTTCTCGGTCGGCCGGAAAGCGCGCCGCCATCTCTGCCGGTGAGGCGAGGACGTGCTCGTCGTTTCCGCGCCGCTCCCGCTCGCATCCGTCCAGAGACGTCTTCTGCTTGACGGCGACGAGCACGTCCTGGAGGCGGCCGCGGCGCGGCTCGTGGGCGTGCACGTTTCCGGTCGCGACCGTCTCGACGCCGAGCGTTTCGGCGAGATCACGGAGCGCCGCGTTCCTGCGCGCGTCGCCGCGGAGGTAAGGCCGCTGCAGCTCGACGAAGAACCGGTCGGGGCCGAACGCCCGAGCGAGGAGGGCGGCGGCGTTGGGATCGTGGACGGCGAGCCCGCGCCGCGCGCAGCCGGAGAGGCAGACGAGACCCTCGTTTCGCTCGGCCAGCTCGGCGAGGTCGAGCTGCGGGTGGAGACGCTCGTGCGCGTGACCCGACGTCAGGAGCCGGCAGAGGTTGCCGTAGCCGCCCGGAGTCTCGACGAGCAGCGTGACGTGCGTGGGCGGATCGGTGCGGAGCGTGACCTCGGCGCCGGTGATCGCACGGAGACCGAGCGCCTTCGCGGCGAACGCGAACTCGAGCGATCCGTAGACACCGTCATGGTCGGTCAGCGCGAGGGCGTCGTAGCCCAGCTCGAGCGCGCGGACGACGAGCTCTTCGGGCAGGGAGGCGCCGTCGAGGAAGCTGTAGGCGCTGTGGCAGTGAAGCTCCACATACCCGCGCGCCATTCGTCACACCCCGCGTACCACACGCGCGCTTTGCGGCGATAGGCTTGAACCGGAGGGAGGAAAGCGGCGGTCCCCGAAAGCGATCCGATCCGAACCGACGCGCGCGCCCGGTACGACGCCGTCGCCGACGACCTCGTCGCACGGAACGAGGGCGTCGAAGCCACGCAGATGATGGGTATGCCGTCCGTGAAGCGGAACGGAAAGCTCGTCGCCGGCTTCGCGGAGGCGGCCGGGGGGATGACGTTCAAGCTCACGGATCCTGCCGCGCATGCCGGCGCGCTCGCCCTCGACGGCGCTGAGCTCTTCGACCCCTCCGGACGCGGACGCCCGATGAAGGCATGGGTCCAGGTCCCCGCGGCTCACGCCGACCGGTGGCCCGACCTCGCCGCGCAAGCGCTCGCGAGCGCCGACGCGTCCTGATTCGACCGGGCGCGCGGTCACGCCCGCTGGCGATACCACCGTCCCGACGTCTCGTCGACGAAGACGACGACGTTCCGCCCCGTCTCGAGGACGAGCTCGAAGTACCTGCGCTGCACCGGCTCGGCCGTCCACCACCGATCGACGACGCGCCACTCGTCCCTCAAAGCGGCAACGGGCACGCGGTCGACTGCGCTCGGCGCTCCGTCTGTCTCGGTCACGACCACGGGACGCGGCTCGTTCAGTCGTCTCGCGGAACGAGAATCGCGCGGCTCTCGGGGATCCGCGACCACGGAGCGACCTCCACTACGTTGCACACTGCGTCGACCCCTGCCGCGGCCCGAACCTGTCGCAGACCCTCGCGCAAGCGGTCGCGGATCCGCGTTCGGGCCAACGCCGGCGAGACGAGCTCGGTCTGCGTCCCGATCGAGTCGGTCAGCTCGCCGAGCTCGAGCCGAAGCTCGACGACAGGCGCGGGGACGTCTGCAAGCCGCGGGACAAGGGCTGCGCGCAGCCGCTCGTGATCGGCTGTCGGCTCGCGCAGCGTGACGGCGCGACGCCAGGATCCCCCGCCGACGAGACGGGTCGAGACGACGAGCCGGCGAGGCGTTCGACCCCCTCGCTCGGGCCGTGCGAGAAGGCGGTCGAGCAAGGCACGGAGCGCCTGCCCGAGCGTCACTTCGTTCGCGACCGGCTCGGGGAACTCGAGCGCCTCGGCGATCTCCGACGCGGGACGGCGAGGAGCAACGGCAGTCCGATCCTCGCCGCGAGCGAGCCGCCACGCCGCGGCGCCGTCCGCGCCGAGCCGATCGGCGACGGCCGGGCCCGGCAGACGGGCCAGCTCGCCCAGACGCTTGACGCCGAGCTCGGACAGCTCGTGCCGCCGCTCCGGCGTGAGCGGAAGCAGGTGCAGCGGCAACGGCTCGAGGAAGAGCCCGGTTCGCTCGTCGTCGACGACGACCGCGCGGCCGCCCGGGGCAACGCTTGCCGCCGCGAGAGCGGCGAAGCGCCGTTCGGCTGCGCCGACACGCGGCTCCCACTCCGGCCCGACGGCGTCGAGCGCTCGCCTCAAGGTCTCCTGGAGGCCGCCGGCCAGCCGCTCGACGCCGCGCGTCTCGAAGTACGCGCATCCCGGCTCCACGGGCTCGACGGCGAAGCCGACGCCTTCGAGGCGCCGGAGGATCCGCTCCCACTCCTCCTCCACCCCGGCCGGATCCTGCTCGACGAGCTGGAGGTCCGGGCACGTGGCGAGCGCTTCGGAGAGGCGGAGCCCCGCGTGGAGGCCCGCCCGCTCGGCGGCTGCGTTGCAGGGGCCTACATGCGGCCGCTCGCCCGGCGCCGAGGCGAGCGCGACCGGCTTGCCGACGAGGTCGTCGCGTCCTCGGAGCGCTGCACGGAGCGTGAAAGCGGGAAGAGCGAGGCAGGCGATCATGGGAACGTATGTTCTACACGAACATACGTTCCCAGTCAAGGCCCGATCTCGGCCGCTCCTCCTCGCATTCCGACGAAGCGCGGAGCGACGTCCAGGAGGCTTTCCTGGGAGCACCACTCGACGTCGCGGCCGAGCCCGGCGCCGAAGAGGTTCGCCGCGCTGCGGCTGGCCGCGAGCCCCTCGTACGCGGAGGCGAACGACTGCCGGATCCGGACCGCCGCGGTGGCGGCGTCGGTCGGCGCTCCTCCGAGCTCCTCGACGAGGCGTCCGGCGCAGTAGGCGTCGTCGAGCGTGAACGCGCCCTGGACGCCGGCGCAGAGAATGGCGACGTCCTCGCCACTCTCCTGCGCCGCCGCGACGACGGCGCCGAGGTTGACGAGGCTCGCGGCGAAGACGCGGTCGCAGCGCTCGGCGGCCGACAGGATCGCACGCGTGCCGTTCGTGGTCGTGAGCACGACCGCCTCACCGCGCGCCGCGGCGAAGTCGGCCGGCGAGTTCCCGAGGTCGAAACCTGGGATCCGGACGCACTCACGCTCCCCCGCGAGCGTCGCGTCGCCGAGCTCGTCGCGCAGGGCGCGCGCCTCTTCGACGCCGGCGGTGCACAACACGCGCCCGTAACCGCCCGCGAGGGCCTGCGCGATCGTCGACGTCGCGCGCAGGACGTCGACGACGAGCCCGGTCGGCGCGGCCACCGCTTCGGCGGGCGTGAAGGCGACGTCGACGCGCACGGCGCAGGACGTTACAGGCCGCGGGCTACCATGCTCCCGCCGATGACGACCCAGGAAACGGCCGAGCAGACGACGGTCTGCTACCGGCATCCAAAGCGCGAGACCGCAGTCAGCTGCTCGGAGTGCGGACGGCCGATCTGCACGGAGTGCATGGTCTTCGCGCCGGTCGGGATCAAGTGCCCGGAGTGCGCCGGACAGCCGGCCGGGGCACGGAAGGCGGCCGCCCGGCTTCGCGGCGTCGCCGCCGAGGGAGCGGGCGGCCTCGTCACACGCCTCCTCGTCGCGCTGAACGTCGGCGTCTTCGTCCTGCAGGTGATCGACGCCGGCGACCTGCGGGGGATCGGCGGGCAGATCGCCTCCCGCGGCGCCCTCTACGGGCCCGCGGTCGCAGCCGGCGAGTGGTGGCGCCTGGTCACGGCCGGCTTCCTGCACTACGGGCCGATCCACCTTCTCTTCAACATGCTCATGCTGTGGTGGTTCGGCCGGCCGCTCGAGGCCGTCCTCGGCCGGGGCCGCTTCCTCGCCGTCTACGTCGTCTCGCTCCTCGCCGGATCGGCGGGCGCGCTCCTCCTTAGTCCGAGAACGCCGACGCTCGGAGCCTCGGGCGCCGTGTTCGGGATCCTCGGCGCCGGCCTCGTGCTCGAGCGCAAGCAGATCTACGTCTTCGGCGGCGGTGCGTTCATGGTCATCGCGTTCAACCTCGTCTTCTCCCTGGCGGTCAGGAACATCTCGATCGGCGGGCACCTCGGCGGCCTCGTCGGAGGGATCCTCGCGATGCTCGCGCTCTCCCGGTTCGGCCGGGGCCATGCGGTCTACGGACGGGTCGGCCTCGCCGGGATCGTCGGCGTGATCGCGGTCGCGGCCGTCAGCATCGGCATCGCGTACGCCCGCGTGCGCGGGCTCGCCTAGCTAGGAGGGCTTGCCGAAATAGCGGCCATGCCGCCGAGCCCTCCGTCCCGCGCAGCCGCCCCGCGTAGAGCTACGTCATGCCGCCGGAGTAGCGAGCGGCTCGACGTCCCGCTGGGCGAGCGCGGCCTGCGCGGCCGCGAGGCGGGCCAGAGGGACTCGGTACGGCGAGCACGAGACGTAGTCGAGCCCGAGCCCGTGGCAGAAGACGACCGACCTCGGGTCGCCCCCGTGCTCGCCGCAGATTCCAAGCTTGATCTCCGACTTGACGGCCCGGGCACGCTCGATCCCCAGGCGCATGAGGTCGCCGACGCCCGCCTGGTCGAGCGTCTCGAACGGGTTCTCCGCGAGGATCCGCGCGTCGAGATAGTGCGTGAGGAACTTCCCCTCCGCGTCGTCGCGAGAGAACGCGAGCGTCGTCTGCGTGAGGTCGTTCGTGCCGAAGGAGAAGAAGTCGGCCTGCTCGGCGATCTCGTCGGCGCGAACGCAGGCGCGCGGAACCTCGATCATCGTGCCGACGAGGTACTCGATCTCGCGCTCGGTCCCCTCGAGCTCGCCCGAGGCCGCGTCCAGCGTGAGCTCCCTGAGCCGCCGCAGCTCCTCCTCGAAGCCGACCAGCGGATGCATGATCTCGACGAGCGGCGCATCGCCCGTCCGCGTCTCGACCGCGAGCGCCGCCCGCAGGATCGCGCGCACCTGCATCTCGTAGATCTCGGGGTACATGATGCCGAGCCGGCAACCGCGAGTCCCGAGCATCGGGTTCGTCTCCCGGAGGGCGCGAATGCGCCGCGCGACGTCTTCGGACTGCGCCTCCTCCGCCGACGGTAGGAACTCGTGGAGCGGCGGATCGAGCAGCCGGATCGTCACCGGCAGGCCGGCCATCGCCTCGAAGATCCCCTCGAAGTCCGATTGCTGGAGCGGCAGGAGCTCGTCGAGGGCCGCTCGGCGCTCGCCTTCGTCGCGCGCCAGGATCATCCGCCGCACCACCGGAAGCCGGCCCTCGGCCATGAACATGTGCTCCGTCCGGCACAGGCCGATGCCCTCCGCGCCGAATTCACGGGCCTTCGCCGCGTCCTCGGGCGTGTCCGCGTTCGCGCGAACGCGGAGCGACCGGACGTCGTCGGCCCACGCGAGCAGCGTCTCGAAGTCCTCGTTGATCTGCGGCGGGACGAGCGGGACCTCGCCGACGATCACGTCGCCCGTCCCTCCGTCGATCGTGATCGTGTCCTCCTCGCCGAGGTCGTGCTCGCCGAGCCGGATGCGTCGCCGGTCGAGGTCGATCGTGAGCGCCTCGCAGCCGGCGACGCACGGCTTCCCCATTCCTCGTGCGACGACGGCGGCATGAGAGGTCATGCCGCCCTGCGCGGTGAGAACGCCCCGGGCCTGGATGAGGCCGTGGATGTCGTCCGGCGTCGTCTCCCAGCGGACGAGGATCACGGCCTCGCCGGCACGACCCCGCTCCTCTGCGGAATCGGCGTCGAGCGCGATTCGCCCGGTCGCGGCTCCGGGTGACGCGTTCAAACCCTTGGCGGCGACGTCGTACTCGGCCTTCACGTCGATCATCGGATGCAGGAGCTGGCCGAGCTGCGCGGCGTCGATGCGTCCGACAGCCTCCTCGCGGGAGATCACGCCCTCCTCGACCATGTCGGCGGCGATCTTCACCGCCGCCGCGGCGGTGCGCTTCCCCTCCCGCGTCTGCAGGAGGTAGAGCCGGCCGTCCTCGACCGTGAACTCGATGTCCTGCATCTCACGGTAGTGCTCTTCGAGCCGGCGCATGGTCTCGACGAGCTGGTCGAAGGCCTCGGGCAGGACGTACTCCATCCGCGCCAGCGGCTCCGGCGTGCGGATTCCGGCAACGACGTCCTCACCCTGCGCGTTCGCCAGGAACTCGCCCCAGACGCCCTGGTCGCCGGTGCCCGGGTCGCGCGTGAACGCGACGCCGGTGCCCGAGTCGTCGCCCTTGTTCCCGAAGACCATCTGGACGACGTTCACCGCGGTTCCCAGGTCGTCGGGGATGCCGTTCGCCCGCCGGTACACCTGGGCACGCGGCGTCTCCCACGACTCGAACACCGCCCTCACCGCTGCGGTCAGCTGGCTGCGGGCGTCCTCGGGAAAGGCACTTCCGGTCTCGTCCCGGTAGATCTCTCGGAAGCGGCGGACAAGCTCGGCCAGGTCGTCCGGCGGCAGGTCGACGTCCTGCTTCGCACCGCGGCGCTCCTTCAGCTCGCGCAGCTCCTCTTCGAACCGGTGCGCGTCGACGCCGGCGACGACCTCGCCGTACATCTGAATCAGGCGGCGGTACGCGTCGTACGCGAAGCGCGGATTCTCCGTCGCGCGAGCCAGGCCCTCGACGGCCTCGTCGTTCAGGCCGAGGTTCAGGATCGTGTCCATCATCCCGGGCATGGAGACCGCCGCCCCGGATCGGACGGAGACGAGGAGCGGGTCGGACGGGTCGCCGAACCGCTTCCCGGTCGTCTCCTCCAGACGCGCGAGGTGCTCGTCGATCTCGTCCTCTAGGCCCTCGGGAAGCTCGCCGCCCGCGCGCATGAACTCCCGGCAGGCCTCGGTCGTCACGGTGAACCCCGCCGGAACGGGGATTCCGATCGAGGTCATCTCGGCGAGGCCGACGCCCTTTCCGCCGAGAAGCTCGCGGCCGAGCTCGGCCCCCTCGTCGAAGTCGTAGACGTAGCGCTTGGCCCCCACGCCTCGAATTTTCCCACAGAGCGCGGGCGCGATACCGGCGGGGCGAACTAGCTACTTCGCCACTTCCCCCTCTAACTAGCGGCGTGCCAGCCCTTGCTCAACTAGCGGCGGGCCAGCCCGACCCTGTCCTTTCCGGCCGCTTTCGCCTCGTAGAGCGCCGAGTCCGCGCGCGTGAGGAGGTCCTCCACGGAGGTTCCGAGCCGGTAGCCGGCGACGCCGAAGCTCGCGCTGATCGCCACGCGCGATCCGTTCGCGACGACCTCGCGCGCTCGCAGCATCCGGCGGACGCGCTCGGCGAGGTGCTCGGCGCCCTCGAGGTCGGTTCCGGGAAGGATGAGCGCGAACTCCTCTCCTCCGTAGCGGGCGGCGAGGTCGATTTGCCGCACGCTCTGCGAGAGGACGTCGCCGACGAGGCGGAGAACCTCGTCCCCGGCGGCATGCCCGTGCGTGTCGTTGACCTGCTTGAAGTCATCGAGATCGACGATGACGAGCGCGAGCGGCGAGTCGGCGCGATCGGCACGACTGACCTCGGCACCGAGCGACTCCATGAAGCGGCGGCGGTTCGCGAGCCCGGTGAGCTCGTCCGTGACGGCCTGGTCCTGGACGATCTGCTGCAACCGAGCATTCTCGAGCGCGGTAGCGCCCTGGGCGACCAGCGTTCGCGCAGCTTCGCGCTCGGCCTCGTCGAACTCGTGGCCGGGAACCGAGTACAGGACGAGCAGGAGACGACGCCCGTCCCCGAGCACGAGCGGGAGGTGCACGGACTGCCCGAGCTCGCCGTTCTCCCCGGCGGCAGCGACCTCCTCGCCCCCCAGCAGCAGCGCGGCGCGGCGGGCACCGGTCGCCTCGAGCGCACCCTCGACGATGAGCGGCAGGAGCATCTCGGGATCGTGGGCCACGGCCATCGCCTCGCCGAATCGCGCGAGCGCCTCGCGCGTACGTGCGCGCTCGGCGGCCAGCTCGGCCAGGCGCGTCTCGAGCTGCGCGGCCATATCGTTGAACGCAACGCCGAGAAGCGCGAACTCGTCAGTGCCCCGGATGGGGACACGCTCCTCGAATCGGCCGGCGGCGATTCCGGCGGCCGCGTGCATGACGCGGCGGAGCGAGGCGACGATGCTGCGACCGACCAGATACGCGAGCGCGGCCACGAGGACGACGGCAGCCAGCGCCGCGAAGAGGAGTCGCCGCTTCGCGTGGGCGATCGCCGAGTCGAGCTGCGACCGCGGGACTGCGACGGCGAGATCGTCGCCGCCCTCGTCGCCGCCGATCGGAGTCGCGACGGCGCGGTAGGTCGTCCCCTGGACGACAACGTCGGCCGGGCCTCCGCCCCGGAGGTCCCCGGCCCGCAGGCGCAGGAGCCGCTCCGACGCGGCCAGACGGGCATCCCGGCGCACGTCCGCGAGAACGTCGCTCCGAAGCGGCACGGCAACGACGATCCGGCCGATTCGCCGCCCTCGCTGGACGACGTCGACCGCACGCCGCGGAGCTCCCGCCGGAGGCGGCCCTGCAACCCTCCGCCGGCCGAGCAGGAACGTGACGTTCGGGCGAGCACGCGCGCGACGGGCGAGCGCCTTCCGGTCGCGACGGGCGAACGCGCGCTTGACAGCCGGCTCTCGGGCGAGCTCCCGAGCGGTCGCCGCCGCGCCGTCGAGGCGCCGGTCGACGAGCCCGACCGCTGTGTGGAGGTCGGCCCTCAGACGCGCGTCGACGCGGCTCGTCTCGTTCCGGGCGGCGCTGTCGCCGAAAGCCCACGTCGCGGCCGACAAGGGCAGCAACGACAGGAACACGAAGTACGCGACGAGCCGAAATCTGAAGCTGAGGGCACTCTCCACCAGCGGCCCCTAGCTACGAGCTCGGTGCTCTCCTCGCCGCAGACCGCTGGTGCCCTTTCTTGTGGCCCTTCTCTTCCTCGGCCTTCCACTTGCCACCGCGCCCGGTGTGCCCGTCTCCGTGCTTTCCGTGCGCGTGCCCGTGCCCCTCGTGACTGACGCCTCCTGGACGAGCACTGCCGCCGCCCGGGTGTTCGGAGGGGCGGTTGCCTGGGCGCCCGGCCCCGGTTTTGCGGTGGCCGTGGTCCTTGTCTTCGCCGGCATCGGCGTGCCCGGCGACGTTTTGGTCGTGACCGCGCCCGTGAGCGTTGGCGTGGCCGTACGCGTGCCCGCGCCCGTGGCGAACGTGCGCCTTCGGACCGGTCCCCGGCCGCTCGCCGGGTGTCGGTGGTTCCGCGACGCCCGGGCCGGCCTGAGGCGCCGGCTGGGGCGTTCCCGCCGGGCCGGCCTGCGGCGCCGGCTGGGGCGTCCCCCCCGAGCCGGTAGGTGCCGGCGAAGGCGCGCTCTGCGCAGGCGCGACCAACGTTGGAAGGGCCGGCGCCGGCCGAGCCGAGCCCGACGCAGGCGAGGATGCGGGCGCTACGCTCCCGCCCGTGGCTGCTCGGGCCGCCGTGCCCGGCGTGTTGCGGGCCGACCCTTCCCTCGGCGCGGCAACGTGCACCGTGCCAACGCCGAGCGCTGCGTCGAGGCGGGTCGAGAGCGGCGGGACGAGCTCGGGCGCGGGGCCGAGCCCGCGCAGGATCGCGTAGACCCCGAGGCTGACGAGGAGCGCGGCTGCAGGTAACGCGATTCGCTGGATCTTCGCCGTCATCGACTCCATCCGAATTTTTCTCCACCCCCGGTGAGGAGAAGCCGACGACTGGGCCGCGCAGCGTCCCTTTCCCTCGACGCGAGCCCGCCGCCCCGCCTTCAGTCCCGCGCCGGGCGCCGGTCGCGCGCATTAGAAAGTGTACGCGGTCCCGCTCCGAAGCGTTAGAAACGCTTACTTTTGTATAGATCCCCGCTCGGACAGCCAGGCCACGAGCCGAATTCCGAGCCAGACCGGCGTGAAGAGCACGTAGAACACGAACAGGCCGAGCGCAAGCGTGGGCGCCCAGAGGAGCCAGTAGTAGCGCGGTATCCGTCTGTCGCTCATGCCCGCGCCGCGTCGACGCGGCGGCTTTCGACCAGCCGCACTATGCGGCGTGCGGTTTCCTCGATCGCGAGGTGGGTTACGTCGATCACCGGGCAGCCGATACGCCGGTGAACCTGGTCGGCGTACTCGAGCTCCTCGTAGATGTCGTTCAGGTGCGCGTAGCGCCGCGCGCCGCGAAGCGAGCGTGCCCGCGCGCCCCGGATCTCCGCGAGCCGCTCGGCCTCGATCGTGACTCCGACGATCTTGGCCGGATCGAGCTCGAAGAGCTCGTCCGGCGGCTCGATGCCGCGTACGACCGGCACGTTGGCCGTCTTGTAGCCGAGGTAGCCGAGGTAGATCGAGAGCGGCGTCTTCGAGCTGCGGGAGACTCCGACGAGGACGATGTCCGCGTCGCGAAGCGCGCTCGCGCCCAGTCCGTCGTCGAACCGAACGGCGAACTCCATCGCGCCCACGCGCCGGAAGTACGTCTCGTCCAGCACGGGCTGCGCGGCGGGCTCCATCTTCGCGGGCCGGCCGGCGACCCGCGCGACGGCGTCGAGGGGGTGACCGAGCAGGTCGCAGTAGTGGAGCCGGTAGCGGCGGCAAAGCTGCCGCATGACCTCGCGGTAGCCCGGCTCGACGAGGGTATAGACGACGACGGCCCGCCTTCCCTTCGCCCGCGCGGCCGCGAGGTGGACGTCGTCGGCGCTCGTGATGCGCGGATGGTGCACCACGTCGAAGTCGAGATCGGGAAACTGGCGCTCGACCGCCTGAACCACCCGCGTCGCCGTCTCGCCCGTCGCGTCCGAGACGACGTGCAGCTCGACCGGAGGTTCGCTCATCGCGGAATCCGTCCGAGATCCCCGAGCGCGCCGACCGCGTCGCGTACGTCGAGGAGCAGCCGGAGCCGGTTCGCCCGCACGGCGCCGTCCTCGGCCATCACGAGGACCTCGTCGAAGAAGCGGTCGACCGGGGGTCCGAGCTCCCCGGCGGCGGCAAGCGCCGCGTCGAAGTCTCGCCCGTCGAGTGCCGCCTGGATGCGCGGGCCTGCGGCCGTGAGCGTCTCCGCGAGCGCGATCTCCGCCTCGTCCGTCGTCAGCTTCGGATCAAACGCTTCCGCCGCCTCGCCGGAGCGTCCGGCAAGCCGCGCGGCCCGGTCGAACGCGGCGTACGCGCGTGCGAACGACTCGGACTCCCGCTCGGCAGCGAGCGTCTCCGCAAGCGCCGCGATGCCACCGAGATCGCGTACGGCTCCTGCCCGCGCAGCACGGACGCACTCGACCGGAACCTCGAGGATTCCCTCGAGCCGCTCGAGCACGAAGTCCCGGACGTCCGCAGGATCGTCCGTGACCTCGGCGCCCTGGTCGAGCAGTAGGCGGCGGCCGTGCTCGACGAGCCGGCCGAGCTCGATCTCGAGTCCCGCCTCGACCGCGAGCCGGCAGAGACCGATCGCAGCTCGCCTCAGCCCGTACGGATCGCGGGAGCCCGTCGGACGCTCTCCGAGCGCGAACGCGACCGTGAGGTTGTCCACCTTCTCGGCCGCGGCCAGCACCCGTCCTGCCGGCGACTCGGGCAGTCGGCCGCCGGCCGAGTCGGGTAGGTACTGCTCCTCGATCGCGGCGGCGACGGCCTCCGGCACGCCCGCCAGGCGCGCGTAGACGCCCCCCATGACGCCCTCGAGCTCCGGGAGCTCGTGCACCATCGTCGAGGCCTGGTCGGCCTTCGCCAGGCGCGCGGCGGCGCGGGAGGCCTCGCCGCCGCCGAGGTCCTCGCAAAGCGCGGCGAGCCGCTCGGCCTTGTCGGCGAACGTCCCAGCACGTGCGTGGAACGTGATCGAGGTGAGCTCCTCGGCCATGGTCTCGATTCCCTTCTCGACGTCGCGCACATACGAGAACGACGCGTCGTCGAGACGTCCCGCGAGGACGGCCTCGTTGCCTGCGACGACCGTCTCCGGGTCGCCCCCGTTCGCCACGAAGGCGAACGCGCCCGCGCCGAGCGGGAAATAGCGCTGGTGCGACTGCATCACCGTCTCGATCACGACGGCCGGAAGCTCGAGGAAGCGCTCGTCGTACGAGCCCGTGAGGACGACGGGCCACTCGACGAGATGGATCACCTCCTCGAGGACGCCGCTCGGATCGCGCCACTCGCCCGCCGCGTCGAGCCCACGCACGATCGCCGCCCGTCGCGCGTCCTGGTCGGGCTCGACCTGTGCGGACCGAAGAGCGTCGAGATACTCGATCGCAGCGGCGATCTCGACCTCGCCGGCGACGAACCGGTGCCCCTGGGAGGTGCCGCCGCTCGGCACGCCTTCGAGCGGGACCTCGACCGTCGCGGCGTCCAGCTTCGCGCAGAGCCAGCGCACGGGGCGCGAGAAGCGAAGCGTGCCGCCGTTCCAGCGCATCGTCTTCGAGAAGGCCAGGCGGTCGACGACCTCCGCCAGCCGCTCCGGGAGGACGTCGGCGAGACGCGCGCCCGGCACGACCACGCCGAGGAAGCCGTCTCGCACCTCGAGCGAGTCGACGGAGACGCCGTGCCGGGCCGCGAACGACGCCGCGGCGCGCTCGCGCAGGTGCTCCGGCGGTCCCTTGACCCATTCGTCGGCCGTTCGCTCGGGGAGGCCTTCGACGAGCGCGGCGAGGCGGCGTGGGCCGACGAAGACCCGGATGGCGGCGTCGCCTCCGATCGCACCACGAAGGAGCTCGGACAGCTGCTCCTGAGCCTCCCGGCACGCGGACGCGGGAAGCTCCTCGCAGCCGATCTCGAAGAGAAGGTTGCTCAAGCGGCCATGTGTTCTGACCCCGCATCCGCGCCGGGCGCCTGCTGTTCGAGATAGGCGAGCGCCACTCGCCTGGCGAGGTTCCGGACGCGGGCGATGTACGCGGCGCGCTCGGTTACCGAGATCGCTCCGCGCGCGTCGAGCAGGTTGAACGCGTGCGAGCACTTGAGGACGTCGTCGTAGGCTGGCAGCGGGAGGGCCGCCTCGAGCAGGCGGCCGCACTCCCGCTCGTGCTCCTCGAACCGGCGGGTCAGGAGCCCGACGTCCGCCTTGTCGAAGTCGTAGGCCGAGAACTGGCGCTCGTTCTCGCGAAAGACGTCGCCCCACGTGACGCCGGGCGCCCACTCGAGCTCGAAGGCGTTCCGCTTGCCCTGGAGGTACATCGCGAGCCGTTCCGTTCCGTACGTGATCTCGGCCGTGACCAGGTCGACGTCGAGGCCGCCGAGCTGCTGGAAGTAGGTGAACTGCGTCACCTCGAGGCCGTCGATCCAGACCTCCCACCCCAGCCCCCAAGCACCGAGCGTCGGCCCCTCCCAGTCGTCCTCGACGAGCCGCACGTCGTGGCGCGCGAGCTCGATCCCGAGCGCCTCGAGCGATCGGAGGTAGACGTCGAGCACGTCGTCCGGCGCCGGCTTCAGGACGACCTGGTACTGCCAGAACTGCTGGAAGCGGTACGGGTTCTCGCCGTAGCGGCCGTCGGACGGCCTGATCGACGGCTCGACGTAGGCCGCCTTCCAGGGCTTCGGACCGAGGCAGCGGAGGAAGGTCGCCGGGTTGAACGTGCCCGCGCCGACCTCGGTGTGGTACGGCTGCATGATCGCGCAGCCATAGCCGGCCCAGTAGCGCTCGAGCGCGGCCAGCATGTCCTGGTAGTTCAGCGGCGCACCCACGATCAAGCCTTGGCGAGTGTCTTGAGCCGAAAGCCGCCGTGGAACTCGTACAGCGACTCGATCGCCCGGAGCGCGTCCCGGCGAGCCCGCTCGCCCGCCGCGGCCGGGCCCGCATCCGCGAGCGGTTGCTCGAGAAGAGACCGAATCGCCGCGAACGCCTCCGGCGCGAGCGCGAGCGAGCCTGCGCGACAGGCGTCGCAGACTCCGCCCCCGGCGGCGGCCGAGAACCCGACGAGCGGAGCGTCGGCGCCGCACGAGGCGCATCCGCCGAGGTGCGGGAGGTAGCCCGCGAGCCAGAGAAGCTTCAGCTGAAAGGAGAGAACGAGCGGATCGAGCGCCGGTTGCGCGGGCGCGCTCGTCTCGTTTTCGTCCAGAAGATCGAGGAAGCGCGTCAGCCCGGCGAAAGCCCTGGGGTTCGCGTCGCCCTCGAAGAAGAGGCGCAGCACCGCCTCCAGCCCGATGTGCCCGGCCGCCATCCGGTACGCGTCGGTCCGGCTCGCGTCGTGGGAGTGGACGAGGTCGGCGCCCGTGACGGTATGCAGCTCTCCGCGCCCCTCCCGCAGGAGGAGCTCGACGTGGCTGAACGGCTCGAGACGGGCGCCGAAGCGCGATCGAGTCTTCCGTGCGCCCTTCGCGATCGCGCCGACGCGACCCCGCTCCAGCGTGAACAGATGCAGCACGCGGTCGGCCTCGCCGAAGCGGATCGAGCGCAGCACGACCGCCTCGGTCTTCCACGGGCGGGACACGCAACCGAGTCTAGACACGCTTTCGGGTGGGAAGAAACGCATTTGCGGGTACGTTTGGACGAAGATGGCGAAGATCGAGGTCTACACGACGGCCTGGTGCGGCTACTGCGAGCGGGCGAAGGCGCTTCTCAAGCAGCGCGGGATCGAGTACGAGGAGATCCGGGTGGACGAGCAGCCGGACTTCCGCGTGAAGCTGCAGGAGCTCACCGGGGGCTGGACTGTGCCTCAGATCATGATCGACGACCGCCCGATCGGCGGGTACTCCGAGCTCTGGGCGCTCGACAAGAGCGGCCGCCTCGAAGAGCTTCTGGCCGCCTGACGCCTGAACGCTAGACCGCGGCGGACGCCGTTAGTGTCCGGCGCCGTGCCGGACGAGACTCCTACCCCCGCGGACTCGCAAGATATCGAGCATGCAGACGAGCGCGGCCCGCTCGCACGCCTCGCCGTAGACACGCGACCGCTCCGCGAATCGCGGAACTTCCGCCTGCTCTGGAGCGGGCAGGCGATCTCGTTTCTCGGGAGCGAGATCTCGCTCGTCGCAATCCCGTACCAGATGTTCCAGCTCACCCACTCGACGCTCTCCGTCGGGCTCATCAGCCTCGTCGAGCTGGGTCCGCTCCTCGCCTGCGCGCTGGCGGGCGGTGCGATCGCCGATGCGTTCGACCGCCGACGGCTGATCCTCGTCACGGAGGCGGGGGTTGCCGTCGTGTCGGCAGGGCTCGTCGCGAACGCCTTGCTCGACCACCCGCGGACGTGGGTCCTCTACGTCCTGGCCGCCCTCGGAACCGCGGGGTGGAGCCTGGGCGCGCCGGCGATGCGCTCGCTCGCACCCCGTCTCGTCACGGAGGAACAGCTTCCGGCTGCGATGGCGCTCGAGGGCATCTACTCGAACTTCGGAGCGGTCGCAGGTCCGGCGTTCGGAGGCATCCTCATCGCGGCGGTCGGCCTTCCCGCGACGTACGGCATCGACGTGGTCACTTTCGCCGCCTCCCTCGTCACGGTGTGGCGGCTTCCCGCCGCCCCGCCGGTCCCGGACGCCGAGCGCGCGAGCGCCCGGTCGCTGCTCGAGGGTCTGCGCTACGTCCGGCGTCGGCGCGTCCTGCTCGCCATCTTTCTCGTCGACACGAACGCCATGATCTTCGGCATGCCGAGCTCGCTCTTCCCGGCGATCGCCCTCGAGCGCTTCCACGCCGGGGCAACCGTCGTCGGCTTCCTCTACGCGGCGCCCTACGCGGGCGCGCTCGTCGCCTCCGTCCTGTCCGGCTGGACCGGCCGCATGCGTCGCCAGGGGCTCGCCGTCGCGCTCGCGGCCGCGTGCTGGGGCGCCGCGCTCATCGCGTTCGGATTCGCGAACGCGCTCTGGCTCGCGCTCCTCATGCTCGCGGCGGCCGGCGCGGCGGATGCCGTCAGCGCGATCCTCCGCAGCACGATTCTCTTCACGGCGTCGCCGGATTCGATGCGCGGGCGTCTGTCGGGAATCGAGCTCGCGCAGGTCGTGAGCGCCCCGACGCTCGGCAACGCCGAGGCCGGCGTCGTCGCCGCGTTCACGAGCCTGCGGTTCTCGATCGTTTCTGGCGGGATCGCGACGGTGCTCGGGTCGGCGCTCATCGCGCTCGCCGTCCCGGCCCTCGTCCGGTACGACGCTCGGAATCCCGAGAGCGAGACGGGGTGAGCTGCTGGCAGCTCGGGCAGAACCAGGTCCCGCGTCCTGCCGCCCGGATCTTCTCGATCGGCGTCCCGCACCGCGGACACGGCTCGCCCTCGCGCCCGTAAACCTGGAACTCGAGCTGCATGCGTCCGCTCGAGCCACCGGCATCTCGGTAGTCCCGCAAGGTCGCGCCCCGGCGTGCGATCCCGAGCTCGAGTGCCTTTCGCACCGCCCGGCGAAGCGCGCTCACCTCGTCGGCGTCGAGCTCGCCGGCCGGTCGCTGCGGATGGATCCGCGCGCGCCAGAGCGCCTCGTCCGCGTAGATGTTGCCGACGCCGGCGACTGCCCGCTGATCGAGCAGCGCCGCCTTGATCGGCGTGCGGCGTCCGGCGAGCGCTCGGCGGAACGCCGCGGTCGTGAACGCCCGCTCGAGCGGCTCGCCGCCGATTCGGGCCGCGAGGTAGTCGTGCAGCTCGCCGGGCTCGAGCACCGTCCACGTGCCGAACCGCCGGATGTCGCGATAGGCGACCTCCGACCCGTCGTCCAAGGTGATGCTCGCACGTCTGTGCGGATCGGCACGGACTGCGGCCGGGTGCTGGAAGCTCCCCGTCATTCGCAGATGCACGAGGAGGTGGCGACCGCTAGCGAACTCGAAGATCAGGTACTTGCCGCGTCGACGGACGTCGCGGACGACCTCGTCGACGAGCTCGGCCGCGACCGCAGCCGGCCCCTCCGGTCGCGTGAGCCTCGCGTCGTCGATCCGGACGGCGACGAAGCGTCTTCCGGCGAGCGCGGGAGCGAGCTGAGAGCGGATCGTCTCGACCTCGGGCAGCTCGGGCACGGCTTCTCGACCTCGGCGGGGGGTCAGGTGAGGACGTCGAGGACGAGTGGTCGTGGCTCCGGCTCCGCGCTCCCGAGCGTGTAGGCGGCTCGCACCTCGTCGGCCGCTCGGTCGGCGGCTGCGTCATCCCGAGCATGTACCTCGGCGAGGGCTCCGCCCGGCTCAACGGGATCTCCGCGCTTCGCGCGGCAGAGCAGGCCGACGGCGTGGTCGACGGCCTCGTCCTTCCGGGTCCGCCCCGCACCGAGGCGCAGGGCGATGCGGCCGATTGCGGTCGTGGCGACCGCCTGCACGGTTCCGCCCGATTCGCAGGTCACGGGCCGCACGACCGGCGCGGACGGCAGCGCCGCAGGGTCGGGCTCCCCGCCCTGGGCCTCGATCCAGCGGTCGTAGGCTGCGAGCGCCGATCCGTCCGCCACCGACTGTTCGGCGCGGGTCGCAGCCTCCGTCTCGTCAAGGCCGAGGTCAGCCCGGGCGAGAAGCTGCGCGGCCGACCGGAGGACGAGCTCGGTCAGGTCGTCGGGTGCCTCGCCGGTCAGCACGTCCCGAGCCTCGCGGACCTCGAGCGCGTTGCCGACGGCATGCCCGAGCGGCTGGTCCATGTCGGTCAGCTTGCACACGACGTCCCGGCCGGCGCGTCGGCCCAGATCGAGCATCGTCTCGGCGAGCTCGCGCGCGTCGTCCAGCGTCTTCATGAAAGCCCCGTCGCCCACCTTGACGTCGAGGACGATCGCGTCGGCGCCCGCCGCGATCTTCTTGGACATGATGCTCGCCGCGATCAGGGAGACGTTGTCGACGGTCGCCGTGACGTCGCGGAGCGCATACAGGCGCCGATCGGCGGGAACGAGATCGGCCGTCTGGCCGGCGATCGCGATTCCGACCTCGCGAACCTGACGGACGAAGTCCTCGTGCGTCAGCTCGACCCGGAAGCCCGGGATCGACTCGAGCTTGTCCAGCGTCCCGCCCGTGTGGCCCAGCCCGCGGCCGCTCAGCTTGGCGAACGGCGCACCGCAGGCGGCAACGATCGGGCCGAGCGCGATCGAGGTCTTGTCGCCGACGCCGCCGGTCGAGTGCTTGTCGACCACCCGGCGTCCGAGCGACGAGAGGTCGAGCGTCTCGCCGCTCGCGACCATCGCGTCGCAGAGCGCGTGGGTCTCGGCGCCCGAGAGGCCTCGGAACCACACGGCCATGCAGAAGGCGGCCATCTGGTAGTCGGGCACCTCGTCGCGGGAGTACGCGAGCACGAGCTCGCGCACGTCGGCCTCCGCGAGCTCCTCGCCGTTCCGCTTGCGCTCGATGAGCTCCGACGCAGGGACGATGGCGGGCTAGGGCTCGACGATCGGCGTGCCCGGGATCCCTCGCGTCGGCCTCTTGCCGCCGAGCCACGCGTTCATCGTCGCGCCGACGTCGGCGAACTCGCCCTCGTGGACGCGCCCAGCTGCGTTCCGCCCCTCGACGTAGGCGAGGAGCAGGGCGTGCTCGCGCGAGTGGTCGGTCGACGGGGTGGTCGGATCGCAGCCGTGATCGGAGGTCAAGACGAAGAGGTCGCCCGGCCGCAGGCACTCGAGCAGGTCGGGGAGGCGGCGGTCGAAGTCCTGCAGGCAGCGGTGGAAGTTCTCCGGGTCGTTCCGGTGGCCCCAGAGCATGTCCGTCTCGACGAGGTTCGTGAAGACGACGCCCGCGTCGAGCTCCTGGAGAAGCGTCTGCGTCTGCACGATCCCGTCCGTATTCGACTTCGTCGGGTGCGCGTGGTCGACGTCGATCCCGGCGAAGATGTCGCCGATCTTCCCCACGCCGTGCACCTCGGCGCCCGCGTCCCGGGCGAGGGTGAGGTAGTTCGGCTGCTTCGGCTTGAGCGACCAGTCGTGGCGGTTCGGGGTCCGGACGTAGTTGCTCGGCTCCCCGCTGAACGGCCGCGCGATCACGCGGCCCACGGCATGCTTCCCGGTCAGGATCTCGCGCGCGATCTCACAGCCCGCGTACAGCTCTTCGAGCGGAATGACGTCCTCGTGAGCCGCGACCTGGAAGACGGAGTCGGCGGACGTGTAGACGATCCACTTTCCCGTTCTCGCCTGCTCCTCCCCGAGCTCCTGGATGATCTCCGTCCCCGAGGCCGGCTTGTTTCCCAGCACGCCGCGGCCCGTCCGGTGGGCGAACTCCTCGATCACGTCGAAGGGGAACCCGTGCGGATACGTCGGCATCGGCTCCGGGGTGACGATCCCCATCAGCTCCCAGTGGCCCGTCGTCGTGTCCTTGCCCTTCGAGCGCTCGACGAGCCTTCCCGCCACCGCCGGAGCGCCCGGCTGCGGCGGACAGCCCTCGAGCTCCTCGACGTTTCCGAGCCCGAGGCCCTCGAGATAGGGGAGGTCGAGGCCGCCGACCGCCCGGGCGACGTTTCCGAGCGTGTCCGAGCCCTCGTCCCCGTACTCGGACGCATCCGGAAGCTCGCCCGCCCCGACGGCGTCGAGCACGATGACGCATGCTCTCGGCACGGGGCTATCCTAGTGCGGTGGACACCGCCCTCGGCCTGATCGGAATCGTCGTCTGGATCGTCGCCGTCATCGGCCTCGCAGCAGGCGTGACGTACGTCGTCGTCAAGGTCTTCCCCGCCGAGCGACCGCAGAAGACCGGCACGCCCGAGCCCCCGTACTCGGCGTAGCCGCCGGCTCAGACCGGCTCGAGGGGAAGCACCTCGCGGAGGGGCGAGTAGTCGAGGCCGTGCGCCTCGGCGACGGCCTCGTAGGTCACCTTTCCGTCGGCGACGTTCACTCCCCGTGCCAGCGCCTCGTCCCGGGCGATGGCCTCGCGGACGCCGAGGTCGGCGATCGCCTCGACGTAGGGAAGGGTGACGTTCGTAAGCGCGAAGGTCGACGTGACAGGCACCGCGCCGGGCATGTTCGCGACGCAGTAGTGCGTCACGCCGTCGACCACGTAGATCGGGTCGGAGTGCGTCGTCGGCCTCGACGTCTCGAAGCAGCCGCCCTGGTCGATGGAGACGTCGCAGACGACGGCGCCCTCCTTCATCGCGGCGATCATCTCGCGCGTCACGAGCTTCGGCGCCCGTGCGCCCGGGATCAGGACGGCCCCGATCACGACGTCCGCCTCGGCGACCGACCGCTCGACCTCGTGCGTGCTCGACATCACGAGCTCGACGCGGCCGGAGAGGATCTCCTCCAGATGGCGGAGGCGCGGGACCGACCGGTCGAGGACGCGGACGTGCGCTCCGAACCCGAGCGCGATGACCGCGGCGTTGTAGCCGACCATGCCGCCGCCGATCACGACCACGCGCCCCGGCGGGACGCCGGCGACCCCGCCGAGGAGGAGCCCGCGGCCGCCGAGCGGCTTCTCCAGGAAGTAGGCGCCGGCCTGCGCGGAGAGCCGGCCGGCGACCTCGCTCATCGGAGCGAGGAGCGGAAGCTCGCACTCGTCCGTCTCGACGGTCTCGTACGCGATACAGGTCGCGCCGCTCTCCACGAGCGCGCGCGTGAGCGGCTCGTCGGCGGCGAGATGCAGATAGGTGAAGAGGACGAGGTCGTCGCGGATGCGACCGTACTCCTCCGCGATCGGCTCCTTGACCTTGAGCACGAGCTCGGAGGTGCCCCACACCTCGTCGACGGACGAGATGCGCGCGCCGACGGCCTCGTAGTCCGAGTCGGGGAAAGCGCTCCCGACGCCGGCACCGGACTCGACCAGCACGTCGTGACCTCGCTGACGTAGCTCCCGGGCGCCGGCCGGCGTCAAGGCGACCCGGTATTCGTCCGGTTTTATCTCCTTTGCGACTCCGATCCGCACGGCGGAGAACGATACTTCCGCGCTCAGCGGCGCGCTCGTGCGTACAGCGCGAGCGCGGCCAGCGTCTTCGCGTCCTCGAGCTCCGCGAGCCGATCCTCGAGCTCGTCGACCGGCCACCGAACGAGCTCGAGCGACTCGGACTCGTCCGGACGCGCCTCGCCTCGCTCCAGCTCTTCCGCGAAGAAGAGGTGGATCCGCTCGGTGCAGAACCCGGGTGTGGTGAAGGCGACCGGGCCGCTTCGCCACGCCCCGCCGCTGAGTCCGGTCTCCTCCTCGAGCTCGCGGCGAGCCGTCGCCTCCGGCTCTTCGCCCTCGTCCACGGTTCCGGCCGGAAGCTCGAGCAGCTCGCCGCGCGCTGGCGGGCGGAACTGGCGCACGAGCGTCACGAACCCCTCGCGGTCGACCGCCACGACGGCGACGGAGTCCGCCCGCTCTACGACCTCGTACTCGCGCCCGTCCCACCGCTCGACGGACAGCGAGAGCATCTTGCCCTCGAACGCCTTCCGCGAGGAGCCGGGCTGCGTCACGGCGTTCGTGCAGCCTCGACGAGCTCGAGCGTGACGCCGACCATCGCCTCGAGGTCCGCGACCGCGACGCGTTCGTCGGGCGAGTGGAAGGAATGGACGCCGTGCGTGAGGTTGGCGCACGAGAGCCCACGGTTGTTGAACACGTTCGCGTCGGCCGCGCCGCCTCCGTCGATCGTCTGCGGCTCGTACCCGGCCGCGTGCAGCGCCCGGCCGGCGAGCCGGAAGGCCGGATCCTCCGGCCCGAGGCGGTAGCCGCGGTACTTCTCCTGCACCTCGACGTCGACCTCGCACCCCGCGAGCGAGGCCGCGAAGGCGAAGGAGTCGAGCATCTCCTGGACGATCTCCCCCAGCTTCCGCTCGTCCCGCGAGCGCGCCTCCCCCACGACCATGCAGCGATCCGGGACGACGTTCCGCGCCGAGCCGCCGCTGATCGTCCCGATGTTCGCCGTCGTCTCGTCGTCGACGCGACCGAGCCGCAGATCCGCGATCGCCCTCGAGGCCGCGTAGACGGCCGAGCGGCCCTCCTCGGGGTTGATGCCCGCGTGGGCCGACCGGCCGCGGAAGACGGCGTCCACGGCGAAGGAGTACGGAGCCGACCGGACGATCGTCCCGATCTCGCCCTCGTAGTCGTAGACGAACCCGGTCTTCGCGGCCAGGGCGTCGACGTCGAAGGCCTTCGCACCCTCGAGTCCCACCTCTTCGCGCGGCGTGAAGAGGAGCTCGACGCCCGCGTGCGGGCGACCCTCCTCGACGAGACGCCGAACACCTTCGAGCATCACGGCCACCGCGGCCTTGTTGTCCGCGCCGACGATGGTGGGGGCCCTGTTCGTGACGACTCCGTCCTCGACAACGGGCTCGAGAGGCCCTTCGGGCGGTACCGTGTCGAGATGCGCGCAGAAGAAGATCGGAACGCCGCCGTCCGCATCACGCGGGGGCAGTCGGGTGTGAAGATTGCCGATCGTGGAGCCGATCTCGGCGCCACATTCGTCCTCGGCGACGTCGAGATCGAGCGTGCGGAGATAGTCGGTGACGCGGTCGGCGACCTCGCGCTCGGCCCCCGGAGGGCTCGGGATCGCTGCGAGCTCGAGCAGCAGGTCGACGACGTCCGGCAGCTCCGGCACGGCGGCGATTGTAGACCGGCGTACGCTCCGGCCCGTCCCGTCCGCCGGGGCGCCGGCGGGGCGCTAGACGGCCGCCGCCTCGGAGGGAGTGCGTCCTCGCGCGCGCTCGAGCGCGGCGCCGACGAAGTCACGGAAGAGCGGCGCCGGCCGCGTGGGCCGCGACTTGAACTCCGGATGAAACTGGCTCGCGACGAACCAGGGGTGATCCGGCAGCTCGACGATCTCGACGAGGCGGCCTTCCTGGTACGTCCCGGAGATTGAGAGGCCCGACTCGGCGAGCTTCGGGCGGAAGTGGTTGTTCACCTCGTAGCGGTGGCGATGCCGCTCGTGGATCACGCCCTCGCGATAGGCATCGAACGCGCGCGTGCGCTCGGCGAGGTCGACGGCCTGCGCGCCGAGCCGCATCGTCCCGCCCAGATCCTCGATCTCCTTCTGCTCGGGCAGGAGGTCGATGACGGGGTAGGGCGTCTCCGGATCCATCTCCGTCGAGTTTGCGCCGTCGAGCCCGACCACGTGCCGCGCGAACTCCGAGATCGCAACGTGCATCCCGAGGCAGATCCCGAGGTACGGGATCCCGCGCTCGCGGGCGACCCGGCAGGCGACGATCTTCCCCTCCCACCCGCGCGAGCCGAAACCGCCCGGCACGAGTACCCCGTGTGAGCGCTCGAGGTCGCGCGCGGCCTCCTCGAACGTCATCCCCTCCGCGTCGACCCAGCGCACGCGCACGCCCGTGCCGTGGTGGATGCCGGCGTGCTTGAGCGCCTCGTGCACCGAGAGGTAGGCGTCCTGGAGCTTGACGTACTTGCCGACGAGCGCGATCTCGATCTCGCCCTCACGCTCGCCGATCCGCTCGACGAGCTCGTCCCACTCGCCGAGGTCCGCCTCCGTACCCGACAGGCCGAGCTTCTCGCAGACGAGGCTGTCGAGCCCTTCCGCCTGCAGCGCCTTCGGGACGAGATAGACGTCGCTCACGTCCTCGTTCGCGATCACCGCGCGGGACTCGACGTCGGCGAAGAGCGCGATCTTCTCCCTGATGTCGGGCGAGAGCGGCTCGTGCGACCGCGCGACCACGATGTCCGGGTGGATACCGATGCGCCGCAGCTCGTTGACGGAGTGCTGCGTCGGCTTCGTCTTCAGCTCGCCGGCGGAGTCGACGAACGGCACGAGCGTGACGTGCAGGTAGAGGACGTTCTCCGCGCCGGCCTCGCGCCTGAACTGGCGGATCGCCTCGAGGTACGGGAGGGACTCGATGTCGCCGACCGTGCCGCCGATCTCGGCGATGACCACGTCGGCGTCGCTCGTCGTCCCCATGCGACGCACGCGGTCCTTGATCTCGTTCGTGATGTGCGGGATGACCTGCACGGTCGAACCGAGGTACTCGCCCTTCCGCTCCTTGCGGATGACCGCGTACCAGATCGACCCGGACGTGTGGTTCGAGTTTCGCGACAGGTTCTCGTCGACGAAGCGCTCGTAGTGCCCGATGTCGAGGTCCGTCTCGCCCCCGTCCTCGGTGACGAAGACCTCGCCGTGCTGGAACGGGCTCATCGTGCCGGGGTCGACGTTCAGGTAGGGATCGAACTTGACGACCTGGACGCGCAGTCCGCGAGCCTTGAGGAGGCGGCCGAGCGACGCGGCCGTAATGCCCTTTCCGAGAGCAGAGACGACCCCGCCGGTGACGAACACGTACTTCGTCAGCCGAGCAGCCACGCTTTCGAAGGCTAGCAAGCGGCTCTGACGACTAGACGGTCGCGGCTGCGAGTCAGAGTGTCGCGGCCGTCTGGACGAGGTCGTAGAGCCGCTTCGCGGCCTCCCGCGGAAGCGAGCGCGCCGCGCCGAGCATTCGCCACGGAGCTCCGTCGACGTAGACCGTCGCGCGCGTCCGGCCGGTTCCCGCGTTGTCGAGGGCAACGCCGGCCTCCAGCTGCAGAGCGAGGTCGAACCAGCGCAGCTCCCAGCCTTCGACGACCGTCCGGATCTCGATCGTGAACTCCGCGTCCGGCCTCCGGGTGAGGAGCGCCAAGCTCGCCTTCCAGGGCCGGCCGGCAACCCGCCAGCGGGCCCCGGGCGCGAGGCCGCGTCGATCGGGATGGACAGCCTGGTACGCGGGCCACCAGTCAGGGAGGTGGTAGGGCTCGGCGACGAAGCGCCAGACGTCGGGCCGCTCGGCGAGGAGCTCCCGCGTCGAGGAGATCACCGCAGCGTGGACAGGAACTCGGCTCCGCCGAGCATCCGCTCGAGCTCCTCCCGGCGGTCCTCCTCGGCGAGGCGTTCGATTCGCGTGTGCGTCGGATCGCCGGCCACCTTCTCGACGCGGAAGTGGGCCTCAGCGGCGCTCGCGATCTGCGGTAGGTGCGTGATCGTCAGGATCTGGGCCCTGTCTGCGAGCCGCCGTAGGGCGTCCGCGACGGCATGCGCCGTGCGCCCGCCGATTCCGGCGTCGATCTCGTCGAAGACGATCGTCGGCTCCCCGCCGGCCGCGTGTGCAACCGACCGGAGAGCGAGCGCGACGCGCGAGAGCTCTCCGCCGGACGCCGTGTCGGCCAGGGGCGCAAAGGGAAGCCCGGCGTTGGGCCGGATCAGGAAGGCAACGTCGTCCCGCCCGGTCGACCCCGACTCGCGGGGCGCCAGCTCGACCCGGAACTCGCCGTCGCCCATCCCGAGCCCGTCGAGCTCCTGCGAGACGTCTGCCGCGAAGCGCGCGGCCGACCCTGCCCGTGCCTGCGAAAGCTCGGACGCCAGCAAGTCGAAACGCTGCTCCGCCTCTGCGAGCTCGGCCTCGGCCGCCGAGACCGGGTCGACGCCCGAGTCGATCGCCTCGAGGTCGGCTCGCGCGGACGCGGCGAGCGCGAGCAGGTGCTCGTAGCTCGCTGCCTGGAAGCGTCGTTTCGCGTCGGCGATCCGCTCCAGCTCGCTCTCGACGTGCTCGAGCCGCACCGGGTCGGCCTCGAGAGTCGCGAGGAACGCGCGTAGCGACGAGGCGGTGTCCCGGAGGCGGATGTCGGCCTCGCGGAGCTCTTCCCCCGCGGCCACGAGCTCCGGAGCGAGGTGCGAAACCGGGCCGAGCGCGCGTTCCGCCCCGGCGACGAGGGCGCTTGCGCCCTGCGTGTCCCCGTCGGGGACGAGCGCCTCCGCGGCGCTCGCAGCCGCCTCGGCGAGGTCCGTGGTGTGCCGCAGGCGGTCCCGCTCGGCGAGCAGCCTGTCCTCGCCGCCTTCCTCGAGGCCCTCGGTGCGCTCGACGAGGATGCGCAGCTCGTCGGCGCGCTCGGCCTCACCGGAGGCCGTTCGCCGTGCCTCCTCGAGCCGCCGCCGAGCCGCACCGAGCTCGCGCCACGCCCGGGCGGCCTCGGCCCGCCGCTGGAGCTGCTCCTCCCCGATGTAGCCGTCGAGCGTCTCGAGCTGGAAGGACGGCCGGGCGAGGCGGCGTTGCTCGAACTGGCCCGACATCGCGACGAGACGCTCGACGACTCGCGCGAGATCCTCGCGCGCGACCGCGCGCCCCCAGGCATACGCCCGCGTGCGCCCGTCGGCAAACACCCGCCGCGCGGCGAGCAGGCCCTCTTCGCCCTCCGGCCGCAGCTCGCGGACGGCCTCGAGACCGGGATCGTCCAGCAGGCCGGGCGGCAGGTCGAGCTCGGCCTCGACGTACGCCTCGCCGCTCGCCGGGCCGACGTAGCCGGCGTCGCCGCGGGCTCCGAGCAGGAGCCCGATCGCCTGCGCGAGGATCGTCTTCCCGGCACCCGTCTCACCCGTGACGGCGTTCAGGCCGGCCGAGAAGCCCAGGTCGACCTCCCGGATCAGCGCGAAGTTCTCGATCCGAAGCGTGCGCAGCACTTACGGGAACGCTTGGTGGTAGCGGCTGAAGAACGTCACCTCGGGGAGCAGAGCGAGGAGCGCAGGATCGCCGCCGAGCCGGACGGCGACCGCGTCCCCCGGCCCGAGCTCGCCCTGCGGATGCCCGTCCGCGGTCACCGTCGCCGCGACATCCGGGGTCGCGTTCGTGATCCGGACGTCGACGCCGCGCGGGACGACGAGCGGGCGCGCGTGGAGCGAGTGCGGCGCGACGAACGTGATCGCGATCGCCTCGAGACCCCACATGACGACAGGCCCGCCGTTCGAGAGGTTGTAGGCCGTCGAGCCGGTCGGGGTCGCGCAGATGATTCCGTCGCACGGCTGCCTGCCGAGATCCTCTCCGCTGACGACCCAGTCGAGCTCGACCATCCGCCCGGGTTTCGAGCTCGTGACGACGACGTCGTTGATTCCTTCGGCCGAACCCGACGGCAGCTCCACCTCGAGCGTGCAGAGCGAGATCACCTTGAACTCGCCGCGGAACACGCGCGCCACAGCCGTCTCGAGCTCGCTCCCGTCTGCGCTCGTGAGAAAGCCGACGCGGCCGAAGTTCACGCCGAAGACGGGCGTCCGCGAGCCGAGGCTCGCACGGAGCGCACGCAGCATCGTCCCGTCGCCGCCGAGGACGACCACGACGTCGGCCGCCGACGGGTCTTCCCCGACGAGCTCGACGCCGGCGTGCTCGGCGCAGCGTGCGAGCCGCTCGACGGCGTCCCCGATCTGGTCGGGCTTGCCGTGTGTGACGACGGCCGCCCGGCCGACCGTCTCAGCCCCTCGCGTCTGCGAGATAGAGGAAGAACTCACGGTTCCCTTTCGGCCCGGGCAGGCCTGAGTCGACGACGCCGAGCACGCGCCCGCCCCACTCCGGAACGCACGCCGAGACCTCGTCGAGCACACGGCGGTGGACGGCGGGATCGCGTACGACCCCGCCCTTGCCGACCTCGGCCGGCCCGGCCTCGAACTGCGGCTTGACGAGGACGAGCCCCCGCCAGCCCGGCGCGGCGCTCGCGAGCGCGGGCGGGAGCGCCTTGGCGAGTCCGATGAACGAGACGTCACACGTGACGAAAGTCGGCGGGAACGGGAGGTCGCGTGGGCGAAGGATCCGGACGTTGAGCCGCTCGAGCACCGTCACGCGCGGGTCTGCGCGAAGTCCGGGATCGAGCTGGCCGTACGCGACGTCGAGGGCGCACACGCGAGCAGCTCCTGACTGGAGCAGACAGTCGGTGAAACCCCCCGTGGACGCTCCGACGTCGAGGCAATCCTCGCCGCGTACGTCGATCTGGAAGTGCTCGAGGGCATGTGCGAGCTTCTCGCCACCGCGCGAGACGAACCGCCTTCCCTCCTCGACGTCGAGGTCGACTCGCTCGTCGACCTGTGTCCCGGGCTTCGAGAAACCGGGCACGCGGCCGGCCATGACGAGGGCCTGAGCCTGCGCGCGGCTCGCCGCGAGGCCCCGCTCGACGAGCAGCACGTCGAGGCGCTTCTTCACCCGCCGAACGGTAACGGCTCGCGGAGGACGGAGCTGTGCCCGGACCGTGTCGATTCGCGGAGGCGCGTCCCCTCAGGCGCGCCGCTCGCGGATCGACGCGACCAGCTCGCGCAGGACGGCCGTGTTCGCGGGGAGCGCGTCGAGGCGCTCCAGGATCCGGCCCCGCGCCTCGTCGGCAAGCTCGAGCGCACGGTCGAGGCCGTACAGCGAGACGTACGTGATCTTCCCGGCAGCCTCGTCCTTCCCGGGCGTCTTTCCGAGCTCCGCCGCGGTCCCGGTCGCGTCGAGCACGTCGTCGACGATCTGGAAGAGCACGCCGACCTCCTCGCCGACGGCGCGCCAGCCGGCGCGTTCCGACGCCTCGAGACCGGCGACGATTGCGGCCGTCTCGACGGAAGCGGTCAGGAGCGAGCCCGTCTTGAGCGCGTGGAGACGGCGCAGCCCGTTCGCGTCGAGGTCACCGTCCGCCGTCACGTCGACGTACTGGCCCCCGATCATCCCGAGTGTCGCCTCGGCGAGGAGGCGCCCTACCTCCGGCGACGGGTACGTAAGGGCGAGGCGAAACGCCTCGGTGAGGAGCGCGTCGCCGGAGAGGATCGCAACCGCCTCCCCGAAGCGAACGTGAGCGGTCGGCTGTCCTCGCCGCAGCTCGTCGTCGTCGAGGGCCGGAAGGTCGTCGTGGACGAGGCTGAACGTGTGCACGAGCTCGAGCGAGCAGGCGGCCGGCAGCAGCTCGGTCGACCCGACGCCGAGCGCTTCGCCGGTCGCGAGGCAGAGCACCGGCCGGATCCGCTTCCCACCGGCGAGCAACGAGTAGCGGAGCGCCTCCTCGAGCTCGCCGAGCTCCGCCGCGAAGGGAAGCGTCGCGAGGAAGTCGTCGGCGAGCGCCCGAAGGTCTTCAGGCGAGTGCATCGCGGCTCTCGGCACGGGCCTTCTCCACCTCGGCCTGGACCTCGCGTGCGAGCTCGGACAGCTCGCCGAGCACCTGGACGGCCGCCTCCGGATCCTCGGTCTTCTCGAGCCGGTCGCGGGCGTCCTCGAGCCGGCGGAGGAGCTCCTCGAGGCGGGTGAGCGAGCTGTCCGCGTTCACGCAGCCTCCCGCGCGAGGCGTCCGAGGATTCCGTTCACGAGCCGGCCCGCGTCGGTCGACGCGTACCGCTTGGCGAGGCGCACCGCTTCGTCGAGGGCGACCTCGCGCGGGACGTCTCCCCCCTCGAGCTCGTAGAGGCCGATCCTGAGGACGTTGCGTTCGAGCGCGCCGAGCCGGTCCGGCGTCCAGTCGACGGTTGCCGCCCCGATCCGCCGGTCGAGCTCGTCCGCTCTCCCCGCCACGCCTTCGGCCAGGCCGCGCGCCCACGGGTCGACCTCGCCCTCGTAGAGCGACGCGAGCGGCTGGCCGGTGACATCCCACTGGTACAGGAGGAAGAGAGCGGTCTTTCGCGCCTCCCGCCGGCTCGTCACGACGCGCTCCCCACGAGCGCCGGCAGGTCGTCGGCCGCGTCGCGCAGGAATCCGGTCGTGTAGCTCCCGCTCGCGAAGTCCGCGCTCCGCATAATGTCCAGCGCCAGCTCCCGCGTCGTCGGTACTCCCTCGAACTCGAATTCTGACAGCGCACGCGCTGCGCGAGCGAGAGCCGAGGGCCGATCCGGCGCCCAGACGATCACCTTGGCGACGAGGGAGTCGTAATCCGGAGGAATGCGGTACCCGTCGAAGACGTGGGTGTCCACCCGGACGCCCGGCCCGAGCGGCGGCCGAAAGCGCGTGACCGTTCCCGGTGCGGGCAAGAAGTCGCGCGACGGATCCTCGGCGTTGATACGCACCTCGATCGCGTGCCCTCGCAGCTCGGCGCGTCCCTCGCCGGGCAGCCCGGCGCCTGCGGCGACGTGCAGCTGTGCCCACGCGAGGTCGACGCCCGTCACCAGCTCGGTGACCGGGTGCTCGACCTGCAAGCGTGTGTTCATCTCGATGAAGAAGAAGCGTCCGTCCGCGAGGAGAAACTCGAGCGTTCCCGCGCCGCGGTAGGCGAGCGTCGCGCAGGCCGCGTGCGCGGCCGCCTCCATCTCTGCGCGCAGCTCGGGCGTGAGAGCGGGCGACGGCGCCTCCTCGACCAGCTTCTGGTGCCTGCGCTGGATCGAGCAGTCGCGCTCGCCGAGCGTCAGCACGCCGCCGTCCCCGTCTCCGAGGACCTGGATCTCCACGTGGCGCGCGTCGACGAGCGCCTTCTCGACGTAGAGCGAGCCGTCCGAGAACGCGGCCTCCGCCTCCGCGGACGCGGTCGCGTAGGCGCGCTCGAGCTCGTCGGGCCCGGTCACGAGGCGCATCCCGCGGCCCCCTCCGCCGGCGGAGGCCTTGAGCAGAATGGGATAGCCGACGCCGTCGCCGAGCTCGCGCGCCGAAGCGAGCGTGACCGGCCCGTCCGACCCGGGCACGAGCGGTACGCCGGCCGCGGCCATCGCGACCTTCGCCGCGATCTTGTCGCCCATCGTCTCGATCGTCTCGGGACGCGGGCCGATGAAGACGAGGTCGTTGTCCTCGCACGCGCGTGCGAAATCGGCGCGCTCGGCGAGGAAGCCCCAGCCGGGGTGAACGGCCTCGCAGCCGGTCGTCGTCCCGGCCGCCACGATCGAGGGGATGTTGAGGTAGCTCGCGGCCGCGGAGGGCGGCCCGACGTGCACGGCGCGGTCGGCCAGACGAACGTGAAGCGCGTCCGCGTCCGCGGTCGAGTAGACGGCGACGGTCTCGATGCCGAGCTCCCGACAGGCTCTGATGATGCGGACGGCAACCTCCCCGCGATTCGCGATCAGGACGCGGCGAAACACCGGCGCACTCTCTTCACGTCCCGCGCATCATCGGCGCGGTTCTTCGCGATATCGTGAAACCGGAGGGAGGCCAGCGGCGGCCCCTTGCGCGCGCCCGTCACGCTAGAGAGCGTCGAGCGGACGTCCGTTGACCGGCTCGAGCTCGAAGAGGAGGTCGCCGTACTGGACGGCCTGCTCGTTCTCCACGCAGATCCGGCGGACGATCGCCTCGCGCTCGGCCTTCACCTCGTTCATGAGCTTCATCGCCTCCAGGATGCAGAGCGTCTGCCCCATCTCGACGGCGTCCCCCACCTCCACGAAGGGAGCGGCGCCCGGCGAGGGCGCCCGGTAGAACGTCCCGACCATCGGAGCCTCGATGCGGATCAAGCCGTCGGAGGGTGGCGCGGGCGGCGCCGGAACCACGCCCGGAACCGGCTCGCTCCCCGACGCGCCCGGAGCCGATGGAGCGACGACCTGCGGCTCCTCGCTCCGGCGGACGGTGACACGCGTCTCGCCCTCCTCGATAGTCACCTCCGCGATGCCGGATTCCTGGACGATCCGGATGAGCTCGCGTAGCCGCTCGGTCTCCCCACGGTCGAGCCCCGCCCCCTCCGGCTCGTCCCGCCGCCCGCGCGCCCGAATCGAGCGCAAAAGCGGTTCGGCCTCGTCGCCGAAGAGCGCGATCAACAGGAGCTCCTCCTCGCTCGACGCCAAGCCCTCGGCGGCACCGCGGAGCTCTTCGAGCGAGTGCGGATGCTCGTCCGGCGGGCCCGCGTCCTCGGCGAGGAGCGAGACCGCGCGCCGGACGATCGGGTCGACCTCGGCCGGCGGCGAGCCGTAGCGGCCCTGGACCAGCTCGCGAAGCTCGTCGACGACGAACTGCCAGCGCTGCGCCGAGAGCACGTGCACGAGCGCCTGCGACGCGAGCATCTGGCCGATCGGCGCCGCAAGGGGAGGCCACCCGCACTCGGCGCGGATCGCGGTGAGCTCCTCGAGGACGTCGTCGAGGCGATCCGAGAAGCCGCGCGGCCTGAGATGCGCGTCGACCTCGGCGACGAGCCCTGCCGGGAGCGCGTGCTCGGCCGCGCGGACGGCGACACGCGGCGAGAGCGGCGGCACCGGCTCGTCGCCGAGCGCCTCGTCCACGAGCTCGGACGCCCGCCAGAGCATGTCCGTGTCGACGCCGGTGTCGACTCCGCTTCCGGCCAGGTACTGCGACAGAGACTCGGCCGACACGCGGTGCAGCGAGATCGCGACCGGATAGATCGCGGAGGCGACGACGTCGGCGCCCGCACGCACGGCCTCGATCGACGCCGCGAGCGCCGCCCCGGCCGCCCCTTGCGCGTAGAGCCCGACCGGGAGCCCGCTCGCCTCGCGAAGCCGCTCGACGAGCTCGCTGGCCTGCGCCGGATCCAGCGATCCTGCCGGATCGTGAACGAGAACCCGCGACGCGCCGAGATCTCCGAGGTGGTGCGCGCGCTCGAGCAAGACGTCGGTCTCGCCCGCCGGCCCCGGGCTGTGGACGAGGCCGACGGCGAGCTCGCGCTCGGCGGCGTGGATGGCCTCGGCCGCCTCGCGTAGGTTCTCGAGATCGTTCAGCGGGTCGTGCAGGCGGAAGACGTCGATCCCGCTCTCCGCGGCGCTCGAGACGAACCGGCGCGCGAGATCCCGCGCGACCGGTCGCGGGCCAACGAGGAACCGGCCGCGCAGCGCGATCCCGAGCGGCGTGCCGCAGCGCGCCCGGATCGCGCGGATGCGCTCCCAGGGGCTCTCGACCGCGCGCCGGACGGCCGCGTCGAAGCAGCCGCCGCCCGAGACCTCGAGCCAGGCGAAGCCCGCGCCGTCGAGAACCTCCGCGAGCTCGAGCACGCGGGCTGCGGAAACCCGCGGCGAGAGCGGCTCCTGGGAGAGCAGCCGGATGGTCGTGTCGACCAGCTTCGGCACGGCTAGGCCCGAGAGATGTAGCGCCGCTCGCGCGGATCGACCTTGATCCGGTCGCCGACGTTCACGAAGAGCGGAACCTGCACGACGGCCCCGGTCTCGAGCGTCGCCGGCTTCGTCACGTTCGAGACCGTGTCGCCCTTGACGCCAGGCTCTGTCTCCGAGACGGCGAGCTCCACCGACGCAGGCATCTGCAGACCGGCGGGACGCCCGTCGACGGTGAGCAGGAGCACCGACCCCGACGGCTGCAGGAAGTCGAGCTCCTCGGCGACTTCGGCCCGCCGGAGCTGGATCTGGTCGTACGTCTCCTCGTCCATGAAGACGACCTCGTCGCCGGAGTCGTAGAGGTACTGGACGCTCTTCGTCTCGGTGTGGACGCGCGGCATCTTCTCGCCGGCGCGGAACGTCCGGTCGACGACCGACCCGGACTCGAGGTTCTTCAAACGCGTGCGGACGAACGCGCCGCCCTTGCCCGGCTTGACGTGCTGGAACTCGACGATGCGCCAGACCTGCCCGTCGAGCTCGACGTGCATGCCGTTCCGAAACTGGTTCGTGGAGACGGTCTCCGCCACAGCGGACGATTGTAGTGGCCCTCCGGCGGCGTCCCGCCCGGCGTCACGAGCGCTCTCGTCCCTGCTGCTCCGCGAGGTAGGACAGCGCCTCCCGGTATCCGTCCGGGCCCTTGCCGATAAAGCGGGCGGAGACGACGTCGGCGATCACCGAGCGGCGGCGCCACTCCTCCCGCTTCTCGATGTCCGAGAGGTGCACCTCGGCGACGGGGACGCTCACCAGCTCGAGCGCGTCGCGAAGGGCGTAGCTGTAATGCGTCCAGGCGCCGGGATTGACCACCACGCCGTTCGCCCACGAGCGCGCCTCGTGGCACCAGTCGATGAACTGCCCCTCGCTGTTCGTCTGCAGGCAGCGAACGCTGAGGCCGAGCTCCTGCGCCCAGCCGTAGATCTTCGTCTCGAGCTCGTCGTAGGTGAGCCCGCCGTAGATCGCCGGATCGCGGTCGCCGAGCGCGTTCAGGTTGACGCCGTTCAGAACCGCGACCTGCACGGCGGGACTCTAATCGGCGATCAGCGAGTCGAGCGCGGCCCGGACGTCTGCTTCCGGGAGCTCCGCGGGAAAGCGCGGGCGGCCGGGACCGTCGAGCAGGACGAGCCGAAGCCTTCCGTCGATCGCCTTCTTGTCCCGCCGCATCGCAGCCCAGGCGCGTTCGCGGTCGACGCGTACCGGCTGCGGGCGCAGCAGGTCGTCGACGACCGCGGTCGGCTGGCCTGAGAGCCGCAGGGCGGCGCCGAGGCCCAGGGCCACCGCGTCGCCGTGCCGGAGCCGGAAGTCGGAGGCCGCCTCGAGCGCGTGGGCAAACGTGTGCCCGAGGTTCAGGATCGACCGGCGACCGCTCCGCTCGAACGGGTCGGACAGGCACACCGCGCACTTGAAGGCGGCCGCCGCGCGAACCATCTTGGCCTCGGGAAGCTCCCAGAGGTCCTCGCCCGCGAGGAGTCCCGTCTTCACGACCTCGGCCATCCCCGCCTGCCGCTCCTCCCCCGGAAGCGTGGAGAGGAACGACGGGTCGAGCCGCACCGCCCGCGGATAGTGGAACGCACCCACCAGGTTCTTCCCCTTGCCGAGATCGATGCCGGTCTTCCCTCCGATCGCCGCGTCGACCTGTCCGACCAGCGTCGTCGGGACCGCGACCCAGTCGAGGCCGCGCAGGTAGGTCGCCGCGGCGAACCCGGCCAGGTCGGTCGTCGTTCCGCCGCCGAACCCGACGACCGTCCCGTGCCGGTCGAGCTCGAGCTCGTCCCACACCCGTTCCGCGACCCGGATTTGCTTGGCTGCCTCGCCCGGCGGAACGGCGACGATCTTCCCGTCGACCGGCGGGTCGTGCAGGGCGAGCACCCGCTCGTCGGCGACGACCGCGAACGGGCCTTCCCCGGGCTCGGCGCCGACGCCGAGTGAGGCGAGGAGCACGTCGTCGACTCCCTTCGCGACCGCATCGGCGGAGTCCCGGTAGACCGGCAAGCGGGCCTCGTACAGAGCTCGGAATGCAGTCTCCTGCCGGGCGAGCGGCCGATCCGAGGCGGCCGCTCGCTCCCAGGCGACGGCAACGTCCACGTCGAGGTACGCGGTGAACGCGCGCCGTCGCAGCAGTGCTCGCGTCTCCACCGACTCGAGGGCCCCGCCGCCGAGCGCGATCACGGCCGGCTCCTCGACCCGGAGCACGTCGGTGACGATCGCCTCCTCGAGCTGCCGGAACTCCGGCTCCCCGCGCTCGAAGAGCTCGGGAATGGGACCGTGGCGGCGCTCGATCTCCGCATCGGTGTCGACGAACGGCCGCTGTGTGAGCTCGGCGACCTCTCGACCGATCGTCGTCTTCCCCGCGCCCATGAACCCGATGAGCGCGAGGTGCTTGCCTATCGCGCCGACCAAGGAATCCGGTCGACGTACGCGCGCCATGCCGCGACGAAGTCCGGAAGCGCGTCGCCGCCGAACTTCTCCCGTGCCGCGCGCGCGAGCTCGAACGCGACGCCCGCCTCCGCGACGACCGCGAGCGCCTCGAGCGCGGCGACGTCCGAGCGCTCGACGAGCGCTTGCGCCGGCTCGCCCGTCTCGAGGTCCGCGGAGCGGAGCGGCCGCATCAGCGTCGGCAGGGGCTTCATCGCGGCGCGCACGACGATCTCCTCGCCGTTCGAGACGCCGGCCTCGATGCCGCCCGCGCGGTTGCTCTCGCGGTGGTATCCCCTCGCATCGCGGAGGATCTCGTCGTGCGCCTCGGACCCGCGCTTCTGCGCGAGCTCGAAGCCCTCGCCGACCTCCACGCCCTTGACGGCTTGTGTGCCCATCAGCGTCCAGGCGAGCCGCGCGTCGAGGCGCTCCTCCTTCGTCGCGTACGAGCCGAGCCCGGGCGGAGCCCCGCGCGCCACGACCTCGACGACGCCTCCGACCGTATCGCGGTCGGCCCGCGCCGCGTCGATCCGTGCCTCGAGATCGGTTGTTGCCACGCGTCCTGCGACGCTGATCCCGATCTCCGCGAGGAGGGCCTTCGCCACCGCGCCGGCGGCCACGATCACGGCCGTGTGACGCGCGCTCGCCCGCTCGAGCGCGTCGCGCACGTCGGCATGGCCGTATTTCAGGACGCCGGCGAGGTCCGCGTGTCCCGGGCGCGGGAGCGTCACGGCCTCCTTGCCCTTGCCCTCCGGTTCGCCCTCGGGCGGCCACGGGCTCATCCCCCACGTCCAGTTCTTGTGGTCGCGGTTTCGGACGACGAGTGCGAGCGGCGTCCCGAGCGTGCGGCCGTGGCGCAGGCCGGCCAGGACTTCGACCGTGTCCTGCTCGATCTGCTGGCGCGGGCTGCGCCCGTAGCCCCGCTGCCGCCGGGCGAGATCGGCGTCGACCGCCTCTCGCTCCACCGTCAGGCCAGCGGGCAGCCCGGTCAGGATCGCGACGAGCGCCGGCCCGTGCGATTCCCCCGCCGTCGTGAGCGTGAGCGTCACGTGGAAGAGGTTAGTGCCGCACGCATGACGTCCACGGGGGCGGCGACGCCGGTCCACCGCTCGAACGACGCGGCGCCCTGGCGCACCAGGACGTCGAGCCCGTCGACGACGTCACAGCCGAGCGAGCGCGCCGCCCGGACGAGCTCCGTCGGCGAACCGTCGGGGCGGTAGGCGAGATCGACGATGCGATGCTCGGGCCGCAGCTCGACGAGCACGGCGTCGGTGACCGGCGTCGCGTTGACGACGACGTCGGCGCCCGCCGCGTCCGGCGGCCACTCCGCATCGCGGCGCGAGGCCGTCGCAACGTGGGCAGCACCCGCGTCCTCGAGGGCGGAGGCGACCGCCTTGGCGGCGCCGCCGGTGCCGAGCACGAGCACGCGAGCGTCCTGGACGTCGACGGCCTCGACGACCGCGAGGCCGTCGGTGCTCGACGCATGCACGCGGCCGTCCCGCAGCACGAGCGTGTTGACGGAGCCGGCGCGCCTCGCCTCTTCGTCCACCTCGTCGCAATGCTCGATCACCGCCGTCTTGTGCGGGATGGTGACGTTCGCGCCGACGAAACCGAGCGCGACGAGCCCGGCGACCGCGGTGCCCAGCCGCTCGGGCTCGACGTCGAGGGCGACGTACGCCCAGTCGAGTGCGAGCGCCGCGAACGCCGCGTTCTGCATGCGCGGCGAGAGCGAGTGCGAGACCGGGTGTCCGAGCAGGCCGACGAGCGTCGTCCCACCGGTTAGCAGTTGAGGCCGCCCTTGTGCGTGTACTCGAAGAACTTCGACTCGCTCGCCGTGAAGTAGTGGCTCTTGCAGTCGGGCTTGCGCACGAAGTAGAGGTAGTCGATCTTCGTCGGATGCGCCGCGGCCTGGATCGAGGCGAGGCCCGGGTTCCCGATCGGCGTGGGCGGCAGCCCCGTGAACTTGCGCGTGTTGTAGGGCGAGTCGGACTCGAGCTCGCTCTCGTGGATCGGCTCGGTCGGCGCGATGTGGAGCCCGTAGCGGATCGTCGCGTCGATCCCGAGTGGAAGCCCGACGTGCAGACGGTTGTAGATCACGGCCGCGACCAGCGGACGCTCGCGCGGGACCTGCACCTCCTTCTCGACCATCGAGGCGATGATCAGGACGTCGTAGGCCGTCAGGTTCTTCGACTCGGCGTAGCCGAGGTCGATGCTCTTCCACGCGTTCCGGAATGCGTTGAGCTGCATCTTCAGGAGCTGCTTGGTCTTCGTGTCTCCGTTGAAGTCGTAAGTCGCCGGAAAGAGGAACCCTTCGAGGTTGCGCTCCTGCTTGTCGCCGGCGAACTTGGCCGGCAGAGAGGACGACCGGGTCAGCTGGAGGTACTGTTTCGCGCGCAGCTTCGGGGAGATGTGGCGCTTCTTCTTGGCGATCTTGTTCACGGCCGTGATCCGCTCGGCCATGTCCGTGCGGGTGAACCCCTCCGGGAAGATGATTCGCAGCACCGGTTTCGGCGGCGGACCCGTCGACGCGACCGTCGTCGTGGGCGTCGTCGGCTTCCCGCCGCTCATCGTGCTGACCTGCCAGCCGATCAGCGCGAGGGCGACGAGACCGGCGACCAACCCGGCGACGGCCGCCGCCCGCGTAGACGAGCGCGAGGAGCCGTGCCTTACGTAGCGGGGTGGGCGCTCAGCCACGTCAGGTAGCCGGAAAGGAGGTGCGCCGCGGCGACGGCGTCGGAAGGAGCTTCGGCCGGATGCGATTCGGCGAGCCGGGTCGTGTAGCGCTCGTCGAAGGGGACGACGGGGACGCTGGTTGCCTCGCGCAGGCGCGCGACGAAGTCCTCGGTCTCCTCGGCCTGCGCGCCGTGTTCGCCGCGGAGCGTGAGCGGAAGGCCGACGACGATGCGGTCGACGCCTTCCGTCTGCGCAATCTGCGCCAGCCGGCGAAGCCCCTCGTCGCCGGACGCGCCCTCGACGACGTCGAGCGGCCGTGCGATCGAGCCGGTGGGGTCCGAGACGGCCACGCCGGTCCGCGCGGAGCCGTAGTCCAGCGCGAGCACCTTCACAGGCGCGCGATTCTAGCGCCGCCTAGGCGAGCGCTTCGAGAAGCACGCGCTCGGCTGCCGCGAGGGCTTCGGGAAGCTTCTCGGGATCACGCCCGCCGGCCCGGGCCATCGTCGGCCGCCCGCCGCCTCCGCCCCCGACGAACGCAGCCGCCTGCTTGACGACGTCCGACGCGCTCACACGCTCGCCGACCGACTGGTCGAAGTTCGCGAGAAGGTGCACCTTCCCGTTTTCGCGCGACCCGAGCACGACCGCCGCGGGGCTGCGCTTCTGCTTCTCGCGATCGGAGAGCTCGAGCAGGGCGTCCGCGTCGGCATCGGCGACCTCGGCGACGTAGACGTTGATCCCGTTCACCTCTGTCGTCCGCTCCTCGCGCACGGCGTGCTCGCGCGTCGCCGCCTCCGCAGGACGCTCCCTCCTCGCACGGAGCAGCTGCTCGCGGAGCTCCTCGGCCTCGGCCGAGCGGGCCCGGAGCAGCGCGAACGCCTCGCCGGACGTGACCGCCTCGATCCGGCGAACACCCGCTCCGACCGACCCCTCGGAGAGGATCGCGAACGGGCCGATCTCGGCCGTCGAGCGCACGTGCGTGCCGCCGCACAGCTCGCGCGAGAAGCCCGGGACCTCGACGACGCGGACGATGTCGCCGTACTTCTCGCCGAAGAGCATCATCGCGCCGAGCTTGCGCGCCTCGTCGATCGGGGTGAGGAAGGCGTGGACCGGAAGGTTCTCGAAGACTCGCTCGTTCACGAGCTCCTCGACGCGGGCGCGCTCCTCGGGCGTCAGCGCCTGCCCGTGCGTGAAGTCGAACCGGAGCTTGTCCGGGCGTACCGCCGATCCGGCCTGGCGCACGTGGTCACCGAGCACCTCCTGGAGAGCCTTGTGCAGAAGGTGCGTGGCAGTGTGGTTCGCCATCGTCGGGAAGCGGACGTTCCACGGGACGACCGCGCGCACTCGCTCGCCGGCGCCGAATCCCCGGCCCTCGAACGTGAGCACCTGGTCGTCTCCGAGCCGCTGCGCGTCGACGAGGCGCGCGTGTCCCTCTCCCTCGAGCTTCTCGATGTACCCGGCGTCGGTCACCTGGCCCCCGCCGGCCGGATAGAAGGGCGACTCGTAGAGCTTCGCCTGGAAGACGCCGTCCTCGACCTCCGCGTACTCGGCGATCGCAGTCAGGACGTCCGTCTTCTCGTAGCCGACGAACTCGGTCTTCGCCTCCGCGGGCACGCGGAGGCCGAAGCCGGCTGCGCCGGCGCGCGACCGCTCGCGCTGCTCGGCCATCAGCCCTGCGAAGCCGTCCTCGTCCACGGGCAGACCCCGCTCCTCCGCCAGCTCGCGCGTGAGCTCGAGGGGAAAGCCGTACGTGTCGTGGAGCCGGAACGCGTCCTCGCCGGAGATCGCGCCGCGCTCGGCGACGTCGTCGAAGAGCCGCATGCCGCGCTCGAGGGTGCGCGAGAAGCGCTCCTCCTCTGCAGTGAGCGCTTCGGAAATCGCCTCGCGGTGCTCTGCGAGCTCGGGATAGACGTCCCCCATCTGCTCGATCACGACCTCCGCGAGGCGGGCGAGGAAGGGCGCCTCGAGCCCGATCCGGCTTCCCTGCTGGACGGCGCGGCGGATGATTCGCCGGAGGATGTAGCCGCGGCTTTCGTTCGAGGGCGTCACGCCGTCGCCGGCGAGGAAGGTCATCCCACGCCCGTGGTCGGCGAGGACCCGGTGCGCCTTCGTCGCCTCCGGCGAGTCGCCGTACGCGACGCCGGACGCGCCCGCGATCCACGCCATGATCGCCTGGTAGCCGTCCGTCTCGTAGACCGACATGACGTCCTGCAGGATCGCGCTCGCGCGCTCGACGCCCATGCCCGTGTCGATGTTCTGCTTCGGGAGCGGGGTCACGGTTCCGTCGGCACGGAGCTCGAACTCCATGAAGACGAGGTTCCAGAACTCGAGGAAGCGCTCGCAGCGCGTGCACCCGGGCAGGCAGTCGGCGTTCCCGCAGCCGTGCTCCTCGCCGCGGTCGTAGTAGAGCTCGGAGTCCGGCCCGCACGGTCCGGGCCCGCCAACCGACCAGAAGTTCTCCGAGGCCGGCAGGGGCACGATCCGCTCGGCCGGCATCCCGATCTTCTCCCACAGGTCGATCGCGACCTGGTCGGGCCCGAGGCCGAGCTCGGGGTCGCCGGCGAAGACGCTCGCCCAGACGCGCTCCCAGTCGAGCTGCATGCGCTCCCGCACGAACTCCGTCGCGAGCTCGACGGCCCCTTCCTTGAAGTAGTCGCCGAACGAGAAGTTGCCGAGCATCTCGAAGAACGTGAGGTGGCTCCCGTCGAGCCCGACCTCGTCGATGTCCGGGGTGCGGAAGCACTTCTGGACGGTCACGGTGCGCGGAGCCGGAGGGTCTTCGCGTCCGAGGAAGAACGGCATCTGAGGCTGCATCCCGGCCGTCGTCAGAAGGGTCGAGTGGTCGCCGGCGCGCGGGACGAGCGATGCCGACGCCCTGCGCAGATGGCCCTTCGACTCGAAGAACGCGAGAAAGCCCTCGCGGAGCTCCGCGGACGTGCGCATGCGACCGATTCTAGGCGCGCTAGTTGTCGGTTCCGGTACGGGCGCCGTCGAGCGCGATCTCGTCCCGGATCTTCTCGAGGGCCCGCCGGATGAGCCGCGAGACGTGCATCTGGGAGATCCCGACCTGCTCCGCGATCTGCGACTGGGTGAGACCCTCGAAGAAGCGCAGATGGAGGATGCGCCGCTCGCGGTCGTCGAGCACTCGCCACCCGGGTGCGAGGACGGCGCGGTCCTCGCTCACCTCGTACTCGTGCTCGAGCTCGCCCAGCGACTCGAGCGGGTCGAGATCGTCGTAGTCGCCACCCGAAGACGGCGTCGACAGGGAGACGGTCGTATACGCCTGCCCCGTCTCGAGGGCCTCGAGGACCTCCTCCTCCTCGGCCCCGGAAGCCTTCGCCAGCTCGGCGATCGTGGGCGAGCGCTCGAGCTGGACGGTGAGCTCCTCGATCAAGCGCGAGAGCCGGACGTTCAGCTCCTGCAGCCCGCGCGGGACGCGGATCGACCACCCCTTGTCCCGGAAGTGCCGCTTGATCTCGCCGATGATGTTCGGCGTCGCGTAGGTCGTGAGCTCGACGCCGCGGTCGATGTCGAAGCGGTCGATCGCCTTGATCAGGCCGATGCAGCCGACCTGGACGAGATCCTCGAGCTGCTCGCCGCGGTAGGAGTAACGACGTGCGAGCGAGCGCACGAGCGGCAGGTACTGCTCGATCAGGCGCTCACGCGCCTCGAGATCCCCGTCCGCGTGGTAACGGCGCAGGAGCTCGCGGTCGGCCTTCTCGTGCGGGACCGTCACTTCGCCCCGCTTCCCGCCACGAGCCGCTTCTCGAGCCGAACCCACTCGCCGCCCTCTCGCTCCTCGAGCTCGACGTTCGACACGACCGCGTCCAGAAGGCGGCGGAGGCCGATCCCGGCCTCGTCGCGTTCCAGGTCGGAGCCGAGCTCGGAGCCGTCGACCGGCCCGACGGAGACCTCGACCGTCGAGTCGCGAATCTCGAGCTCGATCGTCACCTCGTCGGAGGCGGCGTATGCGTCGTTCGAGAGCACGCTCTCCAGTGCGAGCTGCAGGTCCTCGAGGTGCTCGTACGAGAGGTCGAGCCGCAGCGCGAGCCCCCCGACCACGAGGCGGACAACCCCGTAATAGGGGCGTCCGCGCGGGATGGTCAGCGTGACGGCATCCGTCACGGCTCCCCCGCCCGCTCGAGCTCCTCCGCGATCTCCTGCTCGCGCCGCGCCGAGGCTTCACGGCCGGCGTCGACCGCGCCGCGAACGTCCCGGCGGGCCCGCAACGACGCGGCGCCGTGGGCGAGGCCGCTCGCGAGGCCGGAGACCCGCTGGACGGGCCGGGAAAGCGCACCCGTCACCGTGCGGATCGCCTGGTCGACGTTCTCGGCGGCGTCGACCGCGCTGTCCGTCATGCGGTCGACCTTGTCGAGCTGCTGGTTCACGCGGTCGATCGTCCCTCCCGTTCTCGAGATGACCGGCAAGACCTCTGCTTCCAGTCCTTGGATGAACGACGACAGCCGCCTCGCGGTTGCGGCGAGGCGGATGAGGAGGTACCCGAGCGTCAGGGCGAGCACGACCGCGAGGACGGTCAGGCCGATCCAGAGGCCGTCCAGGGCGGTGAACGTTCCGAGGGGCACCGGGTCCGGATTCTACGCCGCGGACGAGATCACGCCCGCCCCGACGACCGCGTCGTCCTCGTAGAGGACGGCGGCCTGGCCGGGCGCGACGCCGTACGCCGGATCGTCGAGCTCGAGCGTAAACCCGTGCGCCGTCGCAGACACCGTCGAGGGCGTGGCCGGCGCACGGTAGCGGAGCTTCGCCTCGACGCGCTCGGCCGGCACGAAGAGCCGGCCGGGCCGCGCGCGTACGGTCGTCCGGGCAAGCGCCTCGCGAGGACCGACGACGACGGTGCCGGCCGCCGCGTCCGTCCGGAGCGTGTACAGCGGAGAGCCGGCTGCGAGGCCGAGGCCCCGGCGCTGTCCCGGCGTGAAGCGCCAGACGCCTGCGTGGCGCCCCAGCTCACGCCCTTCCCGGTCGACGATCGGGCCTTCGCCGCCCCGGACGCCGTGCCGGGCGAGGAAGTCGCGGTAGTCGGCGCCGCCGAGAAAGCATGCCTCCTGGCTCTCCGCGCGCTCGGCCGACTCGAGGCCGGCCGCTCGCGCGTGCGCGCGCGTCGCGGCCTTGTCCTGCTCCCCGAGTGGGAACTCGATCCGCTCGAGCCGGCGCGGGTCGAGCCGGGCGAGCATGTAGGACTGATCCTTCTCGGCGGCCGCAGCACGGGCGAGCAGGAGCCGGCCGCGGTGCTCCCGGATCCGCGCGTAGTGGCCGGTTGCGAGCTTCGAGGCGCCGACCCGACGCGCGAACGCGAGGAGCTGCGCGAAACGGAAACCGCCGTTGCACCGGATGCAGGGGTTCGGCGTCTCTCCCTGCGCGAAGCCGCGGACGAACGGCGCGACCACGGCACGACGGAAGTCCTCCCGGAGATCCAGCGTGACGTGGGGCACGCCGAGACGGTGGCACGTCTCGCGTGCCGCGATGACGGCGCTCGGCGAGCAGCAGACCCGCTCGGCGCTCGGGCCGGCCGGATCGACCCAGAGCCGGAGCGTGACGCCGACCGGGTTTCGACCCTCGTCCCGCACGCGGAGCAGCGCGACCGCGCTGTCGACGCCGCCGCTCATCGCGACCGCGACCCGCGTGTCGTCGGGCGGGGCGGCGACGACGGGCGCGAGTGCATCGTGCAGGGCGTCGCCGGCGAGCGGTTCACACGGAACGGCCGCCGCGCCCAGGGGGGTCAAGCCGAGGATCGACCGGCAGAGCTCGGCTACGCCGGGACCCTGGCCGCGTGCGCCGGCCACCCGGCCCGCGGACAGCTCGAGCTCGACCCAGGCGAGCTCGCCTTCCCTCGCTGCGTTGCCGACAGTCGCGACCATGCGCCAACCGTAGCTGGAGAGGATGCGCGCCCCACGCCGCCGACGGCACTCCGCATGAGGAACCTGGCGAACCAGGTGGGTGCCCTGCCGACCGTGGCCGACGGCCGTGGCCGGACGCAGGCTCCCTCTCAGTAGGTGTTGGTTCTACATATGCGCGAAGAGCTGCGCACGGAGTCGAGCGCGCCGTCTCACTGTAGCCGCGGTCTGCCTACTCCTGTGCGAACCGCCAGCGTACGTCCGCGGACCTCGTGATGTGCAGGCGCTTCGCGAGCGCGGCCGTCAGGTCGAAGTCGTGGCCGTCGGCGGGAGTCCCCTTGTCGACGACCCGCGCCGCCGCCTGGCTGCCTCGGTACCGGACGACGACCCTTGCTCCGCACGGAAGCACGGGGTGCGCGATGCCGAGCGTGCCGCGCTCGAGCGTGATCCCGCATGCGGTCGTGCGGCCGTACTGCCCCGCCCCGAACGAGCCCACCACGGCGTCGTACCACGTCGCGCCCGTGGTCGACGACGGCCGGCCGCTGCGCACGACGCCGGAGTCGTGGTCCGTGAACGCGAGGGCGAGGAGCGCGGCGACCAGCGCGACGGCCGCGAGCGCGGCCTCCCGCCGGACGAGCGCGGGGCTCACGGCCCGAGGCGATCGAGCAGCGGCCCGAACGACTCGCGGACGAGCCCGTCGAACTCCGCGGGCAGCGAGCCGTCCGGCCCTGCGAACTGGCGCAGGTGGACGAACAGGTAAGACCATTCCTGCGTGCGGCCGGGATCCCGCCGCGCCTCTTCGCGCGCGAGCCGCTCGAGCTCCCAGAGGTTCCATTCCCGCGGCGCGGGACGGCGTGGCATCGTCGCAACGCCGCCGGGGCCGGGGCTGAGCTCGGCTGCGACAGGGCCGGTCTCGGACCATGGTTCGGGCGAGCGCGCCGGCGCCGCCTGCCGCCTGCGTGCCTCCTCGCGCCGCGCCCGCTCCTCGATCTGGCGGCGATCGTCCCGCGGGTCGGTCGAAGCGCGCCTCAGCCGGAGCGAGAAGCGCCTCCGCTCGGGAGCCCGAGGCCGCTCGGCGCTCGGGGGCTCGGGCTCGGCATCGGCCCCGGGCTCGGGCTTTGGCTCTGGGCGGGGCGGCAGCTCGGATTTCGCCTCCGACTCGGGGACGGGGTCGGGGTCGGGCGCAGGCGCCGGCTCGGGGTCGGGGTCGGGATCGGGGTCGGGATCGGGCGATACCGGAGGCTCCGCTTCCGGCGGCGGTTCGGGCTCGGCCGGGGGTGCCTCGGCGATCGGCGGCGGTTCCGGCTCGAAGACCGGCTCCGGCTCCGACACCGCTTCCGTTTCCGGCTCCGACTCGACAGCCGGTTCAGGCTCCGGCTCGGGAGCGGCTTCCGCTTCCGGCTCGGGCGTCGGAGCGACTGGTCCCTCGGCCGGCGGTGCCTCGGCGATCGGCGGCGGCTCGTGCTCGACGACCGGTTCCGGTTCCGTTTCCGGCGCCGGCTGGGCAGCCGCTTCCGCTTCCGGCTCGGGTTCGGGCGGTGGAGGCACCGGCGCGGGGACGACGACCTCCTCGACCCTGCGCGCGGTCTCAGGGGCGCGCCAGTACGCCTCGTCGTGCTGCCACGACACGAGCTCGTAGACGAAGGCGATCGCGTACGCCGCGGCCATGACGCCGATCACGGCACCGACGTTGTCGATGTTCGCCAAGACGAGGGCGAGCGCGACCAGGACGATGAACGCGGCGAGCGCGAGAAACCGGATCAGCCGGCGCCGACCGAGCACGCCGAGAGCCTAAAGGCTGGTCGAGGGACCGGTGCTACGGGACGGGGCGGTCAGGCTCGTCGCCCTGCTCGCCGTCCGCGTCCGGCTCCTCGGGAGGCGGGGGCGGCGTGACTGCGGGCCGCTGCGGCCCCGCGGAAGCGCTCGGCACGGCGGAGACGGGACGCTCCGCGGGAGCCGGCGGCGGAGATTCCTCGGGCCTGCGCGCGCCGGGACGGGCTGCTTCGGACGACGCCTCCGCCGCCCGCACGATCGCCTCGACGGCGTTGTGCACCGCGACGTCTCCGTGACCGGCGGCGGAGAGGAGCTGCTCGGCCCCCTGCCGCGCCCGCTGGACGATGACCTCGGCCTGCGCACGGGCCCATTCCAGCGTCTGCTCGACCTCGGCCCGCGTCGCGTTCGTGAGCTCGGTTGCCTGATGACGCGCCTGCTCGAGCATCCGCGAGCCGCGGGTCTCGGCCTCGCGGATCTCCTGCGTCGACTGGCGGTTGGCGTTGGTGAGGATTTCGCGCGCCTCGTTCCGCGCCGCGTTCAGGACCTCCGCCCGCTGCCGCTCCGTCTCTTGGCGGATCCGTGCGATCTCGGCCTCCTGCTCTTGAAGCTGAACCTGCGCCTCGCGGATCTCCTGCTCGGCTCGGGCGACCTGCTTCGTCGCGGCCTCCTGCGCGTCCCGCTCGATCGTGTCCGCGAAGTCCGCCGCCGCACGGACGAGGTGCAGGGCGTCCATGCGCACCGCATGGCCCACCGGCTCGGCGCCGGAGCCCCGCGGAGCGGCCTGCAGGACCCGAAGATGGGCCTGCAACGACGTCACATGCCGGCGAAACGCCTCGAAGGCGTCCTGGACGCGGTCGGGGTCGTATCCGCGCTCGACGACGGGGATCTCCTCGACCCTCGGCAAGGCGGTGAGCGCCGGTGCCGGTTGCGCGCGTCCTGGTTCCTGCGATGCCATCTAGGTTCGAACCTCCCTGCCCGACGTGTCGAAAGCTTATCCCGACACATCGGCTGGACCGGGAAAATTCCTAAGGTTTCTCCTAAGGTTTCGGCGCTCGGAGCGCAATTCCGAGCTCGCGGAGCTGCTCCTCCTCGATCTCCGTCGGAGCGCCGCTCATCGGGTCCACTCCCGCCTGGTTCTTGGGGAACGCGATCACGTCGCGCAGGTTCGCCTCGCGCGCGAGCACCATCATCATCCGATCGATCCCGAGCGCGATCCCACCGTGCGGCGGAGCTCCCATCGCGAGCGCGTCGAGGAGGAAGCCGAACTTCGTCCGCTGCTCGTCCGGCGAGAGCCGAAGCACGTCGAACACGCGTGCCTGCACGTCCGGCTCGTGGATTCGGAACGATCCCCCTCCGAGCTCCACGCCGTTGCCCACGAGGTCGTATGCGTAGGCAAGCGCGGATCCGGGCTCCTCGTCGAACGAGGCTTCCCACTCCGGCGCCGGGCGCGTGAACGGGTGGTGCACGGCATTCCAGCGTTGCTCGTCGTCGTCCCACTCGAACATCGGGAACTCTGTGACCCACAGGAAGCGCCACGCCTCCTCGTCGACGAGGCCGAGCTCTTGGCCGAGGTGCGTGCGGAGCGCTCCGAGCACGCGCGCGGCCGTGGCCGGCTCGTCGGCGGCGAAGAGGGTGGTCGCGGAGGCCTGCGACGGCCGGAACGCCTCGAGCTCGTCGGCCGAGAGGAACTTCGAGATCGGCGAGCGCACCTCCCCCGCTTCGTCCCAGACCAGGTACGCGAGCCCCTTCGCGCCCCACTCCTTCGCGCGCTCCTCGAGGGCTCCGAGCTCGGCGCGCGAGAATGCCTGCGGTACCGTCAAGAAGCGCACGCACGGGGCGCTCGCGAAGACGCCGAACTCCGAGCTGCGCGTCAGCTCAGTCGCGTCCTCGACCTCGAGCCCGAACCGGAGGTCGGGCTTGTCGGAGCCGAAGCGGCGCTGCGCCTCTGCCCACGTCATGCGCGCGAACGGGAGCTCGAGCTCGACGCCGAGACAGTCGCGCCACACCGCCTGCGTCATCCGCTCGATCTCGCCGAAGATCAGCTCGCGGTCGGGGAAGGCCATCTCGACGTCGAGCTGCGCGATCTCCTGCACCCGGTCGGCTCGAAGATCTTCGTCGCGGAAGCAGCGCGCGATCTGGAAGTAGCGATCGAAGCCGGCGACCATGAGCAGCTGCTTCAGGATCTGCGGCGACTGCGGCAGAGCGTAGAAGCGCCCGGGCTGCAGCCGGCTCGGGACGACGAAGTCGCGCGCCCCCTCTGGCGTCGGCTTGAAGAGGATCGGCGTCTCGATGTCGAGAAAGCCGGCCTCGTGCATGACGCGCCTGATCGTCCCGACCATCCTCGCCCGGAGGCCGATGTTCCGCTGCATCTTGGGTCGTCGAAGGTCGAGCCACCGGTAGCGAAGCCGAAGCGTCTCGTCGACGCCCTCCTCGTCGAGCTGAAACGGCAGCGGCGGGCAGCGGGAGACGATCTCGAGCCGGTCGACCTGCAGCTCGACCTCGCCGGTCGCGAGGTTCGGGTTGACCGCTTCGGGCGCGCGGCGAACGACCTCGCCCTCGGCGCGCAGGACGAACTCGTTGCGAACCGCGTGGGCCGGCTCGATCGCCGCGGGCGCATGCTCGGGGTTGACGACGATCTGGCAGAGCCCCGAGCGGTCACGCAGATCGACGAAGACGAGATTTCCGTGATCTCTCCGCGAGTTCGCCCACCCCGCGAGAGCGAGGCGCTTCCCGACGTCCTCGGGTCGGACCTCGCCGCACATCTTGTCCCGCCAGCGCGCCGTCATTCGAGCAGCATGACCGCGGCGTCCACGTCGGCCACTTCGACGTCTTCCTTCTCGGGCCGGCGGACGGTCAGGCCCCCGGCTCGGACGATCACGGTGAGCCTCGCCTCGAGTCGGCCGGCCTGGGTGAGCTGGCCCTTGAGCGAGCGGCCGGCGTAGTCCGTGTCACACGCGAGCCCACGAGTGCGCAACCGGGTCATGTCCGAGAGAACCTCGGTCCGGCGCGCCGGATCCTCGAACGCGAAGAAGACGTCGACGGCAGGCTGGGTCGCCTCGAGCGGCACCTGCCCCTCCTCGAGCGAGATCAGGAGGCGCTCGATCCCCGCGCCGAAGCCGATCCCCGGGGTCGCACGACCGCCGAGCTCCTCGGCGAGATAGTCGTAACGGCCGCCGCCGCAGATCGTCGACTGGCCGCCGAGCGCCGCGTCGACGAACTCGAACGTCGTGCGCGTGTAGTAGTCGAGCCCGCGAACGAGCGTCGGGACCAGGACGTACTCGACGTCGAACTCGTCGAGGAGCGCGCGCACCGCCGCGAAGTGCTCTTCGCAGGCAGGACAGAGCGAGTCGCCGATCTTCGGCGCGCCGGCGAGCCCCGTCCGAACGCCGTCGTCCTTGACGTCGAACACCCGCAGCGGGCTCGTCTCCCGTTTCTGCCGCGCGTCCTCGTCGAGGACGTCCTCGTGCTCGTCCAGCCACGCGGAGAGCCGCTCCACGTACTGCGGCCTGCACGCACGGTCGCCGATCGAGTTGAGCTGGAGCTCGTACTCCGTCAGTCCGAGCTCCGAGAGAAGCTGGGCATACAGCTGGATCAGCTCCGCGTCGACCGCGGGGTCGTCGGAGCCGATCGCCTCGACCGACGCCTGCCAGTGCTCGCGGAAGCGGCCGCGCTGCGGCGTCGCGTAGCGGTACATCGTCGCGACCGTGTAGAGCTTCTGCGGCTGAGGCTCGCGGTGCAGTCCGTGCTCGAGGTAGGCGCGGACGATCGGCGCGGTGCCTTCCGGACGCAGCGTCAGCGAGCGGTCGCTCCGGTCCGCGAACGTGTACATCTCCTTCTGGACGATGTCCGACCCTTCGCCGGACGTTCGGGCGAAGAGCCCGGTCTCCTCGAACCCCGGCGTCTGGATCGGCCGGTAGCCGTAGCGGGCGCAGAGCGACTCGATCGCCCCGACCACGTGGCGCCAGCGAGGCTGCTCGGACGGAAGGACGTCGTGGGTGCCGCGCGGAGCCTCGAACTTCACCGCCGCGCCGCCCGCACCTCGGCGAGAAACGGGTTGGCGGCGAGCTCGTCACCGAGCGTCGTCGCCGGACCGTGTCCCGGGTAGACGACGGTCTCGGGCGGAAACCGCTCGATCAGGGCGCTGATCGAGCTCATGAGCACGTCCCAGTCGGCGCCCGGGAGGTCCGCTCGTCCGACGGAGCCTGCAAAGAGGACGTCGCCGGAAAAGAGCGCGCCGTCCGCGGCGTACGCGAGGTGCGCCGGCGAGTGCCCCGGCACCCGAAGCGTCTCGAATCGGATTCCCGCGAGCTCGAGGTGCTCGTCGCCCTCGAGGCCGACGTCCGGCGAGTAGGGGCGGACGTTCCCCGAACCGAACTCCGACGGGCGCTCGAGCAGCGGGCGCTCCTCCTCCGCCATGTAGACCGGGGCGCCGGTCTCGCCGGCGAGGTCAGCGATGCCCCCGAGGTGGTCCCAGTGTCCGTGCGTGACGAGGATCGCGGTGCAGGACGCGCCCGCCCTCTCGAGCTCGCGACCAATTCGCGCCGCGTCGTCGCCGGGATCGACGACGACCGCGTCGGCTCCTTCCGGCCGGCGAACGAGATAGCAGTTGGTCGCGTAGGGGCCGAGCGCAAGCTGGGTGACGTCGAGAGCCACGGGACGGCTGAGTCTAACCGTGCCCCGTTAGAGTTCCGGCGCCCCGAGGCGGACGTGGAACCTGACCGAGATCGACACGCCCGACGGCACTCGGGACCCGGTTGTCCTCCTGAGCGAGGACGGCGTCGCACGCAGTGTGCTCGTCGACCTGCACGCGGGCCAGTCGCTCGGCGAGCACCAGGTCAAGGAGCATGCGTGGATCGTCGTGGTCGACGGGCTCGCGCGGATCTCGTCGGGTGGCGAAGACGTCGAAGCGCCCGTCGGAACGCTCGCCCATTTCGAGCCCGACGAGCGGCACGCGATCACGAGCCCCGACGGCGCGAGAATCCTTCTCCTGCTCGCGCCCTGGCCCGGTGAGGGCCACTACCGCGGCACCCTGGACTCGTCTCCGACGAGCGTTTCGCGCTGAGCCGCTACGAGCTTCGCTGCGCCCGCTTCAGCATGGAGCGGTAGAGCAGCAGATCGACCATGTAGCTGAACGGGATGAAGAACAAGACCAGCGAGAGGGCGGTCAGGAACTTCGACACCATCGTGGCGTTCGGGCTGGTCACGAAGACGAAGAGGAGGGCGAGCGGGAACAGGACCATCGTGCGCTTGAGCACGCGCTGAAGGGACGGCTTCGGAACCGGGCGCCCGCGCCGGTCTCGCAGCACGGGATCGGCCTTGCGCGCGTCGCGGCTTCCGTTCTTGCCGTCACGCGCGGGCGGACGGTCGACCGGGATCTCCTCGCCGTCCTCCGTCTCGATCACGTACTCGTAGTCGTGGCGCTTGAGCTTCTCGCGCCGGCGCCGCTGCTTCCGCGAGGGCATGTGACGATTATGCCGCGGTCGACGTGGTCATCGTTCCCAGACGACCCGTCCGCCCTTGATCACGGTCGCGACGACCTCGCCGCCCAGGTGGTACGCGACGTAGCGCCAGTCGGGAGCGTCGAGAAGGACGATGTCCGCAGGATGGCCGGGCCGGAGCCGGCCGACGCGGTCGTCGAGGCCGAGGACGTACGCGGCGTTGACCGTGCACGCCGCGAGGGCCTGGGCCGGTGTCAGCCCGACGCCGGCACACGCGAGCGAGCAGACGAGCGGCAGGCTCTCGCAGAAGGCGCTGCCGGGGTTGAAGTCCGTGGCGAGGGCGACAATCGCACCCGCGTCGGCGAGGGCGCGCCCCGGTGGCATCGGCCGGCCGAGGACGAGTGCCGCCACCGGTAGGAGCACGGCCGCGACGTCGCTTGCGGCGAGCACGGCTACGCCCTGCGGGCCGGTCGCCTCGAGATGGTCGACACTCCGTGCGCGCAGCTCGACTGCGAGCTCGATGCCGCCAGACTCCGTGAACTGGTCGGCGTGGAGCCTGAGCGCGAGCCCGGCGGCCCGACATGCCCCCAGGTAACGCCGCGCCTGGCCGGCGTCGAACGCCCCGCGCTCGAGGAAGACGTCCGCGGCTGAAGCGATGCCGGCCACCTCGGGAAGCACCTCGGACAGCGCGAAGTCGAGGTACCCGTCCGCGTCCGGAAACTCGGGCGGCACAGCATGCGCACCGAGCCACGTCGGGATGCCGCCCGCCTCCGCCACAGCCTCGAGCGACGCGACCTCGGTCTCCCGGTCGAGGCCGTAGCCCGACTTGCCCTCCCACGTCGTCGTCCCGCGCGCGAGCATCCACTCGGAGTGGCGCTCGACGATCGCGGCCAGGTCGCCGCTCGCCGCGGCGGCACGCGTCGCCTCCACGGTCGCGAGAATGCCCCCTCCCGCTGCGTGAAGCTCCTCGTAACCGGCACCGCCCGCTCGGAGGTCGAACTCGGCGACGCGGTTACCGCCGAAGGCTGGATGGGTATGGCAATCGACCAGGCCTGGTACGGCGCAAAGGCCGCGCGCATCGATCTCGACCACGTCACCGTCGACGGCCGGTAGCTCGCGCATGGGCCCCAGGGCCTCGACGAGGCCGTCGGCGCACAACACGAAGCCGTGCTCGACGAGGTCGACCTCCCCGAACGCCTGGCCGCGGAGCGGCCCGGACGCCCCTGCGGGCGTCGCGATCTGCTCGAGCCCGCGGACGAGCAGCCGCGTCACGCTCTACTGCGCGGTGGGGATCGTGAGGCCGTGCTCGTGCGCGGCGTCGAGCGCCTCCCCGTACCCGGCATCGGCGTGCCGCAGCACCCCGGTGCCCGGATCGGTGGTGAGAACGCGCTCGAGTCGCTCGGCAGCCTCGTCGGTCCCGTCGGCGACCACGACCATGCCGGCATGGATCGCCTTGCCGATTCCGACGCCGCCCCCGTGGTGGACGCTCACCCAGGTCGCGCCGGCGGCCGTGTTGACGAGGGCGTTCAGGATCGGCCAGTCGGCGATCGCGTCCGAGCCGTCGCGCATCGACTCGGTCTCGCGATACGGCGAGGCCACGGATCCCGCGTCGAGATGGTCGCGTCCGATGACGACCGGAGCCTGGACGTCCCCCGAGCGAACGAGCTCGTTGATCGCGAGCCCCGCCCGCGCTCGGTCGCCGTAACCGAGCCAGCAGATGCGCGCCGGCAGGCCCTGGAACGCGACACGCCCCGGCGCGAGCTCGAGCCAGCGCTGCAGGAGGAGGTCGTCCGGGAAGAGACGGCGCAGCGCGGCGTCGATCGCTGCGATGTCGTCTGCCTCTCCCGACAGCGCCGCCCAGCGGAACGGCCCGATGCCGCGACAGAAGAGCGGCCGTATATAGGCCGGGACAAAGCCCGGGTATGTGAACGCGTCTTCGACTCCTGCTTCCTGCGCCTCTCCTCTCAGGTTGTTTCCGTAGTCGAAGACATAGCTCCCGGCCCGGACGAACTCGAGGAGGCCGCGAACGTGCTCGGCGATCGACCCGCGCGCGCGGCGGAGATACTCGTCCGGGTCCTTTTCCCGCAACCGAGCCGCTTCGTCGACGCTCGTCCCGGCAGGCACGTACCCGTTGAGCGGGTCGTGCGCGGCCGTCTGGTCCGTGACGAGGTCGAAATGTTCACTCCGTCGCGCGAGTTCAGGCACGATCTCCGCCGCGTTTCCGAGCAGGCCGACGGAAAGCGGCCGTCGGTCGGCCGCGGCGGCGCGCACGCGGGCGACGGCGTCGTCCAACGACTCGACGGCCTCGTCGAGGTACCGCGTCTCGAGCCGTCGCTCGATCCGGGACGGGTCCACCTCGATGCAGAGGGCGGCAGCGCCGGCGAGGGTAGCCGCGAGCGGCTGCGCTCCACCCATCCCGCCGAGTCCTGCCGTAAGCAGCGTCCGACCGCGCAGGTCGGCGTTGCCGAAGTGCTTCTCGCCGGCAGCAGCGAACGTCTGGTACGTCCCCTGCAGGATCCCCTGCGTCCCGATGTAGATCCAGCTGCCGGCGGTCATCTGCCCGAACATCGTCAACCCCTCCGCCTCGAGGCGGCGGAACTCGTCCCAGGTGGCCCACTTCGGGACGAGCAGGGCGTTCGCGATCAGGACCCGCGGCGCGCCGGCATGCGTACGAAAGACCCCAACCGGCTTGCCGCTCTGGACGAGAAGCGTCTCCTCGTCACCGAGCTCGAGCAGCGAGCGGACGAGCGCGCGAAGGGCGTCGTGGCTGCGCGCGGCCTTGCCCGAGCCGCCGTACACGACGAGCTTCTCCGGATGCTCCGCGACCTCCGGGTCGAGGTTGTTCAAGAGCATCCGGAGCGGCGCCTCCGTCTGCCAGGAGCGCGCGTTCAGCTCGGTCCCGCGCGGGGCGTGGATGTTCGTCAGATCGCCGCAGAGGTCCTCGACGACGCGGTCGGCGTCCCGCACGCTCATCGCAGCTCGCCCACGTCGTCTTCGACGGCGGCGACGAGCTCCCCGGAGCGGATCGTCTCGGCTACGCGCTCGATGTCGGGGTTGAGCGAGCGGTCCTCGACGAGCGGCCCAGACACGCTGCGCACGAACTTGTGCGTCGCCCTGCCGCCGGCGCCCGGCTCGAGTGGGGCGAGAAACTCGACCGCCTGCGCTGACGCGAGCAGCTCGATCGCAAGCGCCCGCTCGACGTTCGCGAGCACCTGCCACGCCTTCAAGCCCGCGGCGTTGCCCATCGAGACGTGGTCTTCCTGACCGGCGCTCGTCGGGATCGAGTCCACGCTGGCCGGATGGGCCAGTGCCTTGTTCTCCGAGACGAGCGACGCTGCGACGTACTGCGGGATCATGAACCCGGAGTTGAGGCCCCCGTCGGGCGTGAGGAAGGCGGGAAGGCCGTCCGACAGCGAGGGATTCGTCAGGCGCTCGACCCGGCGTTCGGAGATGGAGGCGAGCTCGGCAACCGCCATCGCGAACGCGTCGAGCGCGAAGGCGAGCGGCTGGCCGTGGAAGTTCCCGTTCGACACGAGCTTGCCCTCGTCCACGAGCACGAGGGGGTTGTCGGTCGCTGCATTGAGCTCGACGCCGACCGTCCGTTCGACGTAGTCGAGGAGGTCGCGGCTCGCGCCGTGGACCTGCGGAGCGCAGCGGAGCGAGTACGCGTCCTGGACCTTGTCACACCAGCGGTGCGCCTCGATGATGGCGGACCCCTCGAGCAGGCGGGTCAGATTCCAGGCCGACGCGGCCTGCCCGGGGAGCGGGCGAAGCGCGTGGATGGTCGGGGCGAAGCTCGCTCGCGAACCCTGCAGGGCCTCGACGGAGAGCGCGCATGCGATATCCGCCGACTTCACGAGGTGGCGGGCGCGGACGAGGGCGAGCGAGCCGATCGCGGACATGAATTGCGTGCCGTTGATGAGCGAGAGCCCCTCCTTCGCCTGGAGCGCCACGGGCTCGAGCCCGACCTGTCCAAGCGCCGCGGCGCCCGGGAGAAGCTCGCCGTTCACGCGCGCGTGGCCTTCGCCGACGAGCGGAAGCGCGAGGTGGGCAAGCGGCGCGAGGTCGCCCGAGGCACCGACCGATCCGCGGCTCGGCACCAGGGGAAGCACGCCGCGGTTCAGACAGTCGACGAGCAGCTCGACCGTCTCGACCCGCGCGCCCGAGTACCCCTTCGCGAGCGCGTTTGCGCGCAAGAGCATCGCGCCCCGGACGACCTCGTCCGGATACGGGTCTCCCACACCGCAGGCGTGGCTCCGCAGCAGGCGGAGCTGCAACTCGCCCGAGAGCTCGGGGGGAATCGTGCGCTCGACGAAGCGGCCGAACCCGGTGTTGATCCCGTATGTGTGCTCGCCCGAACTCTCGGAGGCGACTCGCTCCACGAGCTTTCGAGCGGCACGCATCTTCCTGCGGGCCGCTTCGGAGAGCTCGACAGGCGCCCGCTCGACGGCGACCGTCCAGACATCGGCGATCGTGAGGCGCTCACCGTCGAGCGAAACGGTGGTCGCAAGGGCCATTTGGCACGGAGTCTAGTCCGGAGCTGGACGGTCAAAGCGACGCGACGTCGGGCCGGAGCGACGCAAGACGCGTGCTGACGACGGCGTCGGCCGAGTCCGCGCTTGGTGCGTGGCCGGTGACGGCCGCGACGAACTGGTTCCGCCCGAGCGCATAGAGCGAGACGTCGGTTCGCGCGGTGATCGTCGCCGTCCTCGGGATGTCGCGCAGGAGGGCGATCTCGCCGAAGTACTCGCCGCTTCCGAGCGAGCCCACGCTTTCCCCGCTGACCGTCACGTCCACTTCCCCCTCGTCGATGACGTAGAACCGTTCGCCGGCCTCGCCGGCGCGGACGATCTCGTCGCCGGCCGCCACCCGCACCGGCTCCAGGGCGCCGGCGAGACCTTCGAGGGTCGGCGCAGGGAGCGCCGTGAGGAACGGAACCCCCCGCAGGAGTTCGCTCTCTCTCGGGCGCGCGGGCGACAAGGCGTCCAGCGCTGCGAGCCGCCGCCAGGAAAGGACGGCCAGCACCGGAAGGAACGCGCCCGTCATGACGAACGCACCGCGCACCCCGAGCGCCGAGACGAGCACCGGCGCGAGCACGGCGCCGACGGCGATAGTTCCGAGCACGAGGCTCTCGAGGATCCCGAATACACGTGCGAGGACTTCGTCGGGGATGCTTCGCTGGAGGAGGGTGAGGCCTGAGACGTCGACGATCGCGTTCGCGACGCCGACGCATGCGAGGAGCATGAACACGACGGTTGGCTGCGGCCAAACGCCGATCAGCGCGATCGGGAGACCCCAGAGCGCGAGTCCGACACCGAAACGGGCCGCGAGCCCGCGACGACCGACGAGCCCCAGCGCCACGAGCCCGCCGAGGATGCCCCCGATGCCGTCGGCCGAAGTCAGGAACCCGACGCCGCTCGCGCCGATCTCAAGGACCTGGAGCGCGAGTGCGACGACGAAAACGTTCATCGCCCCGTGCACGAGCGTCTGTGCTCCGAAGAGGCCGAGGATCAGGCGCAGACGAGCGTCGCGCCCGATTGCGCGGAAGCCGCCGAGAAGCTCTTCGCCGAGGCCGGCCGAGGTTGCCGTGGCTTCCCGCGCCGGACCCTCCGACTTGAGCCGGAGGAGTAGCGCGGCCGACCAGAGGAAGGCACCGGCCTGCGCCGCGAACACCCACCCAGGGCTCGTCGCAGCGAGGAGGAGCCCGCCGAGCGCTGGGCCGGCGAAGAACGCAACGCTCTCGATCGTGGACGAGACGACGTTCGCTGCCGCCAACTCCTCCGGGCCGGACGCGAGAGAGGGGAGAATCGCCGCCTGCGCGGGCCGGAAAGCTGTCGAGACCACCGCGACGAAGCCCGCGAGCCCGTAGACGAGCGCGGGAGGTCCGTCCATGAGAGCCCCGGCGGCCGCGCCCCCGACGGCCACGGCCCGGGCGAGGTCGGCCGCGACCATCACACGCTCGCGCGCAAAGCGATCGGCGAGAAGCGACGCGAACGGGGCGGCGACCGACGACGGCAGCATGCGAATCAGCCCGACGAGGCCGACGGCCGCTGTTCCGCCCTCGCGGTAGGCGAAGACGCCGAGCGCCACGATCGCCGCCCACTCTCCGGCTACCGATCCCAGCCAGGCCAGCTCGATCCGCCGCAGGGCCGGGTTGCGAACGACGCTCGCGAACGCCTGGAGCGGCTCCTTCGCCCGGCGCATCACCCCTGCAAGCACGGACGCAGCATCGCAGCGCTCGCGAGCGGCCGCGGCCCCGCCCACGCCGCCCGGTTGCTTTTCTCCTCCGGCTGGGAAGATACTGCGTGACGATCGTGTCTAGTGGACATACCCGCGCGCACGGGCGCGGCCGACTGAAAGGAGGCTGCATGTCGGAGCAGGAGCGCGAGGCCCTCGACGAGCAGGACACCGACGTCGAGGGGCACATGAAGCGCCGCGACGAAGGCGAGGCCCCGGAGGATCCGGGAATGCGCCGGGAGTCGGGAGACGACTCGGAAGACGTCGAAGCGCACATGAAGCGCTAGCAAGCGCCGAGCCGGGGGCCTCGGCCCCCGGCTCACCTTTGTCCGAGCAGAGCCTCCAGGTCGGCGAGCAGGCGCAATGCCGGCTCTCGCGCGGAGCCTTCGAGCGCGTCCACCCTGGCAGCGAGAGCCGCAACGCGCTCGAGTTCACCCGTCCCTTCGAGCGCCGCGCCCGCCCGGCGGGCGGCGAGAAGCAGGTCGAGCGCGATCGCTGCCTGGCCCGCGAAGAGTCCGAGGAGCTCCATTTCCCGCAGTGCGAACTGCGGCCGCTTCGGGCGGTCCAGCACCTCCAGGACGCCGAGCACGCGTTCTTGGTGGAGCAATGGGACGGCCATGAGACCGCGAGGCACGTAGCCCGTCGTCTGGGCAAAGTCTCCGGCGAAGCGCGTGTCGGATCCGACGTCCTCGATGACGAGAGGCTGGCGCGTGACGAGAACCCAGCCCGCGATGCCGGTACCCGAAGGAACCCGTGTTCCGACGAGGCGGTCGGAGCCTTCGCCCGCGATCGCCTCGAACACGAGCTCGTCACGTGCCTCGTCGAGCAGGAAGATGGACGCCGCACGCGCGCCGAAGATCGCTCGCGCGACCTCGACGACCGAATCGAGGAGCGCCCGGAAGCCCTCTTCCGAGCTCAGCACGCCGGCCGCGACGGCCGCCCGTAGCGCCTCGTCGGTCATTCGCGCGGGCCCACGTTCGTCGCGATCAGATACAGCACGGTCTTGAGCTGGAACGGCGTCAGCTCGGGATGGCTGCCGCGGATGAGCGCGCAGATCGCGGCCATGTGGGGCGTCGCGAAGCTGTTTCCGCTCGTCCGAAGGCTCCCTCCTCCGGGCCAGGCGACCTCCACGTCGACACCGCGGGCGAAGAACTCGACCGGCGGCTTCGGGTTGTAGTAGTAGGCGAGTGGATCGCCTTCGTCGTGCGAGCCCACCGACACGACCGATGCGAACCGCCAGGGGAAGCTCTCCACCGGCATGTTGTGCGCGGATGCAACGAGCATCGTGCCGCGGAAGTACGCCTGATCGGCGATTTCGTGCAGTGCAACGGCCAGCTCGCGCTTCGTCGTCGAGAGGCTCATGTTCACGACTTCGTAACCGCGCTCGACCGCCCAGCGCAGGCCTTCGATGAGGATCTGGCCGCTTCCGGTGAACCCCTCGCCCAAAACACGGACGCTGGCGAGGCGCGACGCCGGGGCGAGAGCGCGCACGATGCCGGCACACGCTGTCCCGTGCCCGCAAAGGTCGCCAGCCGTGTCCTCCTCGACGACCGCTTGCCCGTCCGCGGCGATCGAGACGGTGAAGGCCTCCTCGACGCCGCCGACGAGCGGATGATCGGCGTCGATACCGCTGTCGAGAATGCAGACACGAACGCCGACCCCGTCCGAATCGCCGAATGCCCATTCGCGCGTGACGCGCTCCGGCCATGTCGCGGGAAGGGCGATCCGCTCCGCCGCTCCGGCGGGAAGGCTCCACGCTGGCAGGTCATCGTGTTCCTCGGCAGCTCCGCTAGCCCTCACCAAGGGCGATTCTGACCCACGTGCGTCTCGCGTAGAAAGCGCTACCGCTCCAGCAACCGAAGCTCGAGAACGCGAGAGGCGTCGAAGCCTTCGATTCGGAGAAGGCTCCCAGCTGCCGCCACGGCGGCGCCTGCCGGCATGAGGCCGACGAGCTCGCTCCCCGCGACCTCGACGTCGCGCACTTGGGCCTCGGCCACGATCCGCGCGACGATCTCGTGGAGAGCAGCAGCCTCCCAATCGGTCACGTTCATGCTCACCTGCACCACCCCGGCGGTCGGAAGGTCGAGGCCGAGGGCGCGCACGCCCGGAAAGCCGCCGTCCCGCTCGCGCACGATCGTCGCGATCTCACGCGCGATCTCGACGTCGCTCGAGCGCAGGTTCACGTTGAAGGCAATCAGCGGTCGGCGGACGCCCAGCACGACGCCGCCGGCGGTCGGGTGCAGACGATCCGGGCCCCGGTCCGGAGTGATTTCGCCGCCGTCGATCCGGCGCTGGAGCTCTGCCGGCCCGCCGCGGCGGAAGTAAGCAGGCTCGCGGCCGTCCTCCGTCAGCCGGCCGTAGAAGAAGACGGGCAGCTCGAGCTCCTCGGCGACGCGATCGGCGAGCGCGAGCGCGGCGGTGCGGGCCGCCTCCTCTGCGTCCGGCTCGAGTGGGACGAGCGGCACCACGTCCGCAGCCCCGACGCGCGGATGGGCGCCCTCGTGGCGACCGAGGTCGATCGCTTGCTTCGCGGCGCCGATGCCGTTCAGCAGCGTCTCGACGAGCTCGTCGCCGCTGCCGACCAGCGTGTAGACCGAGCGGTTGTGATCGGGATCGACATGGACGTCGAGCAGCCGGGCCGGATGCGACATGCCCTCTGCGAGGCGCGCGAGCACGGCCGGGTCGCGTCCCTCCGAGACGTTCGGCACGGACTCGAGCGGAAGCGGCACGCGGAGGAGCATACGATTGCCGCGTGGCGACGGAACGGTTCGCCGGGACGCTCGAGCGACACGGCTCCGGTGCGGTCGTCGAGGTGCCGTTCGATCCCAAGGCGGCCTTCGGGCGCACGCGGGCGCCGGTCCGCGCGACGGTGAACGGCCACACGTTCAGGACGACGCTTGCGTGGATGGGCGGTCGGCCCCTGCTCGGCCTGAACCGGGAGGTCCGCGAAGCGGCGGGCGTGTCGCTGGGCGAGACCTTTCCCGTCGAGCTCGAGCTGGACGACGAGCCCCGAGTCGTGGAGGTTCCGGCCGACCTCGCGGAGGCGATGCGACGAGAAGCGGGGACGGAGGCCAGGTTCGACGCGCTCTCGTACACGCACCGGAAGGAGTACGTGCGCTGGGTGACCGAGGCGCGGCGAGAGGAGACGCGACAGCGGCGGGTCGCACGCGCCGTCGAGATGCTGCGCGCAAACCGGAAGACCCCCGACAGGCCGAGTTAGGTCGGGCCAGTCCGGGGCCGGCCGCTCGCCTCCCTCCGCTTCGAGCGTAACGTCGAAAGGTGCGCGCGTGCTGCGCAACGCGCGCCGAGTTGCGCACGGCCCAGTGAAAGACAAAGGGCGCAAGCGCGCTCCGCAACCGGCCTGACTGCGCGGAAATCGCCCGGAAGCCCACGGCTACACTCGGCGTTTGTCCCGGTAATGGTCGCTTCGAGCCCTTCCTACTTCCAGACCTTCGGCCGCCTCGTCGGCTTCCTCCGCCCCTACCGCTGGTCCCTCGCTGCCTCCGTCGTCCTCGCCATCGGCTCGCAGGCCGCCGGTCTCGCCGTCCCGTGGCTGACCGGAGCGGTGATCGACCGCGCGATCCGTCATCAGAACGGCCGCCTGCTCGCGATCCTCGTCACGCTCGTGGCGGTCGCCGGCCTCCTGCGGGCGCTCATGCTGCTCGGCCGCCGCTTCATCGCCGGCCGCCAGGCGCTCGGGGTCGAGTACGACATGCGGAACGCGCTCTACGCGCACCTGCTCCGTCTCTCCTGGGGCTTCTACGACCGCAACCAGACCGGCCAGCTCATGTCGCGCGCGACGAACGACCTCCAGCAGGTCCGGTTCTTCCTCGGCTACGGCCTCATCTTCTTCGGGCAGCACATCCTCACGATCCTCGCGGTGACCGCGATCGTCTTCGTGATCGACTGGCAGCTGGCGCTGATCGCGCTCGCGATCACGCCGATTCTCGTCGCGGTCGCCTACCTCTACTCCCGCGCGTCCCACCCGATCCTCCGCGACGTGCAGCAGCGCATGGCCGACATGACGACCGTCGCCGAGGAGAACATCGTCGGAGTCAACGTCGTCAAGGCCTTCGCGCAGGAGGAGCGCGAGCAGGCGAAGTTCGGACGCCGGAGCGAAGCGGTATTCGACCAGTCGGTCCGGGCGAACCGCCAGCGCGCCCTCTACGTCCCACTGCTCTCGTTCCTCCCGCTCCTCGCCCAGGCGGCGGCGCTGCTCGAGGGCGGGCATCGGGTCGTGAACGGCGACCTCACGCTCGGCTCGTTCGTCGCCTTCAACGTCTACCTCTTCATGCTCGTGATGCCGCTCCGCATGCTCGGGATGTGGATCGGGACGAGCCAGCGGGCGGTCGCGTCGGGCGAGCGGATCTTCCAGGTGCTCGACCAGCCCGAGGAGATCGTCGACGCGCCCGACGCGCGACCCCTTCCGGACGGCGACGGTCACCTGCGCTTCGAGCACGTCACCTTCGGCTACGAGCCGGAGCGGCCCGTGCTGGTCGACGTCGACCTCGACATCGAGGCCGGCCGGACGGTCGCGCTGATCGGACACACCGGCTCGGGCAAGACCACCCTGACGGCGCTCGTGCCGCGCTTCTACGACGTCCAGGACGGCTCCGTGCGCCTCGACGGGGCCGACGTCCGCGAGGTCCGGCTAGTCGAACTGCGCCGCGCGATCGGCGTCGTCTCGCAGGATCCGTTCCTGTTCTCCGCCTCGGTGCGCGAGAACATCGCCTTCGGCGTGCCGGCTGCGAGCCAGGCGGACGTCGAGCGCGCCGCGCGCATGGCGCAGGCGCACGAGTTCATCGCCGAGCTTCCCGAGGGCTACGAGACCGTCATCGGCGAGCGCGGGATCACCCTCTCCGGCGGCCAGCGCCAGCGCGTGGCCATCGCGCGCGCGATCCTCACGAACCCTCGCATCCTCGTCCTGGACGATGCGACCGCGTCGGTCGACGCGACCACCGAGGCGCAGATCCGGCTCGGCCTCCGCGAGGCGATGAAGGGCCGGACGACGCTCATCATCGCGCATCGCCTCTCGACCATCTCGCTCGCCGACGAGCTCGTCGTCCTGGACGGCGGTCGCGTCGTCGCGCGCGGAACGCAGGAGGAGCTCGCGGGCAACGCCGTCTACCGGGAGCTCGAGGAGCACGAGCTCGTCGAGGTCCAGGTCCTGCACGAGGCCGAGGCGGCCCAGGCATGAGGGTCTGGCAAGCCGGAAGCCACCTGACGCAGCAGCGCGAGGCGGAGGTCGACGACTGGAGCTGGCCGCGGACGATGCGCCGGGTCCGGACGCTCGTCCGCCTCACGAAGCCCTACCGCACCCGGACCTATCTCGCCGTCGTCTCGCTCCTCGCGGCGACGGCGACGGCGCTCGCGCCGCCCTATCTCGCCAAGCTCGCGATCGACCGGGGAATCGCGCACGAGGACATGCGGCTGCTGACCTGGATCGTCGTCGCCTTCCTCGTCGCCGGGATCGCGAACTGGGCGGCCGGCGCCGCGCAGACGTACTTCACGGGCTGGGTCGGAGAGCGAATGCTCGCCGACCTCCGGACGCAGCTCTTCCGCCACCTGCAGCGGCTCTCGCTCGGCTTCTACGAGCGCAACCGCGCCGGCGCGATCATCTCGAGGCTCACGAACGACGTCGAGGCGCTCGACCAGCTCGTGACCGACGGAGTGACGAGCCTCTTCCAGAACACGCTGACGGTCTTCGGCTCAGCGATCATCCTCTTCTTCCTCGACTGGCGCCTCGCCCTCGCGACGCTCGCCGTCTTCCCGCTCATGAGCCTCGCGACCGCCTGGTTCCGCCGCCGGTCCTCGCGTGCGTACCGGCGCGTGCGGGAGCGGCTCGGCACCGTCACGGCGACCTTGCAGGAGGGCATCTCCGGGATCAGGGTCGTGCAGTCGTTCGCGCGCGAGGAGCGTGAGGACGAGCGCTTCCGCGCGGTGAACGGGCACTACCGGGAGGCTAACCAGGAGACGGTCTTCCTGAACGGGATCTACTTCCCGTTCGTCGACTTCCTCTCGACGGCCGCGACGTCGGTCGTGCTCGGCTTCGGTGGCTACCTCGTCTTCGACGGCTCGCTCACCGTCGGGACGCTCTTCGCCTTCATCGGCTACCTCGCGAACTTCTTCGATCCCGTGCAGCAGCTCTCGCAGCTCTACAACACGTTCCTGTCCGCTGTCGCGGCGCTGGACAAGATCACGGACGTGCTCGACGAGGAGCCCGAGGTCGTCGACGCCCGGGCGGCGGAGGAGCTCGAGCGCATCGAAGGCCATGTCCGCTTCGAGCACGTGCGCTTCGGGTACGGCGACGGCCCCGAGGTCCTGCACGACTTCGACCTCGACGTGCCGGCGGGGACCACGGTCGCGCTGGTCGGTCACACGGGGGCGGGCAAGTCGACGATCGCGAAGCTCCTCGCGCGCTTCTACGACCCTCGAGCCGGCCGAATCACGATCGACGACCGCGACCTACGCGACGTCAGCCAGGACAGCCTGCGGCGCCAGCTCGGGGTCGTCCCGCAGGAAGGCTTCCTCTTCGCAGGCTCCGTGCGGGAGAACATCGCCTTCGGCCGCCCGGCTGCCAGCGACGAGGACGTCGTGCGGGCAGCCGAGGCCGTCGGTGCGGACGAGTTCATCCGTGCGCTCGAGGACGGCTACGACACCGAGGTGAACGAGCGCGGCACGCGCCTGTCACTCGGCCAGCGCCAGCTCGTGGCGTTCGCCCGTGCGCTGCTCGCCGACCCGCGCATCCTCATCCTCGACGAGGCGACGTCGAGCGTGGACATCGGCACGGAGCGGCGGATCGCGCTCGCGCTCGAGCGCCTCCTGCACGGACGTACCGCCTTCATCATCGCCCACCGGCTCTCGACGATCCGCGACGCCGAGCTGATCGTCGTGCTCGACCACGGCCGCATCGTCGAAGCGGGGTCGCACGAGCAGCTGCTCGCGCGCGGCGGCCGCTACCTGTCGCTCTACGGCGACTGGGTCGAAGCGGTCGCCTAGTGCGTCCCGCTGGTATGTAAAGCTGCGCTCGTGAGCCCGACGGCGGGCGTCCTCAGCGAGGCGTGGGGCATGTATCTGCGGCACTGGCGGCACCTGCTGCCGATCGCCTTCGGCTGCTATCTCGCGGTTGCCGTAGTCAGCGCTCTCGTCGGGCTCGCGTTCGGCGACCTCGGCTCGGTGCTCGCTGGCTTGCTCGGGGTGGTGGCGCAGTTCTGGGTGCAGGGCGTGCTCGTCAAAGCCACAGAGGACATCCGCGACGGGCGCGCCGATCTGTCCGCACGTGAGACGGTGAGCGCGGTCCTGCCCCGATTCGGACGGATCGCCGGCGTCAGCGCCGTCATCGCGCTTGTCGCGATCGGCCTTGGAGCCGCCGTCGGCATCCTCACCCTCGCGGCGGGCGCGGCCGGCTTCCTGATCGGGCTCGTTGGGTTGATTGCAGCGGTTCTCTACCTACTTATTCGCTGGATCGCCGTCGTCCCGGTAATCGTGCTGGAGGACGCCGACCTGATGGACTCGTTCAGGCGGAGTGGCGAGCTCGTCGACGGCTATCGCTGGAACGTGTGCGGCGTCGTCGCCCTCACGTTGCTCATCCTCATAGGATTCGGGATAGCCCTCGGGCTCGTGTTGTCACCGCTCGACCGCTGGCTCGAGGAGCTCATCTCGAACATCGTCAGCGGGACGCTTGCAGCGCCGTTCGTCGCCCTCGCGTGGACGCTCGTCTACTACCGCATGCGGGAGGTCAAGGCCCGCGGGTCGACGATGTCCGCCGACGCCCTCGTGTAGGGGCGCGACGCGTGCGCGTGCGCGAGGTGGTACGGGAGGCGGCTCACCTCTACCGTCGGAACGCTCTCCGCTTCCTGGCGATCGCGTTCCTCTTCTACGCTGGGACGGCCGCGCTGACGGCGCTCGCGATCTTCGTGTGGGGTCCAAACGGTGGCGTTCTCGCAGCGCCGTTCTGGCTGGGCGGCATCTTCTGGATCGAGGGCGCTGTGGCGAAGGCGGTCGAGGACGTTCGGCGCCCCGACGTGCCTCGATTCTCGCTCCGCCGCACGCTCGAGCGCGGCGCGTGGAGTCGAGTCAACGCGCTGAGCGCCGCCAGCCTGCTGGCGTTCCTCGCCCTCTCCGCGACAGCGTGGCTCGTGATCCCCGCCCTCGTCCTCGTCGCGCGCTGGGCGCTCGTCGCGCCGGTGATCGTCCTCGAGAACGCGGGGACGTTTAGCTCGTTCGGCCGAAGCTCGGAACTCGTGCGCGGTGCAAGCTGGCGCATCTTCTGGATCGTTCTCGCCTCGATCGCCGTCCTCGTGGTCGGCTGGTTCGGCCTCGCCTGGTCGATCAGCGTCCAGAACGACTGGCTTCCCGGCGGCGACACCGGAGCAACGATTGCCTTTGCCGTTGAGTCCGTCCTGTACTTCACGCTGCTTGCCCCGTTCTTCGCGATCCTGGCGACGGCCGTCTACTACGCACGCCGCGCCACTTTCACGCCCAGGCCGAGCGCGCGCTGGCAGCTCCGGGTCGGCGACGTCCTCGACGAGGCGTGGATCCTCTATGCGACCCACCCGACGCGGCTCCTCGTCGTCGCGGCCGCTGTGTTCGTCCCTCTCGGCGGCCTCGAGTTGGCCGCGACGGCCGCGGACGAGGACGCAGGCGTGCTTGCGCCGATCGCAACGCTCTTCGGCGTGATCGCGCTTCCGGGCTTGTATGCGGCCGGGCTCGAGGGCGGCTTCGAGCACGTAGGCGCGCGAGCATGGCTCGGCGGGCTGCGACGGCGGACGGCGGGCAAACGTGTCCGCATGGCGCTGGCGAGCCTCGTGGCGACGTTGGGCGTGTGCGCCGGCTTCGTCGTCGTTTTCGTCGGTTCCGTCGTCGTGCTCACGTTCTGGAGCCTCGTCTCGATCGTCGTGGCCGTCGAGGACACGAGGTTCCGGAGGGCGTTCTCGCGGAGTCGGGAGCTCGTCTCGGGAAGCGGCTTCCGGGTCTTCCTCGTGCTCGTGCTTTCGGCGACGATCGCCGTTCTCGTCGTGGTGGTCGTCTCGCCCCTCCTTCCGATCGTGCCGATCCCCGGGCTCGCCTTCCGCTTCCTCCTCGCGGTTATCGCGGAGTGCATCGCGGCGCCGTTCATCGCCCTCGCTTGGGTCGTGACGTTCCGCGAGCTGCGCCGGATGCGGGACGAATGGCTTGCCGAGCACCGCCCGCCCGAGGCCGTCCCGCAAACCTGAGCCGCTACAATTCCCGCGCCCTTGCGGGGTCGTCTAACGGTAGGACGCCTGACTCTGGATCAGGTAGTCAAGGTTCGAATCCTTGCCCCGCAGCCATGAGAAAGGCCCGCAAACGCGGGCCTTTCAGTAGACTGAGTCGCGCGCTACCGCTGCACGTTGAACCAGGTACCGCCGGGGCCGATCCAGCTGAAGCCTTCGCCCCACGTGGCGATCGTCTTGCCCGTGCTCGTGACGGCGATCTCGCCGTAGTCGCCGTAGATCTCGTCGAAGCCGTCTGCGTTCACGTACTCGGGGGCGTGGGCGGACGCAGACGCGTCGTCGATCTTCACGGGCGATGACCAGCTTCGGCCGCCGTTCGACGAGGTCCGGTACCAGACGTTCCACGCGTCGGGGTCGTCGCCGTTCGCCGTCTGCATGTACCAGATGCGCGCGTCGCCGCCTCCCGCCGACGCCAGGCGCGGCTGCGTCGCGTCCTCGCCGGCTACGGAGAGCGCCGCGCCCGCGCTCCACGTGCGCCCTCCGTCAGAGGACGTCGACACGTAGACGCGCTGTGGGCCGTCCGCCACGCTCGGGCCCTCGTAGGCAAAGACGAGGTTGCCGGGAGAGTCCTCGACGACCGAGGTCTGGCCGATGTAGAAGTCCGGGTTGCACCCCGCCGCGACGCAGGTTTCGCCCACCGGGACCTTCGCGACGACGACGTTTTCCCAGCTCCCTCCGTGGTCGCGCGAGATGATCGCGTGGTGCCAGACGTCGCCCTGGACGCTCGTCGAGCCGGAGTACACGATGCTGCTCTCCGAGAAGACGACGGTGCCGTCCGAGAGCACGCGCGCGTCGTACGCGTAGTAGTAGCGCTTCGAGCTCGTCAGCTTCTGCTGCGTCCAGGTGGCTCCGTAGTCGTGCGACTGGCCGACGTAGAGATCGCCTCCCTGCGGGCCGTTCCAGGAAACGTAGACGTCCTTCCCGGAGCGGCTCATCGTGACTTCCGGCTTGTCGGTCCAGGAGACTTTTCCGTAGACGTGCACCGGCTCGGTCCAGGTCGCCCCGTGGTCCGTCGACTTCATGAACACGGTCGAGAAGCCGCCGGCTCGATCCGCGTTCAGGAAGACGGCGTAGACGGCGCCGGTGCTCGGGACCACCTCGATCGTCGGGTCGTACTGCGCCTTCGAGCCCCGGCAGACGCAGAGCGGAACCTGCGGTCCCCAGGTCGAGCCGCCGTCCGCCGAGACGGTCATGGCGATGTAGGGCGTCGGACAGTGGCTCGAGCAGGTCTTGGGCTCCCCGTAGCGCGTCGTGATGAGGTAGACGTACGGCGCAGACGGGTCGGTCGCGATGGCCGGCTCCCAGTCGTCGGTCGTCGGGTTGAGAAGTCGGGACCCGACCCAGCCGGTCGCCGGACTCGACGTGACGGCAACCTTCCCGCCGAACTTCCCGCTCGCCTTCGCCTGCGCCAGAGCCTCCAGCCGCTCGGCGGTGACGTTCGCCTCCTCCTGCACCTCCTCGGCACCGGCACGCGGGCCTCCCTCTTCCTCCCCTTCCTCTCCGACTTCAGCCTCGCCCGGGGGCTCGGCGAGCTCGGAGCCGGTCGCCTTCTCCGCATTGCGAGCGCTCGGGCCGGACTCGCGCGCCAAGACGACGGCCGCGACGACGAGCGCGGCGAGGAGCGCCGCCGCGGCGAGGATCCAGGTCTTTCCTTCACCGAGCTTCCGCATTCGTACGCACCTCCACGAAGGCCTGATCGTCTGAAGTGTCAGACGATACGACGCTTCCGGCGGAAGCTCAATGGGCCGGTTCACGGACCCGGCGCTCTGGCCCGTAGCGGGTTTACCGCGCAGCCCCTATCGTTTTCTCCTCCGTTTCGTCGACTCGCGGGAGGAACGTGGCTCGATATCGCAGGGGTCTGCCGCATGGGCTCGGCCTTCGCCGGGGCGGGTTGGGCAAGGCACGGAAGGACGCGCGCGGCGGCTACCTGCGCGTGTCCCGGGCCGTGGCGCCCCCGATCTCGGCGATCGAGGCCGAGTTCCACCTCATGCCCGGCTTCCGCGTCCGGCTCGCCGTCCTGACCCTGGTCGTCACCACGCTCCTCGGGCTGATCGGACTGAGGCTCTGGTCGCTGCAGGTGATCGGAGGGCGCTCATACGCCGAGGTGGCAGCCGTCCAGGCCCACCGCACGCTTCCGGTCGCCGCGACGCGCGGAGCGATCTTCGACGCCCGGGGCCGGCTGCTCGCCGACGCGACGGGCAGGCTGGCGATCGCGATCGACGCCGAAGGCCTCGGCACGACCGACGAGCGCGGCCGCTGGGTCGCGAACGAGAGCGGCCGGGTGGTCCTCGAGCGGCTCGGCCGGCTCACGCATACGCGCGTGCCCACGCTCGTCGAGCGGGTACGGCGCGCGGTCGCGCGGTCTCCGCTCGCTCCTGCGGTCGTGGTGCCCCGGATCTCCCGCTCGCTTGCGTTCTACCTCGACGAGCACGCCCGCCGCTTCGCCGGCGTCGACGTGCAGGCGATCCCGGTCCGGCGCTACAGGACGGGCCCGTTCGGCAGCGAGTTCCTGGGCCTGCTCGGCGAGATCGGGCCGGGACAGTTGAAGCAACGGGCCTATCGCGACTACTCGCCGGGCGACGTGATCGGCCAGTCGGGCGTCGAGGCGACCTACGAACGCCTGCTCGGAGGACGGGCCGGAGAGGAGTCGATTCCCGTCGACGCCGACGGGCGTCCCGTCGCGCACGCCCGGGTGGTGAAGGCGCCGAGGCCGGGGCGAAGCCTGGCGTTGACGATCGACTCGTCCATCCAGCGCGCCGCCGAGCAGGCGATCCTGAACGGCATCAGGTACGCGCACGCGGCCGATCATCCGGACGCGAGCGCCGGCTCCGCCGTGGTCATGAACCCGCGCGACGGCTCCGTCTACGCGATCGCGAGCTACCCGCACTTCGACCAGGCGCGCGCGGCGCGCGACCCGGACTATTACGCGCAGCTCGCCGACCCGGCGAACGACAGCCGGCCCCTCGTGAACCGGGCCACGCAGGGCATCTTCCCGACCGGCTCGACCTTCAAGCCGATCGTCGCCGAAGCGGCGCTCTCGGCCGGGCTGATCACGCCGGCGACAACGCTCGCGTGCACGGGGTCGCTCAAGGTCGGCGACGTCGTGTTCCACAACGTCGAGCCCGGGATCTTCGCGTACATGAACCTGCGCGAGGCCCTCGCCGCCTCGTGCGACACGTGGTTCTACCGGCTCGGGACGATGTTCTACGCGCGCCAGCAGGAAGGGCGGCTTGACATGCAGCGTTGGGCGCGGCTCCTCGGGCTCGGCCACCCGACCGGCTTCGACGTCCCGGGCGAGGTCGACGGGGTCGTCCCGACTCCGCACTGGCTCAAGCGGACGTTCAGCGCGCCCTCGCAGCGCATCTGGTACGAGGGCTACTCCGTCAACCTCTCGATCGGACAGGGGTATCTCGCGGTCACGCCGCTTCAGCTCGCGGTCGCCTACTCGGCGCTCGCGAACGGCGGAACGGTCGTGCGTCCGCACGTCGGCCGCGCGCTCGTGGACGCGAAGGGCGAGGTCGTCCGGCCGCTTCGGTTCAAGCCGCGGGCGAGGCTCCGCCTGACCGGCCTCGACACGATCCACCAGGCGCTCTACGACGCGGCTCACTCTCCGACCGGCACCTCGTCCGCGATCTTCGGGAGCTTCCCGATCCCGGTCGCCGGGAAGACGGGCACGGCCGAGACGACGTCCGGAAGCGATCACTCCTGGTACGCCTCGTGGGCGCCCGCCCGCAACCCGCGGGTGGTCGTGGTCGTCCTGATCGAGCACGGCGGCTTCGGCGCCGAGGCTGCGGCCCCGGCAGCGCGGGACATCTACTCGGCGTTCTTCGGCGTGGACCGGAAGGCCGGCGCTCCGTCCAAGCCGTAGAGCGCGAGCGCGTTCTCCCGCAGGATCCGCCGCGCGGCGTCCTCGGCCTCGTCCGCCGGAAGCGCGTCGGCGAGCACCTCGGCGAGCCCTTCGCGCCACCACTTCGCAGCGACGTAGTAGAGCTCGGGCGTCCGGGCGGCGTCGGACGCGTAGAGAAGCTTCGAGACCGGCGCGAGCTCGAGGGCCTGGCGCAGCATCTCGGGCGGGCGCGACACGTGCGGGATCGTGAGCGAGACGTCGAAGAAGACGTTGCCGTAGACGTGGGCGAGCCACCCCGCCTCCCGGACGAACGGGTAGCAGTGGAGCAGCACGAACGTCGTCTCGTGGAAGTGCTCGACGAGCGGCTTCAGGTAGCCCGGGTCGGCCTTGGGGAGAAAGAGGTCCGAGTCGCCGAAGCCGCAGTGGACCTGCACGGGAAGCGGCGCCCCGCTCGCCTCGTTCGCCTCGAGCGCCGCGAGCACGAAGGCGGTCACGCCGGTTCCGTCCGCGTCGCGATCGAGGCCGCCCCGATAGGCGGCGATCGTCTTGAGCCCGACGAAACCGTGCTCCCGGGCCCGTTCGACGTCGCGACGGACCGCCCTCAGGTCCCCGAGCTCCTCGGCGAGCCGCTCGATCCGCATGATCGGCGCGGCGCGACAGCCGCCGAGCTCGCCCATCGTCTCCCAGCTCGCCCCGGTCGCCGGCGGTGGAAAGCCGTCGTCGACGAGCAGCCACTGCGTCCCGGTCGCGCCGAGGCACGTCGACGCGTACTCGATCGGGTCGGTCGCACGGCGAAGCTCGAAGACGGCCTCCTCGTGCGGATCGCAGCCGAGGAGGGCTCCGAGCTCCCTCATCGCGCGCCGGTACGTCAATCCGGTCGCGACGTGAGGCCACTGGCGCGGGTCGGGGCTCTCCGAGAAGAGCCCGCGGAACTCGTCCAGCGTCCCGGGCGTCGCCACGATCCCGTGGGCGTGGTGGTCGACGAGCGGGATCCGGTTCAGTACTTCGAGAAGTGGCCCTGCTGCTCGAATGTCTCGTCTCCTTCCGAGTACGCCTCCCACTCGGACCGGCGGACGGCCAGATAGGACGTGGCGAGCACAGCCCCGAGCGCGCCGACGAGGTACGCGTCGGCCTCGAGCGCGTCGAGCGCCTCGGCCTGTGTCGCCGGCAGCCGCCGGATACCTCGGGACTCGCGCTCGTCCGCCGGGAGGGTCGCCGGGTCGACCTCGACCGGCTCGGGCGGCTCGAGCCCGCGCTCGAGCCCGTCGAGACCCGCGGCGAGCAAGCCTCCGACCGCGAGGTAGGGATTGCACGTGGCGTCGGCCGACTTGAGCTCGACGTTCGTCGACGCCTCCTCCAGACCCCAGTACAGCGAGGGCAGCCGGAGGGGCGCCTCCCGGTTGTCGTGTCCCCAGCAGGTGAAGGCTCCTGCCCAGTACTGCGGAACGATGCGGTGGTAGGAGTTGAAGCTCGGTGCGGTGAGGCCGCAGAGCCCCGGCAGGTGCGCGAGCACGCCCGCCAGGAACGACCGCCCCTCGGCCGAGAAGCGGTCGGGCGCAGACGCGTCGTGGAAACGATTGCGACTGTCGTCCTCGTCCCAGAGCGAGAAGTGGATGTGGCCGCCGTTCCCGGCCCCGTCGGGCCAGGGCTTCGGCGCGAGCGACGCGACGTAGCCGAACGCGGGGGCGAGCCCGCGAATCGTCTCCCGCACGAGCAGTTGCTCGTCCGCTGCCTGGAGCGCCGGCGCGTGCCCGGTCGAGATCTCCTGCTGGCCGTGCCCGAGCTCGGCGTAGTACTGCTCGAGCACGATGCCCTGCGCCTCGAGCGCCTCCGCAAGGGCGTCGACGTAGTCCTGCGACGCCGTCATCCCGATCGTCGAGAAGCAGAGGCTCGAGTCGACCGGGACGTAGGTGTGGTCGACCTGCCTCGCGAGCGAGAACTCGTTCTCGAACGCGACTTCGAGCCTGACACCGCGCTCGGCGAGCCTGGCGATCTGCCGCTTCAGGAACGCGCGCTGGTCGACGTCCGCGGGCCGGCCGGAGAGGTCGAGCTGGTCGCAGAGGACCGCGCCCGCGTGCGGCGCGTACGGAAGGACGCGGAAGGTCGCCGGGTCCGGGACGATCCGGACCTCTCCGACCGGACCCATCCCTTCGACGGGCTGGAGCTGGTCGAGCCCGTTCATCGCCTGCATCGCCACGGTCACCCCGATGCCGCTTTCGAGCCGGCTCTGCAGGCCGCGGCGCGCGGACGCCTTGCCCCGCACGGTGCCGTCGTTTCCGCACCAGAGGAACCGGACGAGGCGGAGGCCCGCCTCGTCCGCGGTCCGTACGACGTCGGCGACGTCCAACTACGTCGTCGGGACGGACTCCGGCGCGCGCCGCCCCATCGTCTCCGAGATCGCGTAGACGATCACGGCGACGGCGGCCGAGACGGCCGTGACGATCGCGAGCCAGAAAAGCGACTGCACCACCCTCGGCGGAATTCTGCGACTAGAGACCCGGGTCGCGCAAGAGCGCGGCCAGGAGTCGCGCGCGGAGGGGGAGCGCGGCGACGAGGACGTGCTCGTCGACCGAGTGCGCCCCGGCTCCCTCGGCGCCGAGGCCGTCCAGGACGGGGAGGCCGAGCGGGGCGACGAGGTTCGCGTCCGAGCCGCCTCCCGAGGCGCCTTCGACGAGCTCGAGGCCGATCGCCCGGCCGTGCTCGCGGGCCTTGTCGAAGAGCCGCGCCGAGCCGGGCGTGCGCTCGAGCGGCGGACGCGTCCACCGACCGGTGACCGTAACCTCCGCCCCGGGCACCTGCGGCCGCGTGTCCTCGAGTGCCCGCTCCAGCTCCACGAGGTCGGCGGATCGGGCGAGACGCACGTCGACGTCCGCCTCCGCAACCTCGGCGACGACGTTCTCCCGCGTTCCGCCGCGGACGATGCCGACGTTGACCGAGATCCCACGGGCCGGGTCGTTCAGACGGTGCAAGCGCAGGATCTGGTGGGCGAGCTCCTCGACGGCGCTCGACCCGTCCTCGAGGTTCGTCCCCGCGTGCGCGGCCTTGCCTCGAACCGTGAACCGGAAGCGGCCCAGCCCCTTCCGCGCCGTCTTGAGGCCGCCGTTCGGAAGCGGAGGCTCGACGACGAACGCGGCGGCCGCGCCGTCCGCGGCCTCGGCGATCACCTCCCGACCGGTGGGGCTGCCGACCTCCTCGTCGGCGTTCAGGACGAAGCGCACCGCGCGGCGGCCGGGGGTCGCCGCCGCGAGCGCCGCGAGCGCGATCACGAGCCCGCCCTTCATGTCGTAAACGCCCGGTCCGTACGCGCGCCCGTCCTCGACGCGCCACGGAAGCCGCCCGAGCGTGCCGACGTCCCAGACCGTGTCCAGATGCCCGAGCAGGAGCAGTGACGGCCCTTCGCCGGCGAAGTCGGCGACCACGTGCTCCCCCGCCTCGCGCACCTCCCCGCCGAGGCGCTCGAGCTGTTCGGACATGCGATCCGCCATCGCGCGCGTGCGCCCGGTCGGCGACTCGAGCTCGACGAGCTCGCGCAGGAGCCCGACCATCTCGTCCCGATCCACGTCCGCTACCATTGCACGTCGGCCCGGGGCGCATTCGTCTAGGGGCCTAGGACGCCGCCCTCTCACGGCGGTAACACGGGTTCGAATCCCGTATGCGCCTCTCCTCGACACTCCTTAAACCCGGGACCCCCCAGTCGAGGTCGCGCACGCGCTCCATCGCCTTCGCCCGGTTCAGCTTGCGCAGGTAGACCTCGGTCGTGTCGGCGCGCGTATGGCCCATCAGCATCTGCAGGGCCTCGCGGTCGCCCGGGTGCGTCTCTAGGTAGCGGACGGCGAAGGCCGCGCGGAGGGCGTGAACGTGGGCCCGGATGCCAGCGCGCTCGGCCACCCGCTTGACCGTCTCCCAGACGACCTTGTCCGAGCGCTCGGGCCGGCGCACGGCCTCGGGCCGGCGGTTCGGGATCAGGTAGTCCTCTCCGCTCGCCCAGACGCCGAAGCGCTCGGCGCCGAGCAGGATCTCGAGCAGTTGGGCCGGGAGCGGCTTCTCGACGAACTTGCCGCCCTTCTCGCGAAAGCGGATCGTCTGGCGCTCGAAGTCGACGTCGCGCCGACGGGCGAGCGCGGCTGCCTTGCGCCGCGGGCCCAGATAGGCGAGCAGCGCGACGCAGAGCAGTTCTTGCACGGTCTCGGTGGCCTCGAAGAGCTGCTCCACGTCTCTGCCCGTCAGCGTGACGACCTCGAGGTCTTCGGGGCGCTTGCGCGGAGGCCGGCGTACGCGCGCCATCGGGTTCTCGCGGATCCGCTTGCGCTCCCACAAGTAGGAGAAGAAGCCGTTCAGGACCGAGACGCCGAGCGCGATCGTCGCCGGCGAAGCGTCGACCCAGCGATCGAGGAAGCGCGTGCACTCCTCCTCGCCGAGCTCCTCGACGGCGCGCTCCGGGTAGCGGTCGGCGAAGAGGAAGAGGATGCGCTCGTACGCTCGCCGCGTCTCCTTCGAGCGCCCGCGCCGGGCGAGCTCGCCCGTGTAGTCGTCGATCGCCTTCGTGAGCAAGAGCACGTCCGCCATTATCCGCGGCTCCCGCACACGGGCCATGCGCCGATTCCCTGCCCTGCGAGGACGCGCTCTGCAACTGCGATCTGCTCGGCGGCCGAGTACGCGCTCGGAAGTCCAGGCCCGCCCCCGTAGGCCTGCCACGTCCCGAGCGTGAACTGGAGTCCACCGTAGAAGCCGTTGCCCGTGTTCGCCGACCAGTCCCCGCCCGACTCGCAGGCAGCGATCGCGTACCAGTCGACCGAGCCCGAGTAGTTCGACGCCGCCGACTCGGGCGCCGCGGCCACGGCGTAGTCCGATGAGCTCGCAGAGGTGGACGAGCTCGTCCCGGCGGCGTCGAAACTTGCGAGGCGGGCGATCCGCTTGCGCGCGTGCGCGAGGCGGCGCTCGAGCGTGCGGATCCGGCCGGCGTCCTCTCGGGCGCGCTCATGCGCCCGCTGCAGCTTCACGTAGAGCAGGGCCTCGCGAGACGGGCCGACGTGCGGGCGAAGAGCGACCCCGCTGAGCGCGTCCTTCCCGACGAAGAGGAGCAGCGCGAGCGAGAGAGCGCCGACGTAAAAGAGGGCTTTCGCTCGCGAGGCGATCATCATGTTCCCCGCCGAATCCAGACGCCGTCCGCCTGTCGCCGCTTCAGGAGTCCGCGCCGACGGAGCGCGTTCAGGACCTCGCGCCCCGCCGAGATCCCGAAGTCGCAGCAGCGCCCGTCTGCCGACTGGCTCCTCTGCAGAAACGGGTACGGGCGAGTCTTCGAGCAGCGCCCCTTCGCCGCGTGCAGCGCTCGACCGGCCTCGACGTCGGTCACGCCGCCGCGCTCGTCCACCATGCGCAGGACCAGCGCCTGCCGCACGGTCAGACCGCCATCCGCCGGCGGAGGAGCGAAGAGGGACTTCTGCGCCGTGGTCGGGATCTCGGCTAGCGCCATCGCAGGTCTCCGTCCGGATCGGCATCGAAGCCGAGGGTTTGCTCGCCGAACCCCTCCCCGTCTCCGACTGCGGGGGCCCCTCCCACGGAGGGGGCCTCCTCGCGGGACGGGTTCGGATAGCTGGGGTTTGCAGGGGCTTCTGAAGAAGTGGTCCGGGTGGTCCCAAGACGCGGGACCACTTCTCGAAGCGTCCAGTAATTGCCCTGCTTCGAGCGGCCGATCAGCTCGCCTCGCTCCGGGGTTGGCCGGGCGCTCGAAGTTTCGGACGATCGTCGAGACGGCCGCGCGCCCGGTGAGGCCGCGGGCGCCGCTCGCAGCCATCTGAGCGAGCGCGTAGCGGATGCCGGCCGGCGAGTTCGCCCAGGCAGCCGAATGGTTGCCGAGTGCGCCGCCGCGGTGGAGCTGGAACGGCCCGAAGCTCGTGCCGTTGTCGCCGACCGCGCCCCAGTGAAGGCCGCCTTCGACGCTCGCGACGCGCCTGGCAGCCCAGGGATCGACGCCGTAGCGGCGGGCAAAACGGGTGATGAGGCGCGAGACGCTAGCCACGGCCAGCCTTGTGTCGGCCGGGCGCAAGGTGCATGATTCGCCGCATGCTCGGCTGGATGGGCGAGTGGGGCCACGTCATCGTCTACGTCCTCGGTCCGTTGCTTCTGCTCTGGGTGGTCATCTGCGCGACGCTCGCCCTCGTGGGACGCACGCGCGCTGCCCTCCGCTACCGGCGCCGCAACAGGCCAATCCGCCGTTCGACTTAGAGGTCGGCGCCGCTCGCGACGAGCGCGCGCCGGTAGGCGGCGATGACGCCTCCGCCGAAGACCGAGCTCGCGAAGCGCGCGCGCAAGCTCTCGATCTGGTCGTCGCTGAGGCGCCGTGCTGCGACGAGAACCTCGCGCTGCTCGCTCGGAGAGATCTTCCTGAGTTGGCGCATGAGGCCGACGTCGACCTTGAGGCGGTCGAGCTGCGTGACGTTGTCGCGACCCTTCGTAGCCTCGAGGCGAGCTAGCGTCGCGTAGCGGCGCGCCCGAACGTCGAAGGCCGTGCGGAGCGGCGCCGGCAAGCGGCCGTCCTGGACGATGTCCGGGAGGTGCTCTTTCGCTGCCGCGAGGAACTCGCGCTGGTCGTCGCGGACGCGCATTACCGCGCGTTGGCCGGAGTTCAGGTCGGCCATCGCCTCGGCCTTCGCTTTCGCGTTCAGGTTCCCGAGGTTGACCGGGTGCGGGTAGAGCCCGCCGACGAGGAAGCGTCCTGCGGCCGTCTTCTTGCTCGCCGGGTAGAGGACGTCCTCGTCTTCGTCGTTCGGGTGGCGCAGGCCGCGGACGAGGCGGGCGACAGGGTTCGCATCGACGTACTCGCGTCGGAAGGCCTCGCTTCGTGGCAGCGCGTAGCCCTCAAGCGTGTCGTGCGGGACGATGCCCTGGATGAGGGCCTCCGCCGGCGCCGAGAGGAAGCTTTCGAGGCTGATCGGAGGCCTCGTCTCGTTGATGTTCGCGAGCGCCGTGCCGAGCTCGGCGGGGCTTCCGAAGAGGCCGGCGGAGCGAGGGTCGACGACGAGCGGCCGGCCGAGCGAATCGAGGCCGATCGGGAAGATTCCCCTCGCGAAGCCGGGGACGTTGCCGAGCAGCCGCTTCGCGTCCTTCTCGCCCTTGCGGCCGAGCTGGGCCATCGTCGCTGCCTGGATCGGATGGTCGCGAACGAAGCGCCCGGTGTAGAGCGTCGAGCCCTTGACCCAGGGGTAGAACATGACGACCCGGCGGACGATCTTGCGCTCGTTCGGGCCGTGACGCTCGAAGTCGACCATCGCATCGCGCGTCCGCTGCGCGGCCTCGACGAGATCGCCGCGCGTCGCCGGGTCCATCAGGAGCTCGCGCATCTGCGCCGGCGTCCGGTAGCCGAGCTTGCGCGCCTCATGGATGAAGGCGGCCCAGCGCCAGGGCGAGTCGAGCACCTTCGAGTAGGCGTTCGCGAGGACGTCGCGCACGGGCCGGATCAGGCGCGAGCGTTCGACCTCGATCGACTTGGCGAAGCCGAGCCCGGCCGCAACGCGGAGAGTGGCCTGCTCCTCGGGTCCGAGTTGGCGATAGAGCTTGACGGCGCGGGCGAGGTTGACCGGAGCCGCGAAGCCCTGGTGGATCGTGGCGAGCAGCGTCTGGCCGGCGAGGTTCGGGGCGAGGTAGCCGGTCACCTTGAGGAAGAGCAGGGCGACCGAGTTGGCCGCGTTCACCTCGTCGGCGAGCTGGGCGGCAGCCTTGCCGCCCTCGGTCGCGAAGCCCTCGCGGCGGTTGAGTCCGCCCAGTCGGCGCTCGTCGACGAAGCGGAGCTCGCCGCGCGCGGCCTCGGCGAGAGCCTGCGCCTCGTCAAGCTCAGGGAAAACCTCTTTGCGGAAGGTGTCGACGCGGTTTTCGAGGAGCCGGCGCTCCTGGCGTGAGAGACGCTCGCCGCTCTGGGCCTTCGCCTGGATCAGGTCAAGGAGCTCGCGCGCCTCGCGCGAGTACGGCTTCGTCTGCAGCCGGAAGTGGATGTAGTACTTGCGCTCGCCGGGCGGCAGCGCGAGGTAGTCCTCGCCGCTGATCGACTCGCGTCCTGCGATCTCGCGCCCGCGGATGACCATCTGGAAGCGCTGGGCCGCGAGCTCGTGCTCGGCGATCGCGGCGATCGTGTCGTCACGGAAATCGCCCGAGCGGAGGCTGCCGCCCGTGAAGCGGTTGCGCGTCGCCTCGGGGCGGAGTGGGATTCCGATCGCCTGCCGGTTGCCGACCTGCGGGCGCCCGAAGCGGGGATGGCGCTTCCGGTACGACGTGAAGATGTCGCCGCCCTTGAAGTCCTCCGCGCCGACGATCCGGCCCTTGCGGATGGCGTCGCGCGATGCGGGCGTCACCTCGTCGAGGCTGAACGTCTTCGCGCTCTTGCCGGAGAAGAAGCGGACGCGCACCGTCCCCTTCTCGGTGTCGAGGCTCGTGACGACTCCGAGCTTGCCGTTCGCGCCCCCGCGCACTTTGCGCCCGAGAGTCGTGAAGTTCGAGACCTTCGAGTCGGCGAGCGTTGCCTTGCGGAACTCGGCCCGCTCGCGTACGGAGCCGACATCGCCGAGGGCCGCACCGCCGAAGACGTGCTCGGGGTCGTTCAGTGCATCGCGGAGAGCCTGGCGCTCCTCGATCAGGTCGCGGATCGCGGCGACCTGCGGGTCGTCGGAGCGCTTCGCGGCGATTTTGTGCAGTTCCGCCTCGGCGAGCTGCCGGACCTCCTGCTTGACCGTCGGGAGCTTCGCGAGTCCGCGCCGCTTCCCTCGGCCGCGCCGCATGTTCTGCAGGTTGCGCCGGGCCTGCTCGTCGGCGTCGTGGACGCCGCCTGTCAGGTGCTGGGTGATGGCGTCGACGAGCTTGTCGTACTCGGCCTCGAGCTTGGCCAGCCGGGAGCGCGCCTCGGCTTCCGTGCGAGGCCGCTCGCCTCCGATCAGGCGCCCGGGCTGGTGCTTTCGGGTCGCTGCCTGCTCGCGTGTGAGCTCGCCGACATCGACGAGGATGTCCTCCGCGCGTGTCGCTGAGGCGGCCGAGCGGAGGTAGGTCTCGGAGAACTTCTCGGTCGGCCTGACATCGCGCAACCGTTGCGTTAGACTGCCTTGTGTGGAGGGAAGTTCGAGCTCTCTGAGTAACCCGCCGACGGACGCGGAGCTGTTCGACTGCGACTGGGCCCCGGTCTCGCGGCGAGGCGAGGAGATCCTCGTCTGGACGCCGGATCCGCGGCCTCTGGCGTGGGACGAGTTCGTGCGGGACGCTGTCCCGATCGACCGCTCCGCCTTCGACGAGCTGAGACGCTCGTTCAGCCGCGCCCAAGCGTCGGCGTAGAGCGCGCGCATCCGCTCCTCGAGCTGGCCGCGGCGTTCGGGCGATAGCGCACGCGCCTCGCGGTAGATGCGGTGGCCCTTCGAGAGCGCCTCGCGCATTTCTGGGAAGAGGATCTGGACTTCGGCGACGTGGCCGTTGTAGTCCAGGTAGACCTTGAGGTCGCGGTAGCCGGACTTTGTCGGGCGGGTGAGCGTGTCCTTGACGTGCACGAGCCGGCCGGAGGCCTTCATGGCCTCGAGCACCTGGCGGAGCTCGTCGAGGTCGGAGACGATGAGGCGACCCCGGACGAGGTCCTTCAGCCGTGATGCTTCGCCGTCGTACTTCGTGTTTACCTTCTCGCGAACGCGCTCGAGAGACTTGAGTCCGTTCAGCTCAACCTTCGCCCCGCTTGCGCGCCCGAGCCGGCGGAGGTCGTTCTCGAAGAGCGGTCTGGCGACCTGAGCCTGCTCGAAGAGATCGCGGATCGCCGCGTCGCCCGTCGGCCGGCCGGTCTCGACGAGTCCGCGCTTCTCGACTTCGCGCAGGAGCGCGATCTTTCGCTCGATGCGCTTGCGCGTGAGCTCGGTCTTGGCGCGTGCGAGTTCGCGCTCGTGCAGCGCGATCCGGTCGGCGACGGAGCGCCCCTCAGCGATGACGCGGACGGCCGTCTGTGCGACGTTGTCGGCCTTGCGTGCGCGCCGGCGGAGGCCCTCGGCGGGTCCGCGCGGGATCTCGCTCTCGGTCCTCGTACGCGACGAGCTCCTCGAAGTGGCGACCCTGGATCTCGCAGTCGCGCGCCTCTTCGTCGAGGAGCTCGGCGAGGCGCTCAGCGTCCACGGATCCGCTCCTTCGTCCGGGCCTTCTCCGCCTCAAGCAGGCGGTGCAGGTGCTCGTTCAGGCCGATTACCGCCGCGTCAGGCTGCGCGTTGCCGGAGGATGCGCTTTCCTCGGCCGAACTCCGCGAACACGGGTTCGAATCCCGTATGCGCCTCCTCGTACTACCTCGCCGGACTTCGCCGCCGCCGCGAGGTAATGCTTCGGCCCCGTCGAGCTCGCCGAAACGCCTGGAAACGTCGCCGCAGCGAAGCGATCGTGCGCTGCCGCCGAGAACGAGGTGCGGTGACTTGACCTTCTATTGCACGGGTGCTATATAGCGTATGTGCGATAGGACTCGAGCGACTCCTCTGGGACGAGAAGACAGAGGCCGGGGCGCGACGCGAGGCGTGGCGTCTCGAGAGCTTGCTCGCCCTCGTCCTCGAGCTCGCCGACGATCCCCGCGTCAAGCGCCGCGCGTTCGAACGGCTCGCCGACTCGGTGCGCGCAGAGCTGGGAGCCGTCCAGACGAGATCGGACACGCCTCGGGGCGGGGAGCAACCGGCGCCGCAGGCAGGGCAACCGCTCGACCTCGCCGCACGGATCGCCGCTGCCGAGCGGCGCCTCGATGCGCTCCGGGCGGAGATCACAGAGCTGCGACGGCTCACCGGCGCCCCGGCGGCTCACGGCGCATCGGAGCCTTCCCCGGTCAGGCCCGAGCCGCAACGGACCCCCGTGCGGCCGCCCGAGCGCGACCGCAGCGTCGCACCGCCGCCACGTGACCGCGTACCGGCCTGGGCTCGGAATGTCAGCCTCGGCGACCTGCTCGGCGCACGCGCGCTCGCCTGGGCGGGCGGCGTGGTCACGCTCCTCGGCGTCGTCTTCCTCTTCGTCCTCGCGGTCGATCGCGGCTGGATCGGGCCCGAGGCGCGCGTCGGCATCGGCGCGCTCGCCTCCGTCCTCGTCTTCGTCGCCGGCATCGAGGTGAATCGCCGCTTCGGTCGCCTGTACTCCGGTCTCGGCGCGGTCGGAGCGGGGATCGCCGGGGCCTTCGCGACACTGCTCGCCGCAAACGCGCTCTACGGCTTCGTAGGAGATCAGGCCGCGCTGGCCGTGGCGGGCTTCATCGCCGCCTGCGCGACCGCGGTCGCGCTGCTCTGGGCCGAAGAGCTCGTCGCCGGGCTCGGACTCGTAGGCGCGATGCTCGTCCCGCTCCTCGTCCCCATCCAGGAGGGGCGCTTCAGCGTCGTCGGAACGGCGTTCGTCGCGCTCGTCTTCGCGGGGACCGCAGTCACGGCGGTCTACGCTCGCTGGCCGGTCTTGGTGGGCGTCGGCGGAGTCGTCTCGGTCGTGCAGATCGCCGGGCTCGTCGCCCAGAGCGAGGACGGCCGCGCCGGCGTGCTCGTGCTCGCGGGCGCGTTCACGGCCGTCTACATCGGGACGGGCATCGCGTGTTGGCTGCGCGGCGGAAGGCTCGATGCCCTCGCTGCGCCGATCCTGGTCGCGGCCGCCATGCTCGGAGGCGCGGCGACGGTCCATCTCGTCGGCGGCCCAGACGGCGGAGGCAGGCCGGAGGGCGCCGTCCTCGCCGCGCTCGCGCTCGCGTACGGAGCGCTCGCCGCCGTCTTCTTCCGCTCCAAACGCGACCGCGACCTCAGCGCGATCCTGTGGGCGATCGGCCTCGCCGTCCTCGCGGTTGCGGCGGTCGACCTCGTCTCCGGAATCGCGCTCGGCATCGCCTGGGCCGCCGAAGCCGCCCTGCTCGGATGGCTCGCAGCGCGACTGCGCGAGCCGCGGTTCGTGCTCGCAGGGCTTGCCTACCTGCTCTTCGCGACCGGATACGTCCTCGGTTACGAGGCGCCGCCGTCCCGCCTCTTCGTCGACGTGACGCACCCGGCCGACGGCGTGCTCGCCGTGGCCGCCCTTGCCGTGGGCGGCGGGCTCTTCGCCTGGTTCGCCCGGATGTCGCCCGCCGCAGAGCCGGGAGGCCCGCTCGCGACGGCCATCGCCGTGGTCCTCGCCCGGGTGAGGGCAGCCGTTCCCGCGCTCTTCTGGGCGGCCGGGGTCGTCGCCGCGTATGCGGCGGCACTCGGCATCCTCGAGGTCGCCGGGCTCGAGCACGGCCACGTCGTGCTCACGGGATTCCTCTCGTCGCTCGCTCTCGCGCTCGTCGCGACCGGAATCGTCCGAGACGCGAGGAGCCTCACGATCGGCGGGGCGATCTGGCTCGCCGTCGTAGTCGGGGAGGTTCTCGTCTTCGATGTGCCCGAACTCTCCCATCCCCTCGGCTGGTACTCGCTCCTCGTCGCGGGCATCGCAGCGCTCGCATCCGGGTTCGTCCTGGCGCGCTTCTCGGAATTCGGGCTCGCCGGCGGCGGCTACGTGGCGGCGAGCGCCGGCCTGCTCACGACGGCGGTCGTCGCGCTCCTCGACGGAACACGTGCCGGCGTCGATCTCGAGGGCACGGGCCTCCTCGGGCTCGCGACTGTCTACGCCGTTCTCGCGGCCGCCGTCTTCCGAGCACCGTCTCAGCGAGATCACGCCACCCTCGAGTGGTCGCTTGCGCTCGCGCTCGCCGCGGCGGCGAGCGCCGAGCTCCTCGACGGGACGTGGCTGACCGTCGTCTGGGCGGGCGCCGCGGGCGCACTCGTGTGGCTCCGGCTACGAACGCGCGAGCCGCGGCTCGGCGGAGCGGCGGCGGCATACCTCGCTCTCGCTCTGGGGCATGCCCTCACGATCGACGGGCCGCCGACCGACCTCCTCGTCGCGACGCGGCATCCGGGAGCCGGCGTTCCTGCCCTCCTCGCGACGATCGCGGCCGCCGCTCTCGTCATCCGCTGGGCGACACCGGAGAGGATCCGGGGCTTCTCGGTGCGCCCCGCCGGGTGGGCCGCCTTCGGCGCTCTCACCCTGTACACGGTGTCGCTCTCGGTACTCGAGCTCGTCGAGGATGCGTCGACGGCATCGATCGCGACCGACTTCCAGCGCGGGCACACCGCGACGAGCGGCGTCTGGGGGCTCGTCGGGCTGGCCGTGCTGTACCTCGGGCTCACGCGGCACTCCAGACGGGCGCAGCTCGGCGGGTTCGCGCTCTTCGGCGCCAGCGTTTCGAAGCTCTTCCTGTACGACCTGCCGAGCCTGAGCTCCGTGCAGCGCGCGCTCTCGTTCCTCGCGGTCGGCGCTCTCCTGCTCGTCGGCGCGTTCTTCTACCAGCGGCTGAACGAGCGCCAGGTGGCACGCTGACGCGGCGCTAAGGTGAGTGCGTGGGCGACGTCCACGCCTTCGTCGACGCGCTCCAGGCGTTCTTCGGGCACCTCGCGGCCGTGGCCTGGGGCGCGCTCGCGCTCGCCGTCCTCTGCCACGTCGTGAAGCTCGCACTGCGTGTCCGTGCCTGGCAGAACATCCTGCACGCGGCGTACCCGGGCTCGCGCCTGGGCCTCCGAACGATCTTCGGTGCGTACGTCGCGGGGGTCGGAGTGAACTCGGTCACCCCCGCCCGCGGCGGCGACCTGGTGAAGCTCTACCTCGTCAGGCACCGCTTGCCGGGGTCGTCCTACCCCGCGCTCGGGTCGACGCTCGTCGTCGAGACGCTCTTCGACTTCGTGGTCGCGACCGTGCTCCTCGGGATCGCGATCAAGCTCGGCCTCCTCCCGGGAACTCCCGATCTTCCGTCCATCCCGGCCTTCGACTGGTCCTTCGTCGTCGCGCATCCGCGGATCGCCGCTCTGCTCGCGCTCCTCCTTCTCGTCGGCGGCTTCTTCCTCTACGGCTGGGCGTCGCGGCAGGTGGTGGCGTTTCGCCAGAAGGTGAGCCAGGGCCTCGCGATCCTGTCCGACCGCGAGGCGTTCCTCGGGGGCGTCGTGAGCTGGCAAGCGCTCTCGTGGGTCGCGCGCGTCGCCTCCGTGTACTTCTTCCTGGCGGCGTTTCACATCGACACGACGTTCAGGACCGTCCTCGCCGTCCTCGTCGTGCAGGGCCTGTCGACGACGCTGCCGTTCACCCCCGGCGGGCTCGGGGCTCAGCAGGCGGTGCTCGTCTTCGCGCTCGCCGGAACAGCGAGCCGGAGCGCCGTCCTCTCGTTCAGCGTCGGCATGCAGCTCGTGACCATCCTCGTCAACGTTCTGCTCGGCTTCGGGGCGATCGCGCTCATGCTGAAGACGCTTCGCTGGCGCTCGCGGGTCGCAGAGGACGACGCGGCCGAGGCGTCGCCGCCGGTTACCCCCGAGCCAGCCGCCGCGCGATCGCGCTCAGCTCTTCGAGGCTGAACGGCTTCGACAGGACGCCGTCGGCGTGCGCACGGGCCTCCGCGGGAAGCGTCGGCGCGCTGCCGGTGAAGAGCGCGACCGAGACCTCCGGGTAGCGCTCGCGCAACATCTTCGCGACCGCGATGCCGTCGTCGCTCCCGAGGTGGACGTCGAGGAGCACGAGGCCCACGTCCTCCTGGCCGAGGACGAGCTCGAGCTCGACGGCGGATTCCGCCTCCAGCACGCGATAGCCCTCGTGCTCGAGGTTGACCCGGCAGAGGAGGCGAAGCGCTGGGTCGTCGTCCGCCACGACGACTGCTTGGTAACCCTGGGCGAGCACCGGCGCAGAAGTGTATCGGCCGAAATCGGCACCGGCCTGAGCGCTTCTCCCCCGCTATGATCGCGGCCGGATGGAGCGCACCGTCCGGACCGGGGACAGGCACGACTACGCCTCTGCGGTCGGAGCCCTCTGGCAGCGTCTCGGCCGGACGCTGATGCGGCTCGAGCACATCGCCGACGCCCCGCTCGACCGGCTCTCCGACGACGTCCTCGACGAGCTTCCGGGTCTCCAGTACAGCCTCCACGCAGCCGCGGAGGTCGCCTTCGGGATCGTGCCGCCGCCCTCGGCAGCCGGCGTCCATACCGAGCTCCTCGCTGCGCTCGACCAGGCTCGTGACGCGACGGCCGAAATGGCGCTCGCGCTGCGCGGCCGCGACGAGGAGCTGGTCGAGCGGCTGTTGCCCGAGTGGCGCGGAGCGCTCTTCCGCGTGCGCCTCGCCCGGCTCCGGGCGCTCGAGCGCTACGCCCTCAGGCCGCCCGGCGAGCAACGCCCGTCGGAGGCGGAGTGGGAGGACGGCGACGAGGCGGCGGGTCAGGACCTGGTCGCGGTCGGCGCGTCCATCCTCGTGCTCGTCGGCGCGCTCCTCTTCACGGCGGGCGCCGTCCTCGCCGCGTGGCCGCTCTGGGCGGCCGGGCTCGCGCTCTTCGGCGGCGGCTTTCTCTTCGCCCGCCCGTAACCGCTTTCTCGCGCTCGTCGTTTACGACTTGAAAATCGGACGACCCGCCGAGCGTGAGGGAGGGGCTCGACCGGATGCGCGCCGACGCCGAACCGCGCGACGACAAGACCGAGACCATGAACTCTCCATTCGACCGTGTAGCCGAGGAAACGTTGCCGAAGCCGACGACGGAGTTTCGTCGAGACTCGTGGCGGGCCTTCCAGGAGGCCCTCGACCGGCGAGCCGTCAACTCGCGGCGGCAGCAGCAGCAGCCCTGAGGCGAGCGACGCTCTCGTCGCGACCGAGCACCTCGATGCTCTCGAAGAGCCCGGGTGAGATTCGCGAGCCCGTGACCGCGACGCGGATCGGCTGGAACGCCTCGCGCGGCTTGAGCTCGAGCTCCTCGGCGAGCTGACGCAGCGCCGCCTCGATCCGCTCCGCGCCGAACGGCTCGACGTGTTCGAGCGCTTCGGCCGCGCGCGAGAGGACGGGCGCGGCGCCGTCGAGCTCGGCCGGCTCGGGCTCGACGGGCCCGAAGAGGAAGCCGGCGAAGTGCGGGAACCGGCCCAGCGTCGGGATCTTCTCCTGCACGAGCGGCACGACGGCGCGGATCCGCGCCTCGTCCCAGTCGTTTCCCCGCTCGCGGAGATAGGCGACGAGGGCGGCCGCGTACTCGTCCGGTGACATCGCGCGCAGGTAGACGCCGTTCATCCACTCGAGCTTCTGGTAGTCGAAGGTGGCCGGGCTCGTCCCGACGCGTGCGAGCGAAAACGCGCGGACGAGCTCGTCCTGCGTGAACAGCTCGGTGTGGTCGTCGTAGCTCCAGCCGAGAAGCGCGAGGTAGTTCGAGAGCGCCGGCGGGACATAGCCCTCGTCCCGGAACTCCTCGAGGGAGACGGCGCCGTGGCGCTTGGACAGCTTGCGGCCGTCGGACCCGAAGACGTTCGGGACGTGCCCGTAGGCGGGCGGCGCCGCACCGAGCGCGTCCAGAATCCGGATCTGCTTCGGGGTGTTCGGAATGTGGTCCTCGCCGCGGACGACGTGCGTGATGCGCGTGTCGGCATCGTCGACGGCCGCGGCGAAGTTGTAGGTCGGGCGGCCGTCGGAGCGGAGGATGACGACGTCCTCGAGCTTCTCGTTCGGGTACTCGATGCGACCGCGGACGAGATCGTCCCATTCCGTCGTCCCCTCGTCGGGCATGCGGAACCTGACCGCACCCTCGTCCTCGTAGGCGGCGCCGGCGCGGACGAGATCGCCGGCGACCTGCCGGTGGCGGTCGAGGCGGTCGAGCTGGAAGGCGACGTCGCCGTCCCAGTCCAGCCCGAGCCAGCGGAGCGAGTCCTGGATCTGACCGACGGACTCCTCGACCTCACGGCTCGTGTCCGTGTTCTCGATCCGCAGGAGGAACTCGCCGCCTTCATGCCGCGCGAAGAGCCAGTTGAAGAGCGCGGTGCGGACGCCGCCGATGTGCAGGAGCCCGGTGGGGCTCGGCGCGAAGCGGACTCGCACGGACATCGGGACTAGGGTAGCCCTGTGCTCCTCGGCGCTCACGTGTCGACGACCGGCGGCATCCACACGGCGATCGACCGGATCGAGGCGCTCGGCGGCGATGCGGTACAGGTCTTCACCCAGAGCCCGCGCGCCTGGCGCCCGACGAACCACGACCCGGCGAACTTCGAGCGGTTCAAGGAGCGGCGCGCCGAGGCCGGGATCGGCGGCGCCCTCTGCCATGCGGTCTACCTGATCAACCTCGCCTCTCCCGACGACGCGCTCTACGAGAAGTCGCTCGCCGCCCTGGTCAACACGATGGAGGTCGCCTGCGCGATCGAGGCGGACGGCGTCGTCTTCCACGTCGGCTCCCACCTCGGCTCCGGGCTCGAGGCCGGGGTCGAACGGGCCGTCCCGGCCCTCGAGCGGGCGCTCGAAGGCTGCACCGACACGACGTGGCTCCTGATCGAGAACACGGCCGGGGCCGGCGGGACGATCGGGCGTTCGGTCGACGAGCTGGCACTGCTCGTCGAGCGGCTCGGCGCCCATCCGCGGCTCGGCATCTGCCTCGACTCGTGCCACCTCTGGGTCTCGGGCGTCGACGTCACCGATGCTCTAGTGCTCGATGCGACCCTCGACGAGGTCGACGCGAAGATCGGGCTCGACCGCCTGCGTGCGCTGCACGTGAACGACGCCCTCGACGACCTCGGCTCGAACCGGGACCGGCACGCCAACATGCGCGAGGGCGTGCTCGGGGAGAAGCTGAGCGTCTTCCTCGGAAATCCGCGCCTCCAGGGGCTCCCGACCGTACTCGAGGTGGCGGGGAAGGACGGTCGCGGGCCGGACGCGGACGAGGTCCGGAAGCTACGCGAGCTCCACGCCGCGGGGCTGGGCCGAGGCTAGGAAGTCTTGTCCGAGACGCGCGCGATGACGCGGAAGCTCGGCTTGTCGACCGGGAGCTCGGAGAACTCCGGGTTCACGCACCCGAGCTCCCCGAAGCGGTTCTCGTAGCAGCTCGCGACCTCGGCCTTGCACATCGGCAACGGCTGCCGCTTCGTCCGGACGGCGCCGAAGCCGCCCCTGCGCCCCTGGGCTTCCTCGAGCACCTCGAGGTCGATCTCGACGTCGTAGACCTTCTGCATGCAGCCGATGTACGTCCGCCCCCATTCCTCGTACGCGTAGAGGAACGGACAGGTCCGCTCGACGCACGCCGCCGGGTAGACGACCTTGTCGCAGTGGACGGCGCAGCGGCGACACTCGGTCTCGTCCTGAGGGCGGAGCGGGAGTTCGGTTCCCGTCGCGAAGCGCCGTCGCATGTCTGTGGATTGTGGGGAAAACAGGGGGTACCCGCAAGACTTGACAGGGCCGCCGGGCGGGTGTAGCGCCCGTTCGGTCAGAGCTCGCCGAGCAGGCGGCGGGCGACGTTCAGGACGTCCATCGGCGTGAACGCTTCGTAGTCGGGGTCGACCCCGCGCGGATCGGCGTCGGCGCGAAACCAGAGCGCCTGCACCGTGCGCATGCCGGCCTCCCTGGCTCCGCGCACGTCCTCGAAGCGCCGGTCCCCGACGAAGAGCGCCCGCTCCGGCGCGACGCCGAGCTGGTCGAGCGCGGCCGCGAAGATCGCGGCGTGCGGCTTCCGCTTCCGCACTTCGGACGAGAAGACGGCGACATCGAGGCGCTCGGCCAGGCCCATGCGTTCGAGGTCGTTGCGGCAGAGCCAGGCCGGGTCGAAGACGTTCGAGACGAGGCCCGTCCGAAGCCCGCGCGAGTGGAGGCTGTCGAGGAGAGCGTGCGTCCCGGCCCCCAGGACGCGCGCCGGCTCCCACGCCGCATGCTCGGCCTCCAGGAAGCGGTTCAGCTCGTCGTCGGTCGCCTCGACGCCGAACTCGCGCAGGACGTCGCGAATCATCCCCGGGTACTCGATCTCGTCGAGCGCGCCCGGGACCCAGAGCACCGGCAGGTAGTGCTCGCGGAAGTGTGCGACCGCCGCGTCGCGCGGGACGCCGTCGCGGCCGAGGGCAGCGAGACCCGCCTCCCATCCGGCCTCGACGAGGGCGTCGTCCCAGACGAAGTCGAAGAGCGTGTCGCCCCAGTCGAAGAGGACGGCTTCGAGCCCCGCGGCCACGACGCGAGGCTAGTGTCTCGCGGGGTTGCTTCGCAAAGCGCTCTTCGCCTCCCTCGCCCTCGGTCCCGTCGTCATCGTCCTCGACCGGCTCGAGCTCGGCGCGACGCTCCTGTTCGTGCTCGCCTGCGCCGCGCTGATCCCGCTCGCCTGGCTGATCGGCGAGGCGACCGAGCACGCGGCGCGCCACACGGGCGCAGGCGTCGCGGGCTTCCTGAACGCGACGCTCGGCAACGCGCCGGAGCTGATCATCGCCCTCTTCGCAGTCGCCGACGGACTGACCGAGGTCGTGCGCGGCTCCCTCTCCGGCAGCGTCGTCGGGAACCTTCTTCTCGTGCTCGGGTTCTCGCTTCTCTTCGGCGGCCACGGCCGCCTCGACCAGACGTCGAGCCTGGTCGCGCTCGCGCTCGTCGCGTTCGCCACGCTCCTCTTCCTCGTCCCGGCGATCCCGAGCTGGAGCGGGGATCCCGACCGCCGTTCGCTCGCCGTCCTCTCGCTTCCGGTGACGATCGCGCTCCTCCTCGTGTACGTCGGCGTCACGACGCTCTCACTTCGTCGTCACCGCCGCCTGCATATCTCGGACGCGCCGGCCGACCTGGGAGGCTGGACGCTCGCGACTGCGATCGTCGTGCTCGTGCTCGCGACGGCGGTGACCGCCTTCGTCGCCGAGATCCTCGTCGGCTCGCTCGAGCACTTCGCGGACAAGGCAGGGCTCAGCGACTTCTTCGTCGCGGCGGTCGTGGTCGCGATCGTGGGCAACGCGGCCGAGCACGGAGGCGCCGTCGTCATCGCACGCCGCGGCAACGTGCGCCTCGCCGCCGAGATCGCCCTCGCCTCGAGCGCCCAGGTCGCGGTGTTCCTGATCCCGGCCGTCGCGCTCCTCGCGTGGGCAATCGAGCCGCTCGCGCTCTCGTTCCGGCCGGTCGAGCTCGGGGCGCTCGGCGGCTCTGCACTGCTCGCCGCGCTGCTCGTCGGGCCCGGACGCTCCAGCCACGCCCGCGGGGCCGCCCTCGTCGCGGCGTACGCCGGAGTCGCGCTCGCGTTCCTCGCCTCCGGCGACCGCTAGCGGGCACCGCGGGTGCGGTTAACCCCACCCGCGACTCTCGCGCTCGCCGCCTTGTGCGGAGCGGCGGCGCAAGCTTGACTGCCTCTGCCAACGACGAGAAAGGCTGACCAGCGATGACCTCTGTCTCCTTCCCATTCCGAGCCACAGCCGAGGTCGCAGCCGAGGACGCTCCCGAAGGCGCCGTCGCCGCGCGCGACGTCACACGCCGCTACGGCGAGGGGGACACGGCCGTGGACGCGCTCCGCGGCGTCTCGCTCTCCGTCGCCGAGGGCAAGCTCACCGCAGTCATGGGCCCGTCGGGCTCCGGCAAGTCGACGCTCATGCACATCCTCGCGGGTCTCGACAGCCCGAGCTCGGGGGAGGTGTGGATCGCCGGGACGAAGATCACCCAGCTCGGCGACACCGAGCTCACGAAGCTGCGGCGGCGGCACATCGGCTTCATCTTCCAGTTCTTCAACCTGCTCCCGATGCTCACCGCGGAGGAGAACATCCTCCTTCCGCTCGAGCTCGCCGGTGCGAAGCAGCACAGGGAATGGAACGACGAGCTGATCGAGCGCGTCGGGCTCGCCGACCGGCGCACCCATCGGCCCTCCGAGCTCTCGGGCGGCCAGCAGCAGCGGGTCGCCATCGCGCGCGCGCTGATCAGCCGTCCGACGGTCGTCTTCGCGGACGAGCCGACGGGGAACCTCGACTCGGCGACGAGCGAGGAGATCCTCGAGCTGCTGCGTGAGTCCGTGACCGCCTACGGCCAGACCACGGTCATGGTCACGCATGATCCGAACGCTGCCGCGATCGCCGACCGCATCCTGTTCCTCGCGGACGGGGAGATCGTTCGCGAGCTCGGACGCTGCAACGCCGACGACGTGCTCGCCGTGATGTCCGAGGTCAGCAGGCGATGACGGCCGTCGCCCTGAGGGGAATCGCCGGGCGCAAGCTGCGCACGGTCCTGACCGCGCTCGCGATCGTCCTCGGCGTCGCGATGGTCAGCGGAACGTACGTCCTCACGGACACGATCGACAAGGCGTTCAGCAACATCTTCGAGGAGTCGTACGCGAACACGGACGTCGCGGTGACCGGTAAGGGCTTCGACATCTCCGCCCAGGGGAACCAGAGCATCGCCCCGCCCTTCCCCGCAAGCCTCCTCGACGAGGTGAAGGCCGTCCCGGACGTCGCCGCGGCGGCGGGAGCCGTCAGCGACCAGACGCTCACGAAGATCCTCACGCGGAAGGGGAAAGCGGTCAGCACGAACGGCGCGCCGTCGTTCGGTTTCGGCATCGACCCGTCCCAGCCGCAGTTCAACCCGCTCAGGCTCGTCGAGGGCCGTTACCCGGCCGCGAGCAACGAGGTCGTGATCGACGTGGCGACCGCGGAGAAGCACGGCTACAAGGTCGGCGACACGGTCCGGATCGCTACGGCCCAGCCCGTGCGGTCGTTCCAGCTCGTCGGGCTCGCGCAGTACGGCGAGGTCAAGTCACTCGGCACGGCGACGTTTGCGGTCTTCACGATCCCCGCCGCCCAGAAACTGCTCGACCGGGAAGGCGAGCTCGACTCGATCTCCGTCGCGGCGAAGCCGGGGGTGGCGCCCGCGCAGCTCGCGGCCGAGCTCCGCACGGCCCTGCCGAAGTCCGTCACGGTCCGCACCGGCGACCAGCAGGCGACCGAGGACGCGAAGTCGGTCGAGTTCACGGACTTCATCCGCTACTTCCTGCTCGCCTTCGCCGGCGTCGCGCTCTTCGTCGGCGCGTTCGTCATCTTCAACACGCTCTCCATCACGGTGGCCCAGCGCACGCGCGAGTTCGCGACGCTGCGGACGATCGGCGCCTCGCGCCGCCAGGTCATGGGAGCCGTCGTCCTGGAGGCGTTCCTGACCGGCCTCGTCGCCTCGCTCGTCGGACTCGGCGCGGGGGTCGGGCTCGCAATCGGGCTGGACGCCCTCTTCGCGAAGCTCGATCTCGACCTGCCGGCGGCGAACACCGTCTTCGCGACTCGGACGGTCGTCGTCTCGCTCCTCGTCGGGACGGTGGTGACGGTCGTCGCGGGAATCCTTCCCGCGGTCAGGGCGACGCGCGTGCCGCCGATCGCGGCCGTGCGCGAGGGCTACCAGCCCCCGAGGGGCCGCCTCGCCCCGTTCATGCCCTACATCGCACTCGCGACGATCGCGCTCGCGGTCGCCCTGCTCGGCTTCGCGCTCTTCAAGGACGAGCTCGCGACCGGGCCGCGCCTCGCCTCGATGGGGCTCGGCGTCCTCGTCCTCTTCGCGGGCGTCGCCATGGTCTCGTCGCGGCTCGTCCGCCCGCTCGCCGCGGTCGTCGGCTGGCCGGCGACGCGGATCGGCGGGGTGGCGGGGAAGCTCGCGAAGGGGAACTCGACGCGGAACCCCGGCCGGACCGCCTCAACGGCCGCGGCCCTCATGATCGGCATCGCGCTCGTCACCTTCGTCGCGGTCCTCGCGAGCGGGATGAAGGCCTCGAACCGGGGCGCGATCGAAGACCAGGTGAAGGCCGACTACGTCGTCACGTCGCAGGACGGCTTCACGCCCTTCGTCAAGGGCGCGGGCGAGGCGCTCGAGCGCTCGGCCGACGCGAGCGTCGTCACGAGCGTCCGCTCCGAGCTCGCGAAGGTCGACGGCAAGGGGCTCTACCTGACCGGGATCGACCCTCGTGAGATCGCCGACGTCTACAACTTCGAATGGAAGGACGGCTCCCCGGAGACGGTCGCCTCGCTCGGCTCGCGCGACGCGATCGTCTCGAAGAGCTTCGCGGACGAGAAGAATCTCGCGGTCGGCGAGACGATGCCCGTCCTCTCGTCGGACGGCAGGCGGACGACGCTGATCGTCCGCGCGGTGTACGAGCCACCGCCCTTCTACCCCATCCTCGGGGAGGTCTCGATCCGGAAGTCCACCTTCGACACGCTCTACGAGCGCCCGCGCGACCAGTTCGTCTTCGTGAACACGGCCGCGACGTCGGCAGCGACGTCGGCCGCGCTCGCGGAGGACGTGGAGGACTTCCCGGACGCGAAGGTGCAGACGCGGAACGCGTGGATCGACGAGCAGGACAAAGACTTCAACCAGTTCCTCTCCATGCTCTACGTGCTCCTCGCACTCTCGGTCATCGTGAGCATCTTCGGGATGGTGAACACGCTCGTCCTCTCGGTCTTCGAGCGCACGCGTGAGCTCGGGATGCTGCGCGCCGTGGGCATGACGCGGTTCCAGACGCGCGTCATGGTGACTGACGAGAGCGTCATCACGGCCCTGATCGGCGCGGCGCTCGGCCTCCCGCTCGGGATCTTCCTCGCCGTCCTCGTGACGAAAGCGCTCGGCCAGTTCGACGTGCAGATCTCGGTGCCCGGCAGGCAGCTCGTCTTCTTCGCGATCGTCGCAGCGATCGTGGGGATGCTCGCGGCGATCCTGCCGGCCCGCCGGGCCGCCAGGCTGAACGTCCTGAACGCCCTCCAGTACGAGTAGCCGGGCAACAGCACGGGGGCGGCTACGGCCGCCCCCGTTATCGTCGCCTGCGTGGCAGGCGACACGCACGACCAGCTCGTCCTCCTCGCGCTCCTGAGCGTCCTCGCCGCGCTTGTCGCGCTCGCGCCGGCGATCCGGGTTCCCTATCCGATCCTGCTCGTGCTCGCCGGGCTCGGGCTCGCGTTCGTCCCGGGAGTGCCCGAAGTCGAGCTCCCGCCGGAGCTCGTGCTCGTCGGCGTCCTTCCCCCGCTCCTCTACTCGGGCGGCTTCTTCACCTCGCTGCGTGATTTCCGCGCGAACGCGGGACAGATCTCGCTGCTCGCGGTCGGCGGCGTCGCCGCGACGATGGCCGGCGTCGCGGCGGTCGCCCACGCCGCGATTCCCGGAGTCGGATGGCCGACGGCGTTCGTCCTCGGGGCGGTCGTCGCGCCGACCGATCCCCTCGCCGCGACCGCGATTGCGCGCAGGCTCGGCATCCCGAGCAGGATCGTGACCATCGTGGAGGGCGAGGCGCTCGTGAACGACGGCACGGCGCTCGCGCTCTACCGGTCGGCCGTCGTCGCCGCCGCGGCCGGAACGTTCTCGCTCGCCGACGCCCTCGGACGCTTCGCGCTCGGGATCGTCGGCGGGATCGCCGTCGGCCTCGTCGTGGGCTGGCTCGTCGCTCAGGTACGCATCCGCCTCGACAACATCCAGGCCGAGATCGCGGTGTCGCTTCTCACCGGCTACCTCGCGTACATCCCCGCGCAGGCGCTGCACGTATCCGGCGTCATCGCCGCGGTGACCGTCGGGATCTATCTCGGCTGGCGCAGCCCCGAGCTCTCCACGCTCGCGATGCGCATGCAGGGAGTCGCCGTCTGGGAGACTCTCGTCTTCCTCGTGAACGCCCTCCTCTTCGGGCTCGTGGGGCTCCAGCTGCGGCCGATCCTGCAAAGCCTCTCGGGGCGGTCCGTGGGCGAGCTCGTCCGGGACGCCACACTCGTCTGCGCCGCCGTGGTGGCGATCCGAGCCGTCTGCGTCTTCGCGATCGCGTACGGCGGGCGCCGGCGCGGCGCCGGGGAGCGGCCGCGCTGGGACTACGCGGCGGCGGTCTCCTGGATGGGCCTGCGCGGAGCCGTCTCGCTCGCGGCCGCGCTCGCGCTGCCCCTGACGACGGACGCAGGACGGCCGTTCCCGGACCGCGCACTCGTGATCTTCCTGGCCTTCTGCGTCATCCTCGGGACGCTCGTCGTCCAGGGGCTCACGCTGCCGGGGCTTCTCAGCCTCCTCCGGTTCGAGGAGGACGAGCGCATGGACCGCGAGGCGTCGAAGGCCCGGATCCACGCCGCCGACGCGGCCCTCGCCCGCCTCGACGAGCTCGCGGTCGAGGAATGGGTCCGCGAGGACACCGCCGAGCGGATGCGCGGACTGTACGGGTTCCGACGCTCGCGCTTCGCCGCCCGCTTCGGCGAGGGCGACGAGGCGATCGAAGCGCGGTCGCTCGACTATCAACGCCTCCGGCACGAGCTCCTCGAGGCCGAGCGGAACGCGATCGTCGACCTCCGTCGCCGCGGGCTGATCGGAGACGAGGCAATGCGCCTCGTGGTGCGGGACCTCGACCTCGAGGACGCCAGGCTCGAGTACTGACGCTACTCCGTGAAGGGGCGCGGGTCGCGCGTGAACGGGTACGTCGCCCAGTAGAGCTTCGTCACCGATCCGTCCTCGGCCCGCACGATCCGCAGCGCCTCGCCGCGCTCGCGGCCCGAGACCGTTCGGTAGGCGTCGTCGCCGTCGGGCTCGAAGACCGCCGGGTCGTTCTCCGAACCGGCTTCCGCCGAGCGCGCCTCGAGCCGCCCGCCCCGCCAGCTGAAGACGAACTCGGTTCCCTCCGACCACCACGGCCCGAGGAGGCCTGCGAGCTGCTCGGGCACCTGCTCGCCGGGCCGCCACGGCTCCGGCTCGGCGGGAAACGCGTCCGCCGCCCGCTCGGCGAGGTCGACCGCGAGGGAGCCGGGGTCGATCCGTGACTCCGTGTTCAGGAGCACGGCCGCGGACACCCGCTCCTTTCGCGCGTAGGCAAGGCCCGACAGGAATCCCGGCATGCCGCCGGTGTGTCCCGCGAAGATCCGCTCGCCACGGCGATCGAGGCCGAGGCCGAGGCCCCAGGCGCTCGTCCAGCGATCCGGATCGACGACGATCTGCGGCGTGTGCATGGCCGCACTTGCCTCGGCCGAGAGCACTCGCGCGTCCGGATCGGTCAGGAATGCACCCCACCGGCAGAGGTCGGACGCGGTCGACCACAGCCCGCCGGCCGAGTCGGCTCCGCCGAGGTCGAGCGGGCGCTCGGGCCGCACGGTGTCCGACCACGGCTCGACGAAGTATCCCGTCGCGACCGGGTCGCTCGCCGACCACGCCGTGCGACCGAGGCCGAGCGGCGCCAGGATCTCCGCTTCGACGTAGTCGGCGTACGGGCGCCCCGTCCGTACGCTCACGACCTCGCCGAGGAGCGCGAACGCGAGGTTCGAGTAGTGGAAATGCTCGTGCGCGCCCACGACGTGCTCGACGTCGCCGAGTCGCCCGAGCAGCTCCTCCGACGAGGGAAACTCGAACGTCTCCCAGCTCGCGCCGGGCAGCTCGCGCTGGAGGCCGGACGCGTGCGCGAGCAGCTGCCGGATCGTCGCGGACGCATGTGGATAGGACTCGAGGTGATCGGAGAGCCGGTCGTCGAGCGCGAGCGCGCCCGCTTCGCGCAGGCGCATGACGGTGACGGCCGTGAACGTCTTCGTGATCGAGCCGACCTGGAACTGGTGCTCCGGCGTGACCTCGACGCCGGACTTGACGTCGGCGAGCCCGACGACGTCCGTCCAGACGACCTCGCCGCGATGCGCCACGGCGGCGCTCAGGCCCGGAACACGATGCTCGCTTTGCGCGCGGCGGACGAGAGCCCGCAGCTCGCGCGCGAGCGGCTCAGGCGCTGACGAGGGCTCCGAGGGCACGCGGGATCGCGACGAGGGCGCGGTCGACGTCCGCCTCGGTCACGCCGTAGTGCGTCACCGCACGCAGCACGTCGCGGTCCGACGCGAACGAGAGCAGGACGTCCTCGGCCTTGAGTCGGGCGACGGCCTCGTCGGCGCTCAGGCCGAGCGCACCCGCGTCGAGGAGGACGAAGTTCGACTCGACCTGGTCCGGGTCGACCGGCAGTCCGGCGGCCGCAAGCCCCTCGCCGAGACGACGGGCGTTGGCGTGGTCGTCCGCGAGCCTTTCGACGTGGTGGTCGAGGGCATACAGCCCCGCGGCCGCGACGATCCCCGCCTGCCGCATCGCGCCGCCGAAGAGATGCTTGTAGCGCCTCGCCTGGAACATGTTCTCCGCCGAGCCGGCGACGACCGCGCCGAGCGGGCAGCCGAGGCCCTTCGAGAGACAGAGCGTGACCGTGTCGAACTCACGTCCGTAATCCGAGGCCGCAACTCCGGAGGCGACCGCCGCGTTCATGAGCCGGGCGCCGTCGAGATGCGCCCGCAGCCCCAGCTCGCGCGCCGCCGCCGTCACCTCGCGCACCTGCTCGAGCGGCCAGACACGTCCGCCGCCGCCGTTGTGGGTGTTCTCGACGCTCACCACGCGCGTGCGTGGGACGTGGACGTCTTCGACCGGATGCGCGAGCGCCCGCACGTCGTCGGCCGTGAAGCGCCCGTCCGCCGCGACGATCGGCTTCATCACGAGCCCGGAATGGACGGCCGGCCCGCCGAGCTCGTACAGGAAGATGTGCGACCGCGCCTCCGCAAGCACCTCGTCGCCCGGCTTCGAGTGCACCCGCAGGGCGATCTGGTTCGCCATCGTCGCGGTCGGGACGAAGACGGATTCCTCCTGTCCGAGGAGCGCCGCCGCCCGCTCCTCGAGCGCGATCACGGTCGGGTCCTCGCGCTTCTGCTCGTCGCCGACGATCGCTTCGGAAATCGCCTTGCGCATCCCCGACGTGGGCTGCGTCAGCGTGTCGGAGCGGAGATCGATCACCGCGGCGTAGCTTGCCAGACCCGCGCCCGTGTCCCTCGCACGAGGGAGAGGGACTAAGGGCTCGCATCCCGCCGACCGAAGGCCGGGACGTGCGCCGCCTCGTCGCAACCGGCGTGCTGCTCGCCGCGCTGGCGGGCGCCGCGCCTGCAGCCGCTTCGCCCGCTCCCGTCGTCCGGGCTTCGCACGACGCCGCACGCGCGTATCGAGTGCCCGCCGCCCTCCTGCTCGCGATCGGGTATGCGGACACGCACTGGCACATGCGCGTGAGCGAGGACGGGGCGCACGGGCCGCACGCCTGGGGCGTGATGGGCCTCGTCGAAGAGGGACGCGGACTCTCGTTGCGGCGGGCGCACCGGCTCACGGGCATCCCGCGCGCGCAGCTCGAGACGAGCATGCGGGCGAACGTGCTCGGCGCCGCCGCGGTCCTCGCGGCAGGAAGCAGGCCGGCGACCCTCGACGGCTGGTACGAGCGCTTGCGGAAGCGCGGCGGAGCAGTCTGGGCGAACGAGGTCTTCCGCGTGCTCGCCGACGGCGTCCGCGCTCGGATCGGCGGGCGTGTCGTCGTCCTTCGTGCACACCCGCGCCTGCGGCTTCTCCTCGCCCTCACGCGCGACTACGGCGCGGCCGTCTGGCGCCCAAGCCCGAACTACACGGCGGCGGTACGCACGTACTTCCGCGCGGTCGATCGAATCGTCGTCCACACGACCGAGGGTTCGTTCGCGTCGTCCGTCCTCTGGCTGCAGAATCGGCGCGCCGAGGCGTCGGCGCACTACGTCGTCGGACGAGCCGGACAGGTGGCGCAGCTCGTACGCGAGCGCGACATCGCCTGGCACGCGGGCAACTGGACCGTGAACGCGCGCTCGGTCGGCGTCGAGCACGAGGGCTTCGCGTTCAGCCGCGGCTGGTTCACCGAGACGGAGTACCGCACGTCCGCCCGCCTCGTCGCGAAGATCTGCCTTCGGTACGGGATCAAGATCGACCGCAGGCACATCATCGGCCACGACGAGGTGCCGGATCCGAACCATCCCGGCCAGTGGGGCGGCATCTCCCATCATCGCGACCCGGGCCCGTACTGGGACTGGTCGCACTACATCGCCCTCGTGCGGGCCTACGCCGCAGAGCTGACGGTCGCGGAGCTCCCGCACGCCTCGGTCTCGATCGCCGGCTTCGCCGACGGCGACACCGTGCACGGCACGATCGACTGGCAGGCGGTTCCGAAGGCGATCGCCCCGAGCGAGATCCAGCAAGTCTCGTTCTGGATCGACGGAGTCCGGCGCCACGTCGAGTACTACGAGCCCTATGTGTACGGGAAGCTCGGGCGCCTCGACACGACGACGCTCCCGGACGGGCCGCACGTCCTGCGGGTCCGGCTCGTGACGAGGCCGGGCCACGTGCTGCGGAAGACGGCGACGATCAACGTGTCGAACCACGTCCCGCTCACCGTCTGCCCGGACGGCGAATACGCGGCTGCGTACTACGTCGATACGGATCGGTACCTGAGCGGCACACCGGCGGCGACCGGCTGCGAGGGCGCACCTCTCGCCTACGACTGGGGCACCGGCGGCCCGACCGGAGTCGGCGTGGACTCGTTCTCCGCTCGCTGGATCGGGCGATTCGCGTTCGCGGAGGGGACGTACGCGTTCACCGTCACGGGGGACGACGGCGTCAGGCTCTACGTCGACGGCATCCGCGTCCTCAAGCGCTGGCGCGACCAGCCGCCGACGGAGTACGTCAGGACGGTTGCGCTCTCAGCCGGGACGCACACCGTCGAGCTCGAGTACTACGAGGCCACAGGATCGGCCGTGGCGAAGCTCGACTGGGCGCCGAGCCCCTAGGCGCCCTTCTGTGCCTCGACGGCCTCGCTGGACGAGCGCTCGCCGGAGAGGTCCGGATGCTCCTCGAAGCCGTAGCGGACGATCGCCCGCTTGGCCGCCTTGACCTCGTCGAGACGCCGGACGGGACGCTCGTGCGGGGCCTCCTTCAGAAGCTTCGGGTCCTCGGCCGCCTCGCGCGCGATGGAGAGCATCGCGTCGGCGAACGCGTCGAGCGTCTCCTTCGTCTCCGTCTCGGTGGGCTCGATCATCAGCGCCTCCGGGACGATCAGCGGGAAGTAGATCGTCGGCGGATGGAAACCGTAGTCCATCAGCCGCTTGGCCACGTCCAGGGTCGAGACGCCGTGCTCGCGCTTGAGGCCGCGGCCCGAGAGCACGAACTCGTGCATGCACAAGCGGTCGAACGGGAGCTCGTACGCGTCGCGCAGACGGGCGAGCAGGTAGTTCGCGTTCAGGACGGCAACCTCTGACATCTCCCTGAGCGTCGGCCCGAACGCGCGGATGTAGGCGTAGGAGCGGACGAAGACGCCGAAGGGCCCGTAGTACCCGCGGACCTTCCCGATCGTCTTCGGCCGGTCGTAGTCGAAGCGGAAGCGGTCGCCTTCGCGCACCACGGCCGGCACCGGGAGGAACGGCTCCAGGATCTCGCGGACCGCGACAGGCCCGGCACCCGGCCCACCCCCGCCGTGGGGCTGTGAAAAGGTCTTGTGCAGGTTGTAGTGGACGATGTCGAACCCCATGTCCCCGGGGCGGGAGATGCCGCAGACGGCGTTCAGGTTCGCCCCGTCGTAGTACATGAGCGCGCCGGCACCGTGAAAGACGCGTTCGATCTCCTCGATCCCCTCGTCGAAGAGCCCGAGCGTCGAGGGATTCGTCAGCATGAGACCCGCGGTCTGCTCGCCGACCTTGGTCTTCAGGTCCTCGAGATCGATGTTGCCTCGGGGATCGGTCTGGACGCCGACGAGCTTGTAGCCGGCCATCGTGACGCTTGCGGGGTTCGTGCCGTGCGCGGTGTCCGGGACGACGACCTCGCTCCGCTCTTCGCCGCGATCCGCGAAGTACGCGCGCATGAGCATGAGCCCGGTGAGCTCGCCCTGCGACCCTGCCGCAGGTTGGAGCGAAACGGCGTCGAGACCCACGATCTCGGCGAGGATCTCCTGCAGGCGCCACATGAGCTCGAGCGCCCCCTGCGCTCCGTCCTCGTCCTGCAGGGGATGCAGGTCGCGGAACCCGGGCAGGTTCGCGAGGCGCTCGTTGACCCGCGGGTTGTACTTCATCGTGCACGAGCCGAGCGGGTAGAAGCCGGTGTCGATGCCGAACGTGCGCTGTGCCAGAGCGGCGATGTGCCGGACGAGCTCGAACTCGGAGACCTCGGGCAAGCGCGGCGACCGCTCGCGGCGGAGCTCGACCGGCGCCTCGGCTCTGGGGACGTCGTAGCTGGGAAGGCGCGACGCCCGCCGGCCCGGGCTGGATTTCTCGTAGATCAGCTTCATCTCAGCGCAAGATCTCCACGAGCCGATCGATGTCGTCCGGCGTTCGCTTCTCCGTCACGCACACGAGCAGCGCGTCGTCCATCCCCTCGTAATCCCGCCTGAGCGCGTAACCCGGGTGAACCCCCTGCGCGCGTGCATCCCGCACGACCGTGTCCGCGCTCCGTCCGACGCGAACCGCAAATTCGTGGAATGTCGCCTGCTCCGGGAAGACCTGCGGAAGATCGAGCCGCTCCTTCGCGTACTCCGCGAGCGACATGCAGGTCTCCCCCACCTCGCGCAGGCCCTGGGGTCCCAGCCAGCTCAAATATGCGAGCCCGCCGAGGGCAAGGAGCGTCTGGTTCGTCGTGATGTTGTGGGTTGCCTTCTCACGCCGGATGTGTTGCTCACGGGTCTGTAGGGTCAGGACGTAGCCGCGCTCGCCGGCGCTGTCGGTCGTCTCACCGATGATTCGCCCCGGCATCCGGCGGATGAGGTCCTTTCGTGCCGCGAGGAAGCCGTACTGCGGACCTCCGTAGGACTGGTAGTTCCCGGCCGGCTGGCCCTCGCCGACGGCGATCGCGCAGCCGTACTCGCCCGGTGCCTCGAGGACGCCGAGCGAGATCGGGTTCACGTGGGCGACCGCGAGCGCCTCGCCCTCGTTGGCGGCGGCCGCGAGCTCAGGCGCCGGCTCAAGACAGCCGAAGAAGTTCGGCTGCTGGAAGATGACGCACGCGGCGTCCGTGGACGCTTCGCGGACCTCGTCCGGATCGGTCACGCCACCCCTGTGCGGGATCTCCATGATCTCGAGCCCGAAGCCCGGTGCATAGGTCTTCACGACCTGACGCACCTGCGGGTTCACCGCCTCGGCGAGCACGACCTTCGCCCGCCCGGTCGCGTGCTTCGCGACGTAGCATGCGTCGGCGGCGACCGTGGTGCCGTCGTACCCGGACGCGTTCGAGACGTCCATGCCGGTCAGCTCGCAGATCGCCGTCTGGTACTCGAAGATCGCCTGCAGGACGCCCTGGCTCATCTCGGGCTGGTACGGCGTATACGCGGTGAGCAGCTCGCCGCGCGAAAGGAGGTAGTCGACCACGGCGGGGACGTAGTGGTCGTACATGCCCGCCCCGAGGAAGGAGAGTTCGTCCTTCGTCGAGACGTTCCGGGCCGCGAGCGCGCCCAGGTGCTCCGCGAGCTCCTGCTCGGAGAGCGCCGGCTCGAGGTCGAGCTCCCGCCCGAGGCGCACGCCCTCCGGGATGTCCGCGAAGAGCGCCTCGATCGAGTCGACCCCGATCTCCGCGAGCATCGCGTCCCGGTCCGAATCGGTGAGGGCGAGATACGGGTGCGTCACGGCGCTGCCGGTCGACGTCTCACTGCTCTTCGAGCAGCTGCCGATACGCGGCGACGTCCATAAGGCCCTCGGCCTCGGACTCGTCGGAGAGCCGGATCTTGATCAGCCACCCTCGGCCGTAGGGGTCCTCGTTGATCGTCTCGGGCGCTTCCTGCACTGCCGAGTTCACCTCGAGGACCTCGCCGGAGAGCGGCGCGACGAGGTCGGAGACGGCCTTCACGGACTCGACCTCCCCGTAGCTCTCGTCCTTGGCGACTGAGCTTCCCTCCTCCGGCCCTTCGAAATGCACGATCTCGCCCAGGGCGTCCTGCGCGTACCAGGTCACCCCGACCGTGGCCGTGTCGCCTTCGATCTTGGCCCAGTCGTGCTCCTTGTGGTACTTGAGGCCCTCGGGGTAGCTCTCCTCGGCTCCCACTACGCGTCCTTTCTCTCGTAGATCGGCTTCTTGACCTGGCGCGCCGGCTGGGGGCGCCCGCGCACGTCGATCGTGATCTCCTGCCCCACTTCCGCGACGTCGGCCGGGACGTACCCCATTCCGATACCCCGCTGCAGCATCGGGGAGAACGTCCCGGAGGTCACGGAGCCACCCTCGGCGATCGCCATCCCCTGCCGCGGGATGCCCTTCCCCTCCATGACGAAAGCGACCAGCCTCTCCGCCGGCCCGTCCTCCTTCTGCCGGCGGAGGACGTCGACACCCGTGAACTCCTTGTCGAGCGCGCACGCCCAGCCGAGGCCGGCCTCGATCGGCGTCCGTTCGGGCGTGATGTCGTTGCCGTGCAGCGGGTAGCACATCTCGAGCCGCAGCGTGTCCCGGGCGCCGAGCCCGCACGGCACCACGCCTCGCTCGACGATCGCATCCCAGAGTGCCGGTGCCTGGGACGGGTCGCATCCGAGCTCGCAGCCCCGCTCGCCCGTGTAGCCGGTCCCGGCCACGAGGCAGCGGACGCCCAGAACCTCTTCGTCACGCCAGGTGAACGGCGCGAGCTCGATGCCGAGGCGCTCGAGCGCCTCCGGGCCCTGGACCGCGAGGAGCGCCCATTCGCCGGAGACGTCGCTCGTCTCCGAGAGCACGCGGTGGTCGACCTCGGTGTTCGAAGCGTTCACGACGAGGAGGTAGCGGTCCTCGCGGCGGTACACGATCAGGTCGTCGGTGATGCCCCCGTCCTCGTTCGTCAGGAGCGTGTACTGCGCCTCGCCCGGCCCGATCCTGTCGAGGTCGTTCGAGAGGCGTCCCTGCAGATACTCGTGCGCGCCGTCGCCCTCGAGCTTGAGCTGCCCCATGTGCGACACGTCGAAGACGCCGGCGGTGGTCCGGACAGCCCGGTGCTCCTCCGAGATGGACGTGTACTGCACCGGCATCTCCCAGCCGGCGAACGGGACGAGCCGCGCACCGAGAGCCGCGTGGCGCTCGTACAGGGGCGTGCGCCGAAGCGTCTGCACCGCGCGAGATCCTACCCACCGACGTAACTCGATCGGACAGGCGGACGTTGCCTTAACCGTGAGCCAGGCACGGAAACGGGCCGCCGAGACCGAGGCGCTCTTCCGCGAGGTGAACGAACGGATCGCCGAGGCGGCGGAGCGCTTCGACGCCGAGCGCGGCGAGTTCCAGTGCGAATGCGCGAACCTCGACTGCAACGAGCGCGTCGAGGCGGCGCTGGACGAGTACGAGGACGTCCGCTCCGACGGTGCGACGTTCTTGCTCGCGCGCGGGCACGAGAATCCCTCGATCGAAAAAGTCCTCAGGCGCGAGCGGGACTACGCGGTCGTCCGGAAGGTCGACCGGATCGCCTCGGCAATCGTCCGCCGGCTCGACCCGCGCGCCGTCGAAGGCTAGGGGCTTGACGTTCCGCCAAGTCCTCCTGAGAGGCTCGGTCAGCGTTCCCGCAGAAACGACGGGACCTCGAGGATGTCCCGCGGGACCTCGAAGCTCTCCTCCGAGACCTCTTCGCGTATCGGCGCCTCCACCGGTTCGCGGCGCGACTCGCGGCGATCGCGCCTGAAGGCGCTGTCGAACCCGGTTGCGATCACCGTGACGCGAATCTGGCCTTCCATCGCGTCGTCGATCACGGCGCCGAAGATCACGTTCGCGTTCTGATCGGCCGCGCCCGTCACGACCTCGGCTGCCTCGTTGACCTCGAAGAGGCCGAGATCCGGGCCACCCGTGATGTTCAGGAGGATGCCGGTCGCACCTTCGACCGAGGACTCGAGGAGCGGCGACGAAACGGCGGTCCGGGCGGCTTCGGCGGCGCGGTTCTCGCCGCTCGCCTCGCCGATTCCCATCAGGGCCGAGCCGGCGTCGGTCATGATCGTGCGGACGTCCGCGAAGTCGAGGTTCACGAGGCCGGGCACCGTGATGAGGTCGGTGATCCCTTGGACGCCCTGGCGAAGGACGTCGTCGGCCATCCGGAACGCGTCCACCATCGACGTCTTCTTCTCGACGACCTGCAGCAGGCGGTCGTTCGGAATCACGATCAGGGTGTCGACCTTGTCCCGGAGCCCGGTGATGCCCTGCTGCGCCTGCTCGGCCCGCTTGCGCCCCTCGAAGCTGAACGGGCGGGTGACGACGCCGACGGTCAGCGCGTTGAGCTCGCGCGCGAGGTCGGCGATGACCGGCGCCCCGCCGGTTCCGGTTCCTCCGCCTTCGCCGGCCGTCACGAAGACCATGTCCGCGCCCTTCAAAGACTCCTTGAGCTCGTCGCGCGTCTCGAGCGCCGCCGCGTAGCCGACGGCCGGATCGGCTCCAGCCCCGAGGCCCCGCGTCACCTGCGCCCCGACGTGGATCTTCTGGTCCGCGTCCGTCATGAGGAGCGCTTGCGCGTCCGTGTTCACCGCGATGAACTCGACGCCACGCAGGCCGGCGTCGATCATCCGGTTGACCGCGTTCGAGCCGCCGCCCCCGACGCCAACCACCTTGATTACCGCGAGATAACTCCCGCTCTGGTCCCTGACTCCCATGTTCTCCCTCTGTGCCGCGTGCCGATCTGAAGCTCGACTTGAGCGTACGGGTGAGCGTAGGCGGTTATCCGAAGCCTGTCAAACGCCTATTTGCAGGCCTTTTGTGGATAAACTCTCAACTCTCACCTACGACTTGAGAGTTTTCGCCTGCCACTGGACGGTCGGGCACGCTTACGTCGAGATAGGCGAGAGCGCTCTGTTCGGGCGCCGGGAGGGCGCGCAGCACTCGGCGAGCGACGCGCAGCTTCAGCGCCAGGGAGCGCCCCGCCCCCAGCCGGATCTCGCCACCGGACGCGATCAAGACCGTGACCGCGCCTTCCGTTCCCCGCGCTTCGGTGACCCTCACCGGGAACTTCCTCGGGAGCACCGCAAGCGCCTGGAGTGCGCGCGCTGCTTTCGGATCCTCGAGCGTTGCGCCGACCTCGTACCGAGCGCCCGCCGGAAGCCGGACGACGGGGAGGTCCAGGGGCGCTCCCGTCGCCCGCCTGACGACCCGGCCGTCCGCCGAGACGAACCACGCGCCTGCGTCGGACCTCGCCACCGCGACGACGCGCTCCGCGGAGATCGTGACCCGCAGATCGTGCGGGAAGGCGCGGTCGACGAACGCCGATCGGATCGACGGAAGCTCCTCGATCTCCGCGGCGACGTCTCGAGCGTCGACGGCGACGAGGCTCGTTCCGCGAAGGTGCCGCACGGCCCCGGCGACGTCTTCCCGTGCGGCCCTCGTCCCGCCGACGACCTCGACTTGCCGGACCGCGAACACCGGCGTCAGGCGCGCCCCGAGATAGAAAACCCCGGCGAGCGCGATCGCGCCTGCGACGCCGAAGACTGCTCGCCTCGAGGGCAGCCGTACGGACGGGCGTCCGATTTCAGGGCGCGCGAGCGCAAGGGCGGGTCGCCTCGCCATGATGGCGTGTTCGGCACGCCGCCCGCGGGTCCTACTCCACGCTCGGGACCTCGAGCCGGCCGAGAAGCTGGACCTCCGGCTCGAGCAGGACGCCGAACTCGGCCCGGGCACGCCGCCGCGCCTCCGCGATCAGCTCGATCGCGTCGGCCGAGCTCGCGTCGCCTGCGTTCTCGATGAAGTTCGCGTGCTTCGGCGAGATCTGCGCCCCGCCGCTCCGAAAGCCCTTGAGGCCACATGCCTCGAGCATCCGGCCGGCCGAGAGCTCGTGCTCCGGGTTCTTGAAGACGCTCCCGAACGTGCGCTTGTTGGTCGGCTGGGCCGCCTTTCGCCGCGCCTGCATGTCTCCCACGACCGCCTTGATCTCGGCCGCGGGCTTCGGCATTAGCCGGAGCTCCACGCGTGCGACCACCTGCCCCGGGTGAAGGCTCGACCGCCGGTACTCGAGGCCGAGCTCGGCCGGCGTGCGCCATTCGGCTCCGCTGCCGTCGGCGACCAGCGCGCGCTCCAGCACCGCCGCGAGGTCGCTTCCATACGCACCGGCGTTCATCCGGACCGCCCCGCCCGCCGTCCCGGGGATCGCGCATGCGAACTCGAGGCCGCCGAGCTCGGCAGCGCGGGCCCGGTGCAGGCAGACGGCGAGCGGAGCGCCGCCGCCGGCGACGATGCGGCCGTCCGAGGCCGTCGCAGAGGCGAGCTCGCCGGCGAGCTTGAGCGCGAGCCCGTCGAACCCCTCGTCTGCGACGAGGACGTTCGAGCCGAGGCCGACCGTCGCGACCGGCACTCCTTCGACAGAGGCCCAGCCCAGGAGCCCGGTCAGCTCGTCGACGGTCTCGGGCCGCGCGAACCAGCGCGCCGGTCCTCCCGTCCCGAGCGTCGTGAAGCGGGCGAGCGCGACGCGTTCTTCGATCACCGGAGCCGCGTCCGCATCTCGAGCCGCTCGAGCAGGAGCGGCACGGCCGCGTCCACGTTGCCCGCGCCGATCGTCAGGAGGACGTCGCCCGGACGCGCGAGCGTCGCGGCGATGTCCGCTCCGGACTCGACCGTCTCCGCCCAGCCGACCGTCATGCCCGGTCGCCGCTCGCAGAGTCGGTCGACGACGAGCTTGCCGCTCACACCGGGCCAGGGTTCTTCACGGGCCGGGTAGATCTCGACGACGACTGCGGCGTCCGCCTGCGCGAGCGCCGACGCGAACTCGTGCGCCAGATGGATCGTCCGCGAGAAGAGATGGGGCTGAAAGAACGCGAGCACACGGCCTCCGTTTGCAAGCGATCGGGCGGCGGCGAGAGTCTCGGCGACCTCGGTCGGATGGTGCGCGTAGTCGTCGACGAGCATCACGCCGCCTGCCTCGCCGCGCGCCTCGAAGCGACGGCCGACGCCGCGAAACTCGGCCAGCGCGCCCGCCCCCTCGTCCCGTGAGACGCCGAGCGCCTGGAGCGCAGCAAGCGCGCACGCGGCGTTGCGGCGATTGTGCTCGCCGGGAACGGCGAGCTGGAAGTCGACGGGCTCCAGGTCGCTTCCGCGTACGACGTCGGGCACGCCTTCGAGCCAGCGCTCGAAGAGCCCGCGCACCTCGGCTTCCGACGCGAACTCGGTGTGGTGGTCGAGCTCGACGTTCGTCACGATCGCAAGCCGCGGCCGAAGCGCGGCAATCGTCCGGTCGGACTCGTCGCCCTCGACCACGAGCCACCCGCTCCCCGCCCTTGCGTTCGTCCCGAGTTGAGGCACCTCGCCGCCGACGAGAAACGACGGGTCTCGCCCGAGCCGGTCGAGCGCGAAGGCGAGCATCGCGGCGGTCGTCGTCTTCCCGTGCGCGCCCGCGACGACGATGGACGGCGCCAGAGACACGAGCTCGGCGAGGAACTCGGCCCGGCTCGTCCCCTCGACACGGCCGGCGAACGCCGTCGAGACGACGCGCTCCGCGTCAGCCGGAGGGACCGGCTCGGGAGAGACCTCGACCGGAATCCCCGCCGCCCGCACGTGGACGAGATACGGCGTCTCTGTCCGGTCCCAGCCGGAGACGTCTGCGCCCCAGGACTTCGCGAGCACGGCATACCCGGAGAGACCCGCGCCGCCGATCCCGGCGAACCAGAGACGGCGACCCTCAAGCGGCGGCAAGCGCGATCAGCTCCTCGGCGACGCGATCTGCGGCGTCCGGCTTGGCCAGGCGACGCATCGCCTCGCCCATCTCGGCCAGCCGGCCAGGGTCGGCCAGCAGCTCCGCGACCTGCCGCCGCAGGTCGAGCTCCGACTCCGGAACGACGACCACTCCGCCGGCTCGCTCGAAGTAGCGCGCGTTCTTCGTCTGGTGGTCGGCCGTCGCGTGGGGGTACGGGACGAGCAGCGCCGGCTTGCCGGCGGCCGCGAGCTCCCAGACCGAACCGCCCGCACGGGCGACGACCAGGTCGGCGGCGGCGAGCGCGAGACCGAAGTCCTCGACGAACGGAAGGAGCCGGTATCCGGCGCGGCGAGGTCGGGCGAGGAGCTGCTCGAAGTCACGCGTACCGGTGAGATGGAGAACGGCAGGGCCCGCCTCGGCGAACGCCTCGAGCGCCTCTTCGTTCAGACGGCGTGCGCCCTGGCTGCCTCCGAAGACCAGCAGGACGGGCTCACCGGCGGGAAGGTCGAAGCGGGCTCGAGCCTCCTCCGGGTCGCCCGGCCGCGACTGCGCGGGAATCGGCCTTCCCACGACGGCGTACTTGTCCCCGTCGAGCCCCGCGATCGGAAAGGCGAGGAAGACGCGCCGGGCGAGCGGGGCGGCAAGGCGGTTGGCGAGGCCGAGCTCGGCGTCGGCCTCCATGATCGCGGCGGGAGTGCGGAGCAGCGCAGCGGCGAGAACCATCGGCCCCGCGACGTAGCCGCCTCCGCCGAGGACGACGTCCGGACGCCGCCTGCGCAGGATGCGCGCGCAGGCGAGCGGCGCCGCGGCCGCCCTCGCGCCGGCGGAGACGAGGCGGGCGCTCAGCTCGCGGGGGAAACCCTCCACGCGAAACGTGTCGAGCTCGAACCCCGCGCCGGTGACGAGGCGAGGATCAGTTCGCTCGGACGCGGCGAACGTCACCTCGGCGCCGCGGTCGCGCAGCGCCTCCGCGACTCCGAGCGACGGCAGGACGTGGCCGGCGGTCCCGCCGGCCGCGATCAGGCACCGAGGCAACCGAGCCCGCGGCATCGTTGACGGCGATGTTAAGGAGGATGCCGATCGAGGCGAGCGCCACGACCAGGCTCGAGCCGCCGTACGAGACGAACGGAAGCGGCACCCCGGTCAGGGGCGCGAGCCCCATCACGGCGCAGAGGTTCACCGCCGCCTGACCGCAGATCAGCGCCGTGAGCCCCGCCGCGAGGCGCTTTCCGAACGGGTCGCGGCAGCGCAGGGCGACGGCGAAGCCCGCGTAGCCGAAGAGGACGAACGCGCCGATCACCGCGGCGGCGCCGACGAGCCCGAGCTCCTCGCCAACGATCGCGAAGATCATGTCGGTCGAGGCTTCCGGGAGGTAGTAGATCTTCTGCACGCTCTCGCCGAGCCCGACTCCGAAGAGCCCACCCGAGCCGAGCGCGATCATCGCCTGCACGGTCTGGAAGCCCGCCCCCTGCGGGTCGCCCCACGGATGCAGGAAGCTGAAGACGCGGGCGCGCCGGTACGGCTCGACCCAGATCGCCGCGAGGACGAGGGCCGTCCCGATGCCACCCGCGCCGGCGAGCAGACGGATCGGCGTTCCCGCGACGACGAGCATCCCCGCGGTCATCACGGCGATGGCGATCGTCGTCCCGAGGTCGGGCTCGGCGAGGAGCAGCACGGCGACGACGCCGACCACGAGGCCGACCGGCCGCGCGAGCTCCGCGAGGCTGCGCGGCGCGTGGCGGCGGACGAGGACGCCCGCGAGCCAGAGCGCCAGCGCGAGCTTGACGAGCTCTGACGGCTGGAAGTCGATCGCGCCGAGGGGCAGCCAGCGCCGCGCGCCGTTGACGCGCGTGCCGACGACGAGCACCGCGACGAGCAGGAAGATGCTCCCGGCGAGGAGCGGCCCGGCCGCGTGGCGGAGGCGCCGGTAGTCGAAGCGCGAGAGGAGCGCGAGGAGGGCGAGGCCCACGAGCGCATAGAACGCCTGCCGCTTGAGATAGTAGGCCGGGTCGTGGCCTTCGAGCACTGCGCGCGCCGAGCTCGCGCTGTACACCATGACGAGCCCGAACGCGACGAGGCCCAGCGTGACCAGGACGAGCAGGTGGAACTCGAGTCGCGCGCGATCCGCTCGGCTCACAGCTGTCCGACGAGCTCTCGGAACCGCTCCCCGCGCTCCTCGAAGTCCCGGAACTGGTCGTAGCTCGCGCAGGCCGGCGAGAGGAGCACGACGTCGCCCGCCTCCGCGTCCGCGAACGCGTCGTGGACGGCCTGCTCGAGGTCGCCCGAGTACGTGAACCGGACGCCCTCGGCCGCGAGCGCGTCCGCGATCTCGTCGGCGGACTCGCCGACCAGGTAGGCGCGGGCGACGCCCCGCCGCCCGGCCTCGTGGGCAAGAGCGGCGTACGAGGCGCCCTTGCGGCTTCCGCCGAGGATGAGCCGCACACCCGGCGGATAGGCCGAGAGCGCCCGCTCGGCCGCTTCCGGGTTCGTCGCCTTCGAGTCGTTGACGAACCGGACGCCCCGGAGCTCGCGAACGAGCTCGAGCCGGTGCGGCACGCCCTCGAAGTCGAGGAGCCCGCGGGCGATCGCCTCGTCGGGAAGCCCAGCCGCCCGGGCGGCCGCGGTCGCCGCAGCCGCATTCTCGCGGTTGTGCTCGCCGCGGATCCGCGGCTCCGCGGGCAGCTCGTCGTCCGCCCCGAACTCGATCCGCCGAGCCGTGCCCGGGACCGGCCCGAACCCGCGCGGGACGACGGCCGCGTCGTCGGTGCCCTGGTTCTCGAAGATGCGGAGCTTCGCCGCCCTGTAGTCCTCCAGCGACCCGTGCCGGTCGAGGTGGTCGGCGGTGAGATTGAGGAGGACGGCGACGCGGGGATGGAAGTCGTCGATGTCCTCGAGCTGGAAGCTCGAGAGCTCGCAGACGATCCAGGCGTCGGCCGGTACGACGCCGTCGAGACCGCAGAGCGGGCGGCCGACGTTGCCCGCGACGGCGACAGCGCGGCCGGCGGCTGCGAACATCGCGCCGAGCAGCTCGCTCGTCGTCGTCTTCCCGTTCGTCCCGGTCACGCCGAGGATCGGGTTGGCGAGCAGCCGCCCGCCCAGCTCGACCTCGCTCCAGATCGTCGTCCCGCGCTCCCGCGCGGCGGCGACGAGCGGCTCCTCGCGCGGGACTCCGGGGCTTTTCACCAGCAGATCCATGCCGTCGACGAGCGCGGGATCCTCCGCGCCGAGGACGACTTCGACACCTGCCTGGCGAAGCCTCCCGGCGTCGAGTTCCTCGCTCCGGTCGACGCCGACGACCCGGACGCCGCGGCGCGCGAGCGCGAGCGCCGCCGCTTCGCCCGACCGGGCGAGGCCGACGACGAGCGCCTGCTCAGCGAGCCGCAAAGTGCGAGAAGTAGCGGTAGTAGAGGACGAAGGCGCAGGCGCACCCGATCGCAGCGGCGATCCAGAAACGCACCATGATCCGCGTCTCCGACCAGGCCTTCATCTCGAAGTGGTGGTGCAGCGGCGCCATCAGGAAGATGCGCTTGCCGAACCACTTGAAGCTGAAGACCTGGAGCATCACCGAGAGGGCCTCGGTGAGGAAGAGCCCGCCGATCAGGAGCAGCAGCGCCTCGGTCTTCGTCATGATCGCGAACGCCGCGAGGGCACCGCCGAGGCCCATCGAGCCGGTGTCCCCCATGAACACCTGGGCGGGGAAGGCGTTGTACCAGAGGAAGCCGATCGAGGCCCCGATCAGGCTGGCGCCGAGGATGGCGAGGTCGAGGTCGGCCTTGTCGGGCGAGCCGCCTCTGACGCTCACCAGGTAGGCGACGAGCGTCATGGCCGTGTAGGTCAGGAGGGAGATCGTCGCGGCCCCCGAGGCGAGCCCGTCGAGGCCGTCGGTGAGGTTCACCCCGTTCGAGGCGCCCGCGACGATGAAGAAGAGCAGGCCGTACCAGAACCAGGAGAGGGGGACGTCGACGTTCAGGAGCGGCAGGTAGACGCTCGTGGCGAAGCCTCGGTGCTCGACGACGAGCGCGACGACGAGCGTGATCGCGCCGAGGAGAAGGAGCTTCCAGCGTCCTGCGAGGCCGAGCGAGCGTCGGTGCGAGAGCTTGATCCAGTCGTCGGTGAACCCGATCGCCGCGCACGAGAGCGTCACGAAGAACGCGGTCAGCGCTTGCGCCGTCCGCTCCGAGAAGATGAGGAACGGCACGGACATCGCGAGCATGATCAGGAGCCCGCCCATGGTCGGGGTGCCTCGCTTCGCGTGGTGTCCCTCCGGCCCCTCCTCGCGGATCTCCTGCCCGAACTCGTTCTGGCGCAGGAACTCGATGAACTTCGGGCCCGCGGCGATCGAGATCACCATCGCGATGATCCCCGAGAGGAGAACTTCGACCATTACAGGACGGGGACGACCGCGAGCGCCTCGGCGACGGCCTCGAGACCCATCGCGCGCGATCCCTTGACGAGGACGGCATCGCCCGGCCGCAGCAGGTCGCGAGCGGCGGCCAGGCCCTCGTCGACCGTCGCCGTCCAGCGCGTGACGGGAACGTCCTCCGCGCCGTCGACGTAGCCGCGCGAGAGCGGCCCGACGGCGACCAGGACGTCGACGCACGCCCGCCCGGCCGCCGCGCCGACGTCACGGTGGTAGCCGGGACCGGCGGGCCCGAGCTCGGCCATGTCGCCGAGGATCGCCAGCTTGCGCCGCCCGCCCGCACGGTCGGCCAGATGCTCGAGCGCGGCGACCATCGAGAGCGGGTTCGCGTTGTAGGCGTCGTTGATGAGGATGCCGCCGCCAGGAAGCTCGACCTCCTCCCCGCGCCAGCGCGAGAGCCGTACCGCGCCCGCGCCCGCGGCGAGGCGGCTCAGCGGTAGACCCAGCGCGTCGTAGGCGGCCGTGGCGGCAAGGGCATTCTCGGCGTTGTGCCGGGAGTTGAAGCTGAACTCGATGGTCTGGCGCTCGCCGAACACCTCGATCGTGAGCTCGGACCGGTCGCCGTCGGGGCGGAAGTCGAGCAGCCGGACGCCGCCTTCCGGACCGAAGCGGACGATCTCCACGTCGGTACGGCGAAGGTGCGGCTCGAGGTACGGATCGGCGGCGGGAACGATGGCGGTGCCTCCGGCCGGGAGCGCTGCCACGAGCTCTGCCTTCGCCTCCGCCACGCGTTCGATCGTGCCCAGAAGCTCGAGATGGACCGGGCCGATCTTCGTGATCACGCCGATGTCGGGACGGGCGATGGCGCAGAGCTCGGCGATCTGGCCCAGCCCGCGCATGCCCATCTCGACGATCGCGACCTCCGTGTCGTCCTCGAGCCGGCAGAGCGTCAGCGGCAGCCCGATCTCGTTGTTCTGGCTCCCCTCCGCGACGACCGTGCGCGCGTGCGGGGCGCAGAGCGCGCCGAGGATGTCCTTCGTCGACGTCTTGGCCGTCGAGCCCGTGATGCCGACGACACGTGCCCGGCTGCGGGCACGCACGGCGCGACCGATCGCGGCGAGGGCGGCGAACGGTTCCTCGGGGACGAGGGTGGCCACCGCACCCCGCTCGCGCGCCTCGCGGACGAACTCGCGGCCTCGTCCGACGGCGACGAAGAGATCCCCGGGCTCGACGAGCCGCGAGTCGATCCGGACCCCTGTGGCGGCGGTCTCGCCGGGCGCGAACGTCAGCTCCCCCTTCGCAAGCTCGCGAACCTCGTCGAGGGGCAGCGCAATCACGCGGCGGCTCCCAGGGCGCGCAGCGCCTCGCGCGCCACGTCGCGGTCGTCGAACGGGATCGTCCGGTCTCGGAACTCCTGCCCTTGCTCGTGGCCCTTCCCGGCGATGACGACGACGTCGCCGGCACGCGCGCGCTCGAGCGCGAGCGCGATCGCCGCGGCCCGGTCCGGCTCGACCACGACCGCCGGCCCGGTCCCGCGGAGGATCCCCTCGATGATCGCGAGCGGCTCCTCGCTCCGCGGGTTGTCGGACGTCACGATGACCTCGTCCGCGAGCCGCCGGGCGACCTCGCCCATGAGCGGGCGTTTCCCGCGGTCGCGGTCGCCCCCGCACCCGAAGACGCAGAGCAGCTGTCCCGTCGTGATGGCGCGAGCCTCGCGGAGCACGTTCGCGAGCGCTTCCGGCGTGTGCGCGTAGTCGACCAGAACCGTGAAGTCCTGACCCTCGTCCACGGCCTCGAAGCGCCCGGGAACGCCGCTCAGGTGGCGGATGCCGGCCGCGATCGCATCGTCCGGAAGCTCGAGGAGCTTGGCCGCCGCGACGACGCCTAGGACGTTCTCGACGTTGAAGCGGCCCCGGAGCCGTGTCTCGACGTCGACACCCGCGGCGCGAAAGCGCGCCCCGGCGGGAGACAGGTCGAGCTCTTCGGGCCGCACGTCCGCATCCTCGACGAAACCGAAGGTCGTGGGCCGCTCTCCCAGCTCCCGTAACTCGTCGGCGAGCAGGCGGCCGTGCGCGTCGCCGACGTTGATCGCCGCCGGAGGCCGCCGCGCGTCGAGATCGGGCTCGACGAACAGACGGCGCTTCGCGTCGTAGTAGCGCTCCATCGTCCCGTGGAAGTCGAGGTGATCCTGGGAGAGGTTGGTGAAGACGAGCGCGTCGAAGCGGACGCCCACGAGCCGGTGGAGCTCGGAGGCGTGCGAGGAGGCTTCCATCGCGCAGCTCTTGTCCCCGGCGTCGAGCATCTCCCTGAAGGTTCGCTGCAGGTCGGCGGATTCCGGCGTCGTGCGCTCGACCGCACGACGCTCGCCTCCGATCCGGCTCTCGATCGTGCCAAGCAGACCCGGCCGCCGCCCCGCCGCCGCCAGGACGGCGAAGAGAAGGAACGCCGACGTGGTCTTTCCGTTCGTCCCCGTCACGCCTGCGACTGTGAGCTCGCGCGTCGGATGGCTGAAGAGCTCGTTCGCGGCGAGACCCATCGCCACGCGCGCGTCGACGACGACGAGCTGGGGGACCGGGAGCGGAAGCGCGCGCTCGACGATCAGCGCGACGGCCCCACGCTCGACGGCGTCGGGGGCAAAATCATGGCCGTCCGCGCGCAGGCCGGGAACGCAGACGAACACGGCTCCCGGCGTCACGGCGCGCGCGTCGTACGCGATGTCGGTGACGAGAGTGGGAGCGGCGGCGACCGTGCGCAGCGGCTTCACGGCCCGGCTCAGGACGTCGAGCTCGATGGCGGGCGATTCTAGCAACGGCGCTCCGGCCGGCTCTGCGCGCGCGTGACACGAAAAGCACTCATTTGCTCGCCTATTTCAACACTCGGCGCACCACTCGCGCGTGTTGTCTCGCTAGGCTCGAAGTGGAGGGAGGCCCGCGGCGGCCCCGGGCCCGGCTACCCGCCCGCGGTGACGTTGCTCGTGCTGACGCTGTCGGCTGTCACTCGCGAATCCGGCGGCACCTCCAGGTACTGGAGCCCGAACCTCGCGATCTCGGAGAACGCCGGCGCGGCGACCGCGCCCCCCCAGATCGCGCCGCGCGGCTCGTCGACCGTGACGAGGATGACCAGGCGCGGTCGCTCAGCAGGGACGAACCCGACGAACGACGCGACGTACCGAGAGTCCGAGTACCCGCCGCCCGGCTCCGGCTTCGCGGCCGTCCCGGTCTTCCCGGCGACCTGATATCCCGGCACGAAGGCGAGCGTTCCGGTGCCCTCCGCCACCACGTCCTCGAGCATCCGCGTGAGCTCGTCGGCGGTCTGGGTCGGCAGCACGCGGCGCCGCTCGGGCCTGAATCGTCGACCGCCCGCCACGCGATCGAGGAGGTGCGGCTGCACCCATGCGCCCCGGTTCGCGATCGCCCCGTAGGCACCGAGCATCTGCATCGGCGTCACGGCGATCCCCTGTCCGATCGGGACGTTCCCGATCGTCGAGCCCGACCACTTCTCGGGAGGCAGGACGATTCCCGGGCTTTCGCCGGGAAAGTCGATCCCGGTCGGCCGGCCGAACCCGAAGCGAGCGATCCAGTCGTTCAGATGCGTCTTGCCGAGGCCGAGGGCCACGGTGATCACGCCGACGTTCGACGACTGCGAGAGGATCCGGGCGACGGTCATCGTCTCCGTCGGACGCTCCTCGGCGTCGTGGATGACGCGGTCGGCGATCCTGATCGAGGGCGGAAGCGTGTACCTGGTCGTCGGCGCGACGAGCCCGCTCGCGAGCGCCCCGCCGATCGTCACGACCTTGAAGGTGGAGCCCGGCTCGAACGTGTCCGTCACGGCACGGTTCCGCTGCAGGTCGCCGCGAACCTCCGCGAATTCGTTCGCGTCGTAGCCCGGCTCGACGGCCATCGCGAGAATCCCCCCGCTGCGAGGATCCATCACGACGGCAGTCGCCGACTTGGCACCCCACTTCGCCTTCGTCTCGCGCAGGATGCGCTCGACCTGTGCCTGGAGCGCATGGTCGAGTGTCAGGTAGGCGTCGCGCCCGTCGCGCACGCGCTCCTCGCGAAGCGTCTGGAGCGTGCGACCGAACGGATCCCGGATCGTCGTCTCGCTTCCGTCCCGGCCGGCGAGCGCGGCGTCGTACTGGAGCTCCATGCCGGCAAGGCCGTGGTTGTCCGTTCCGGCGAAGCCGACGACCTCGGCGCCGACCTCCTTCTGCGGATAGCTTCGACGTTCTTCGGGCGTGAACTCGAGGCCCGCGATCCCGCGGCGCTCGAGCGGCGCCACGTCGGCCGGATCGGCCTTGCGCGCGAGGTAGACGAATCCGCGCGAGCGGTCGGCGAGGAGCGGAAGCAACTTCCCCGGCTCGATCCCGAGCGCGTGCCCGACGGCGATCGCGACGGAGCGCGGGTTCGAGATCTGCCGCGGGTCGGCCGCGACCGTGACGGCCCGCTCGCCGATCGCCAGCACCGCGCCCGTCCGGTCGTAGATCGTCCCACGATGCGCGGGAAGCGGCATCGTTTCTCGATGCTGGTCGGCGGCGAGCCGGCCCAGGGAGCGGGCCTGGACGGCCTGTAGCCACGCCGCACGCAGGAACGTGACGGAGAAGACCGCGGCGAAGACCGCGATCAAGAGGCGGATCCGCCGGTTCGACCTCCGCAGGCTCACCGCGCTTTCCGCAGGCGCAGGTAGCGGGTCTCCACCGGTGGAACGAGGCCGAGCTTGCGCCGCGCCATGACCTCGACCCGGCCGACCGCGGTCGCGCTCGAAAGCTGCGACGCGAGCGCTTCGTTCGCGGCTCGTAGGTCGTTCGTTCGCGCGTCCAGGCGCTCGCTCGTCATGTTGAGCCGGAGCACCGCCACGTTGAGGGCGACGATCCCCGCCAGCAGGGCGGCGACGACGACGATCGACACGACGCCACCGGCCATACGGGCGCGCGAGTGGCGCGACCGCTTGCGCTCGGGCCGTACGGCCGGCCGCGCCGGACGGCTCGGCTGGGTCCGCGGGGCCGGACGGGCTCGGGCCGGGGCGACGGCCATCAGACCTTCACCGCGGCGCGAAGCCGTCCGGACGCGGACCGGACGTTCGCCGCGGTCTCGCGCGGCGAGGGCCGGACGGCCTTGCGCGTGAGGATGCGAAGGACGGGCTCCTTGCCGCATACGCAAACGGGAAAGTCGGGCGGGCACTCGCAACCGCGCGCCTGCGCCGCGAAGAAGCGCTTGACGATCCGGTCCTCGAGCGAGTGAAAACTGATCACGGCGAGCCGGCCGCCGGGATTGAGCATCCGGAGCGCGGCGGGCAGCCCTCGCTCGAGAGCGTCGAGCTCCTCGTTCACGGCGATGCGAAGCGCCTGGAAGACACGCTTGGCCGGATGACCGTCGCCGAAGCGCCGCGGGGCGGGGATCGCCGAGCGGACGACGTCGACCAGGTCCGAGGTGCGCTCGAGTGGCCGTTCGTGCCGCCGACGAACGATCGCCGCGGCGATCTGTCGCGCGAAACGCTCCTCGCCGTAGCGACGGAAGATCTCGGCGAGCTCACGCTCGTCGGCCTCGTTCACGAGGTCTTGGGCAGACCGCGACGAGGATGGATCCATGCGCATGTCGAGCGGCGCGTCGGCGGCGTACGAGAACCCGCGCTCCGGCCGGTCGATCTGCATGCTCGAGATGCCGAGGTCGAGCAGGATCGCGTCGGCGCGGACATCGTTCTCGGCCAGCTGCTGCAGGACGATCGAGTAGTCGCCGCGCAGGAAGCGCGCGGGCGCGCGGCACTCCCGCTCGAACGACTCGAAGTACGGGCGCACCGTCGGGTCGCGATCGACGGCGATGAAGCGACCGCGGCCGCCGAGGTCGGCGCAGAGAAGGCGGGCGTGCCCGCCCGCGCCGAAGGTCCCGTCCACGACCGTCTCGCCGGGCTGGATCGAGAGCAGCTCGCGAACCTCGTCCGCGAGGACCGGGACGTGCTCAGTTCGTGTGTGCTGCGAGGCGCTCGGCAACAAGCTCGACACTCCCTTCGACCTCTTTCAGCTGCTCGCGCCAGGCGGCGCGATCCCAGATCTCGACGTGGTCCCGGACGCCGGCGACGACGACGTCGCGTCCGAGCTTGGCGTGCTCGATGAGCGCCGGAGGCACCATGACGCGGCCCTGCCGGTCGAGCTCCGTCTCCGACGCGCCCGAGAACATGAAGCGCCCCATCTGCCGGGCCTCCCGCGAAAAGGGATCGAGTCCCTCGAGCCGAAGCTCCACGAAGCGTTCCCACTCGGCGGGCGTGAAGACGAAGAGACACCCGTCCATCCCGCGCGTGACGACCACGCCGCTCGCGAAGGCCTCGCGGAACTTGGCCGGGAGCGTGAGGCGGTTCTTGTCGTCGAGGGTGTGCTCGTATTCGCCGAGAAGCATCGGGACGTTCCCGTTCTCTCCACTTCACCCCACTTTAGACCACTAGCCCCCACCACGCAACCCACGAAAGGGTGAGGGGGTCGGGAGCTCTTAGCGGCCGTGCGCGCCGCGGCGGGTCAGCGCGAGCGCACCCTGCTCGGCGGCGACGCGGACCGCCTCGGCAGGCGCCCGGCCCGACGCGAGCGCGAACGTGAGGCCGGCGGCGAAACTGTCCCCGGCACCGTACGCGTCCCGGACGGATCCCGGAACGTCGGCGGGCGGCCAGGAGCCGCGCCCCGGCTCATACGAGCCACCTTCCGAACCGGACGTCCGCACGACGAGCTTCGGGGCGGGTTCGATGTCGCCCTCGCGATAGCGCTCGGCCGGATCGTCCTCGCTCGCGACGAGAGCGTCGAGCTCCACGCGGGCCTCGCGAAGCGTCGGGAGCTCCCGGGCCGTCGCTACGACCGTTCTCGCTGTCCTCGCGTTGCGAATCGCCTGGACGTCGCCGGCGCACACGTAGACCGCGTCGACGCCGGCGAGCTCGTCCCACGGCAGCTTGTCTGTTCCGTGCGGATGAATCTTTGGCCCGAGAAGCGTGATCGTCCGCTCGTGATCTCGATCGACGAAGGTGAACCCGCGACGTTGCGGCTCGTCGCGGAACGCGGCTTCGACGCGGACCCCGAGCGCCTCGAGCCGCTCCCGTGCCCGGTGCCCGTGGACGTCGTCGCCGAGCGCGGTGAAGAACGTGCATTCGCCGCACAGCTCCGCCAGTCGCACCGCAGCGACCGAGCCGCCGCCGGCGGGCTCTTCCCACCAGCTTGAGGCCGAGACGATCTCGCCCTGGTCCGGGATGCGATCGACCTCCGCAAACTGCACCCACTCGACATGTCCTACGACGGCCGCGCGCACGATTCGAGTCTCACATTTCGGCGCTCGCGGGCGTTAGAGACATGATGGCCTCGATGACGATTCCTCCCTTCGAGCGCTTCTATTCAGACCACGCCGGCGAGGTTTTCGGGTACCTGGCCAAGGTGCTCGGGCGCGGCCCGGCGGAGGACGCCTTCCAGGAGACCTTCCTGCGGGCGCTGCGGGGCTACCCGGCGCTCGAGCACGGGCGGCATCTCCGGGCATGGGTCTTCACGATCGCGACCCGCGTCGTGCTCGACTCGCGGAGGCGCCCCGAGCCCGCCCTCCTTGACGGCGAACCGGCCACGACCGACGAACGCCCGGCCTACGCCGAGCTCGAGCATCTCGTGGACGGCCTCCCGCCGACCGAGCGGGCCGCCGTCGTCCTCCGCTACGGGTACGACCTCTCGTACGAGGCGATCGGGGACGCGCTCGGCTCGACGGAGGTCGCCGCGAGGCAAGCTGCCTCGTCCGGGGTTCGCCGGCTGCGAGAAAGGAGCACAGCTTGACCTCTTCCCTCCCTTCCGAGCTCGACCGCCGCTTCCGCGACTCGGCGACCGAGGCGGCTCTCCTCGACGCCGCGTACGACGTCGCGGAATCGCCTGTCGGGCCGCTCCTCGTTGCGGCGACCGAGCGCGGCCTCTGCCGGATCTCGTTCGATCCGGATCCCGAGCTCGAGCTCGACCGCCTCGCTGCGCTCGCCGGCCCTCGGGTCCTCCGATCGCCCAGCGCTCTCTCGCGCGCGCGCAGGCAGCTCGACGAGTACTTCGGGCGCCGACGCACGGCGTTCGAGCTCGACGTGGACACGAAGGCGCTGCCCGCATTCCAGCAGCTCGTGCTGGAGGAGCTCGCGCGCGTCCCCTACGGGGAGACTGCGACATACGGCGGGCTGGCGGCCCGGATCGGGCGTCCGCGCGCGGCCCGCGCCGTCGGCGGCGCACTCAACCGCAACCCGATCCCGATCGTCCTGCCCTGTCACCGTGTGGTGGGCTCGACCGGACGGCTCGTCGGCTACGCCGGTGGCCTCGACCGCAAGCGCACCCTGCTCGCCCTCGAGGGCGCGGCCTGACCGAACTACGAAGGCTCGCCCCACCCGCCGCCACCGGGCGTCTCGATCCGGACGACATCGCCTGCGGCAAGCGCGCGCGTGAGCTTCCCGTCGACGGGCTCGCCGTTCACGAGGTTGCGCCCGGGAGCGCCCGACTTGCCTCCACGCGCACCCGGGGCGCCGTGCCTGCGGCGCTCGGCGACGATGGAGAGCCGGCAGTCTTCGAGCACCTCGAGCTCCCGGACGACGCCGTCGCCGCCCGCATGCCCGCCGCGCCCTCCCGAGCCGAGCCGAAGACCGTACGTTCGAACACGAATCGGATAGGCGAGCTCGAGCGCCTCGACGGGCGTGTTGCGCGTGTTCGACATGGCGACGTGGACGCCCGAGGGCCCCGCGTCGTCAGGGCACGCGCCCTGCCCTCCGCCGATCGTCTCGTAGTAGGTGAAGCGGTCGTTTCCGAGCGCCAGGTTGTTCATCGTCCCCTGGCCGCACGCCGGCACCTCGGCTACCTGGCCGAGCGCGGCGAAGAGGACGTCGACGATGCGGCTCGAGGTCTCGACGTTCCCTGCGACGACGGCGGCGGGCGGACGTGCGTGGACGAACGAGCCTTCCGGCGCACGAACGGTCACTGGGGCGAATGCCCCGCCCGAAGCGGGTACATCCGGATCCGTGACGCAGCGAACGACGAAGTACGAGGCGGAGCGGGTGACTGCGAGCGGACAGTTGAGGTTGCCGCGGTGCTGCGGCGCGGTCCCGGCAAAATCGATCTCGATCTCCTCGCCGTCGATCGTCACAGCCGCGCGGATCTCCAGGTCGCCCTCGGCGGCCTCGAGCACGTCGACGGCCTCGTAGCGTCCGTCCCCGAGCGACCTGATTCCGGCACGGACTCGGCGTTCCGAGTAGGCGAAGAGCTCGTCCATCGCCCCGAGGATGCGCTCACGCCCGTGCTTGGCGCAGAGCTCCGCGATGCGCGCTTCGGCGAGCCGGTGCGCGGCGAGTTGAGCGCGGAGGTCGCCGGCCCGCTCGTCCGGGTTGCGCATGTTCGCGAGGAGCACGGCGAGCACGTCCTCGCCGAGCGGGACCGGAGGGAGGATGAGCCCCTCCTGGTAGAGCTCCGTCGAGAGCGCGGGCAGGCTCGCGGGCTCCATCCCCCCGACGTCGGCATGGTGGGCACGCGAGACCGCGTAGCCGAGCTCGGTTCGGGAGACGAGAGTGATGTCGGGTAGGTGCGTGCCGCCCGCGAAGGGGTCGTTCACGACGTAGACCTCTCCAGGCTCGGGTTCGCGGGCCCGAACGGCTTCGACGGCCTCCGGCATGGCGCCGAGATGCACAGGGATGTGCTCGGCCTGGACGATCATGCGCCCGTTCGGGTCGAAGAGCGCCGTCGAGCAGTCGCGCCGCTCCTTGATGTTGGCCGAGAACGCGGAGCGCACGAGCACGACGCCCATTTCCTCTGCGGTGGCGCGCAGCGCGCTGCCGAGAATTTGCAGCTCTATTTTCACGCTCTCGTGAGCTTCAGCGTGGTATCTCCATCCCTAACCCCCACCCACCCGCGGGGCAGCCAGCACGTCGCGCCCTCGAGCTCGACGAGCGCGGGGCCGGTCACGTCCAGCGGCTCGCCGGCGGGCAGGTCGATCCTCGGCCCCGGTCGAACGTCTGCGGTGCGCACCGCGACGAGCTCGAGCTCACGCCCGCGATCGGCGAACCCGTACCGCTCGTCGTGCGCGCGGTGGAACCGCTCGGCGAGGTCGCCGCCGAGTGCCACCGTGAGCTCGAAGGACTGGCCGCGGTAGCGGAGATCGGCCTCGCCCTGCGCCGGAAGCTCACCCGCCTCGCGAAGCGGAACGACGTACGACCGGACGCGGTCGCGACGCTCGTCGCTCGCGACGAGGCCCAACGCCGAGAGCACGCCGGCGGCCGCGGGGACGAGCACCGTGTCGATCTCGAGCGCCTCGGCCAGCTCGCACGCGTGGAGCGGACCGGCGCCGCCGAACGCCACGAGCGCGAAGTCCCTCGGGTCGTGTCCCCGCTCGACCGAGACGAGCCTGAGCGCCCGCAGCATCTCGGCGTTCACGACGTCGATGACAGCCTCGGGCTCGAGGCCCCGCAGCGCTCGTTCGGCCGCAGCGACGTCGAGCTGGAGGCCGCCCGCGAGGCGCGAAGGCAGGCGCCCCAGCAGGAGGTTTGCGTCGCTCACGGTCGGACGGGTTCCTCCGCGCCCGTAACAGGCCGGTCCGGGCAAGGCGCCGGCGCTTTGCGGGCCGACGCGGAGCGCCCCGCCGCTGTCGCGCCACGCGATCGAGCCACCTCCGGCGCCCACGGTGTGCACGTCGACGCTCGGCAGCCGAACGGGAAACCCGGCCACGACGCGCTCGGGCGAGCGCTCGGCCACCCCGTCGGAAATCAGGCAGACGTCCGTCGACGTCCCGCCCATGTCGAGGGAGATGAGATTCGTCCGCCCCGCTCGGGCGGCGATCGTCTGCGCGCCGACGACTCCGGCCGCAGGACCGGAGACCAGGATCCAGGCCGGATGAGCCGCCGCCTCCTCGACCGTCGCGACCCCTCCGGAGGAGCGCATCACGCGAGGCTCCGGCAAGCCGGCCCGGGCGCACGCGCCGAGGAGCGCGCGCAGGTAGCGTGCGGTTCCGGGGCCCAGGTACGCGTCCGTGACCGTCGTCGCCGCGCGCTCGTACTCCCGAAACTCGGGCGCCACCTCGTGCGACGCGACCACGTGCGCGCCGGGCAGGCGAGCCCGAAGCTCCTCCACGATCGCGCGCTCGTGCGTGCTGTCCCGAAAGGCGAAGAGCGTGCAGACGGCCACCGCCTCGGCGTCGATCTCCGGCAGGCTCGACAGGTCGACGGGCTCCAGAACGCCCTCGGGCCCGATCCGCTCACGGACGCCGTGACAGCGCTCGAGCGGTACGAGCGGCTCGGGGTTCCGCTCGCAGGGCCGGTACAGGTGCGCGCGCGTCTGGCGGCCGAGATGGAGCAGGTGCTCGAATCCGGCCGTGGTCACGAACGCCGTCCGCGCGCCGGAGCGCTCGAGCAGCGCGTTGGTCGCGATCGTGGTGCCGTGCGAGAAACGCTCGACCTCGGCCGCCCCCACCGCGTCGGCCGCGGTAACGACGGCCTCGTCCTGGTGCTCGCTCGTCGGCACCTTCGCCGTCCGAACCTTCCCGTCGGCGAGCAGGACGGCGTCGGTGAACGTCCCGCCCACGTCGACGCCCAGGATTGCCACGGCGCCGACTCTAGACTGCGATCGCCCAGCCATTCGTCTCAGGAGGAAGCGTGAGCCAGCCGGCTGCAGTCCGAACCCACATCTCAGAGATCGAGCCGTTCGAGTCGAGCCCGAGCGAGCGTGAGTGGATGCCGGTCCGGCATCACTTCGACATCCGGTCCTTCGGGATCAACGCGTACGTCGCGCGCGCCGACGGCCAGGAGCTGATCGAGGAGCACACCGAGACGGAGGATTCCGGGACGCGCCACGAGGAGCTCTTCTTCGTCTCGACGGGCGAGGCCGAGTTCGTCGTCGACGGCGAGGCGATCGCCGCCCCGGCCGGAACGTTCGTCTACGTGCGCGACCCGGGCACGGTGCGGAGCGCGAGCGCGAGGACGGCCGGAACGACCGTGCTCGCTATGGGCGGCGAGCCGGCCGCGGCGTTCGAAGTCTCGCCGTGGGAGCGCAAGTACATCGACTGAGCCCCGATCTCCGCCTGCGCGGGGCCGGCGGCGAGCCGGTCGATTTCTGGCGCACGATCACGTCGCACGGGCTCGTCGAGCTTCCTCCGATGCGAGTCGACGCCGAAGGGCGGGCTCTCGAGGCGACGCTGCCGGTGCCGAGCCGGCGTCCGCGGACGGTCCGCGTCGAGCATGGCGGCAAGGGACGTGCTGCGGTGATCGCGGCCGGCCGGCGTCCCGGCGCCCGCGAGCAGGAGGCGATCCGGACCGCGGTCGAGCACGTGCTGCGGCTCGACGAGGACCTGTCCGACTTTTACGAGGTCGCTCGTGGCGACCCGGAGCTCTCCTGGGCCGCGGCGGGCGCCGGGCGACTCGTGCGCAGCCCGACCGTCTTCGAGGACGTCGTGAAGACGATCTGCACGACGAACTGCTCGTGGTCGGCGACCGAGCGGATGGTTGCGGCCCTCGTGGAGCACCTCGGCGAACGAGCGGACGGTGCACCGCATTCCGGTCCGTACGGCCGCGCCTTCCCGACGCCCGGCGCGATGGCAGACGCGGATGACAACTTCTACCGCGACGTCGTCCGCGCCGGGTATCGCGGCGCCTACCTGCGGACGCTGGCCTCGTCGGTCGCCTCCGGCGAGACGGAGCTGGAGGAGCTCGGGCGCGCCACCCCCGACGAGCTCCCCGACCACGAGGTCGCGGAGCGACTCCTCGCGCTGCCCGGTGTCGGGCCGTACGCCGCGGCCCACGTCATGATGCTGCTCGGCCGCTACACGCCGCTCGTCCTCGATTCCTGGACGCGGCCCAAGTACGCCCGCCTCGTCGGCAAGAAGCTCGTCAAGGACACGACGATCGTCCGCCGCTTCGGCCGCTACGGCCCGTACGCCGGCCTCGCGTTCTGGCTCTTCCTCACGCGGGACTGGGTCGAGGAGCGGCCCGTCCCGGTCACGCTCGCCCCGGGTTAGAGGCCGGCGCGGCCGGGGAACGCTCCGCCTATGAGCACATGGGTTTGGATCGTCATCGTCATCGCGGCCGTCGTCGCCCTCGTCCTCGTCGTCTGGGGCGGACGCCGCGCCCAGGAAAGACGCGTCGAGGGCAAGCGCGAGGAAGCGGGCGAGCTGCGCCAGGAGGCCGCGGCGCGCGCCGAGAGCGCTCGTCACCGGGAGTCGCTCGTGAACGAGCAGCAGGAACGCCTGCGCGAGGAGCGAGCGGCAGCCGAGGCGCACGCTCGCCGGGCCGACGAGGTCGACCCGGACGTCCCGAGCTAGCGACGGCTACACGCTCGCGGCGACGAGCCGGTAGCCGACGCCCCAGACGTTCAGGACGTAGCCGTCCTCTCCGCCGCGGTTGAGCTTGCGGCGCAGGCGACTGGCGTGGGAGTCGAGCGTCCGCGTGCGGCCGAGCGAGCGAAAGCCCCAGACGTCGCGCAGCAAGTCCTCCTTCTTGAAGACCCGTTCCGGATCCTCCGCGAGCGCGACGAGCAGCTCGTACTCCTTCGCCGAGAGGTGCACCTGCTCTCCGGCGACGCGAACGGTGCGCGACGCGAGGTCGACGACGAGATCCCGCACCGAGAGCTGCGGGCGCCGAGGCCCGGCCGCGCGGCGCAGGACGGCCCGCATCCGTGCGACGAGCTCCTCGTACACGAAGGGCTTCGGGACGTAGTCGTCACACCCGCGCGCGAAGCCGCGGACGCGGTCGACGGGCTCGCTGCGCGAGCTGACGATGATGACGGGCACGTCGCGGTTCCAGCTTCGGCCCGACTCGCCCTCGCGAAGCTTCGTGCAGATCTCGAACCCCGATGCATCGGGCAGCACGGCGTCGAGGAGGACGAGCTCCGGACGCGCCCGCTCGACGAGCTCGAGCGCCTGCCGAGCGCGGTCGGCGCCGAAGACCTCGAAGCCGTCGTCCGTCAGCTGCTGCTCGAGGAACCCGCGTGTCGGCGCGTCGCTCTCGACCACGAGGACGGTCTCGCCTGCCATGACGGCGAAGCTAGCAGCGGGCGAGCCGCGATCCCAGATGTCCTTTCGCCCGGAAACGTCACAACCGCTCGACAGGAGCGTGCACACCCGTCCGCCGTGAACGATGTGAACGGACTGGCCTAGATGCGTCCTGAGCGGATGACGCCCACGACGAGCCAGAGCCCGAGCGCCGTTGCGGCGACAAAGCCGCCGATCGAGATCGTGTTCAGGCCGAAGATCCGGGGCCCCTGCTCGGCGAAGATTCCGATCAGGGCCGAGGCGATCCCCATTCCGGTCGCCACGAGCGCGACGACGAGCCGGTTCGTGACGACGTCCATGCGCTGCAGCACAGGATCGAGGTTCTCGTGCCGGAAGCCGACCTCGACCTGGCCGTCGCGGATCTGCTCCATCGTGTCGTGGAACTGGTACGGGAAGTCGCGGCCGAACTGCCAGTAGTTCGCCGCCTCCTCGCGCGCGACGCGAGCGAGCCGGCGCGGCCGGTACCGGTCGAGCAGCAGCTCCCGGGCGTACGGGCGCGCCACGTCGAAGACGTTGAACTCGGGGTAGAGCTCGGTTCCGACGGAGCCGAGCGTCGCGATCGCCCGGTCGAGAAGCATGAAGCGCGTCGGTAGGCGCAGGTGCATCCGGTAGATGATCCCGAACGCCTCGCGGATGAGCTGGATCGGGTCGATCTCCCGGAGCGACGCCCCGTAGTACCGGTAGTACGCGTCCCGGATCTCGGTCACGAACTCCGCTTCCTTCTCCTTCGGGTATTCGACGCCGAGCTCGGCGAGCCGCCGCGGCAGCTTCTCGACGTTCTCGTTGACGGCGTCGATGAAGAGGCGGGTCAGCTTCGTCATGTCCTCGTCGGACAGACGGCCGACCATGCCGAAGTCGATCAGGCCGACGCGGCCGTCGTCGAGGACGATGACGTTCGAGGGGTGCGGGTCGCCGTGGAAGAACCCGTGCCGGAAGATCATCGCCATCCACGCCTCGGCGATCTCGTAGGCGAGCCGCCTCCTCGCCCCGAGCTCGTGCTCGCCGAGCTCGACGTCCCGGAGCTGCGCTCCCTCGAGCCGCTCGAGCGTGAGGACGCGCCGCCCGGAGTAGCCCCAGTAGACGCGCGGGACGACGATGTTCCGCTGGCCCGCGAAGTTTCGGTGGAACTTCTCCGCGTTCCGCCCCTCCATGCGGTAGTCGAGCTCCTGCCGGATCGTGCGGGCGAAGTCGTCCACGAGGGCGACCGTGTCGACGAAGGCGAGCGCACGCACGCGGTCGCCGATCCGCCGCGCGACCTGGTACATGAGCTGGAGGTCGGCCTCGATCAGGCGCGGGGCATCGGGCCGCTGCACCTTGACGATCACCCGGTCGCCGTTCGGAAGCACGGCGCGGTGGACCTGGCCGATCGAGGCGGCGGCCGCCGGCGTCTCCTCGAACTCGAGGAAAAGCTGCTCGATCGAGAGCTCGAGTTCCGCCGTGATCGTCCGCTCGACGTCGGCGAAGGAGAACGGCCTGACGGCGTCCTGGAGCCCACGGAGCTCGAGCACGATGTCCGGCGGAACGACGTCCGGCCGGGTCGACAGGAGCTGGCCGAACTTCACGAACGTCGGCCCGAGCTCGTCGAGCATCGTGCGAAGTCGCTGCCCGCGCGACGAGCCGTCGACCGCGGGCTCGACCTCCTGGTGGTGGCGCGACATGAAGTCGCCGATCCGGTGGCGCTCGAAGAGGTAGCCGAACCCGTGCCTTGCCGCGACCTGCGCGATCTCCGAGACGCGCCGGAACCGGCCCACGGCGGGCCGCGCGCTCACTCGGCGGGCTCGGCAGGCTGCGGCGGCTTCGGCTCCGGCCGCGCCTCGGCGCGACGCGCGCGCTCGACGAGGCGGAGGCGGTGCTCGAGCTGCGCGAGGCGCAGCTCCACGTCCTCGTGCTCCCGGCGGGTGACGAGCCCGAGCTCGCGGATGATGCCGCCGAGCGTGTAGCTCGCCCGCTCGCCGAAGCCAACCGCGTCCTCGCGCCAGCGCTCCACGAGGTCGTCGACGAGCTGCTCGGCCTCGTCGCGCGTCACGCGCCCCGTCGCCTGGATCCCGTCGACGAGCTCGCCGATCCGGTCCTTCGTCAGCGCGACCACGCCGACCCCGGCAAACAGGCTCTCCTCGAGCAGGTCGCGCAACGACTTGCGCGAGTTGCCGCTACCTCGCGCGTCCATGCGGCCTCGCGCGCCTACGCCGGCGGCGAGCCTCGCGCCTCGCCGCGGCCGCAGCCTGGTCGCCGTTGCCGTCGGCAGCCGGAGCCGCAGGAGCCTCGACGGCCGGAACGGGTGCATCAACGGGCGCGGGGGCGGGAGCCGGCTCAGCCGCACCGAGCTTCTCCTGCAGGCCGGCCGCCTTCCGCCTCGCGTACTCCGGCTCGCGCTCCTTGAGGATCGTGAGCAGCGGCGTCGCGATGAAGATCGTCGAGTACGCGCCCGAGCAGATCCCGACGAGGAGCGCGAAGGCGAAGTCCTTGAGGGTCGCGCCGCCGAAGACGAGGAGCGACGTGACCGGAAGAAGCGTGATGAACGTCGTCGCGAGCGAGCGCCGGATCGTCTCCCAGAGCGACTGGTTCGCGATCGCGGTGAAGCTCGAGCGCCGCATGAGCGGCACGTTCTCGCGGATGCGGTCGAAGATGATGATCGTGTCGTAGATCGAGTAGCCGAGGATGGTGAGGACCGCCGCCACGGTCGCGTTCGTCACCTCCCGGCCCGTCACCGAGTAGATCCCGAGCGTGATCAGGATGTCGTGCAGGAGCGCCACGAGGACCGGAACCGCGAACTTGAACTCGAAGCGGATCGTCACGTAGACGACGATCAGGGCGAGCGAGACGAGCACCGCGATGATCGCGCTCCGCAGGATCTGCGAGCTGAAGCTCGCCGAGACGTTGTTCACGCCCATGTTCGTCGCATGCACGTCTCGCTGCAGCGCCTGCTCGATCCGCGTCTGCTCTTGCGCCGAGAGTGACTTCGTCCGCACCTGGAAGTCCTTGAACGCCTGGCCGAAGTCGGTTCCCCGTCCCTGCACGACGGCGTCCGACTGGCCGAGCTCCGAGACCGTCTGCCGCACGGTCTCGACCTTCACGGGCGCGTCCGTCTTGAACGTCAGCTGGCTGCCGCCCTTGAAGTCGATGCCGAGGTTCAGGCCCTGGAGCGCCAGCGACCCGATCCCGATCGCGAGGATCGAGCCCGAGACGGCGAACCAGTATTTTCGACGGCCGACGAAGTCGACGCGCTGCCAGGCGGGAACGCCCTGCCCCGAGGCGCCCATCAGCGCCGGGTTGTCGAACCAGCGAAAGCCGCCGAGAACGCCGAGGAGCGCGCGGGTCGCGGCCACCGCCGTGGCCATCGAGATCAGCGTTCCGATCATGAGCATCAGGGCGAAGCCCTTGACGCCCCCCGTCGCGACCATGAAGAGCACCGCCGCCGTGATGAGGGTGACGACGTTCGCGTCCACGATCGTGTGCCAGCCCTTGCGGTAGCCGGTCGCGATCGCCGCGCGCACCGATTTCCCGGCACTCACCTCCTCCTTGATGCGCTCGAAGATGACGACGTTCGCGTCGGCGGCTACGCCGATCGTGAGGATGAGGCCCGCGAACCCGGGGAGCGTGAGCGTGACGTGGAAGAGGAGGATCGCCCCGTAGAGGAGGACGCCGTAGATCGCCAGGCCGAGCACCGCGACGAGCCCGAGGAAGCGGTAGAAGAGGAGCAGGAAGAAGGCGACCGCGGCGAGCCCGCCGATCGCGGCGATCAGGGCCTGGCGCAGCGATGCGACGCCGAGCGTCGCGGAGATGTCCGTCCGCTGCACCTGCGTGAACTCGAGCGGCAGGGCGCCCGTCTGGAGAACGAGGGCGAGGTCCTTCGCCTCCTGGAGCGAGTCGAGACCCTGGATGAACGCGCTCCCGCCGGCGATTCCGTCCGGATTGTCGTTGTAGTCGATGTACGGGAACGAGCGGATCTCGTCGTCGAGGACGATCGCGAAGCTCTGGAACTGGTTCCCGCCGAACTGCTGCGAGCGGAAACGGCCCCGCTGCGCGAGCTCGCGCGTGATCTCGTGGAACTTGTCACCGCCCGAGCCGGTGAACTGGAGGGTCACGATCGGCTGGCCGCTCTGCTGGTCGAAGTCCTGCCGGGTTCCCTTGAGCTTGAGGTCGTTTCCCGTCAACTCGGGGATCGGATGTTCCTTGTTGCCGGGCTGGTACTTGAAGAGGTAGTAGTACGTGCGCGCCGGCGCGCCCTGAATGCCCGGACACGCGGCCGCGTTGGTGCCGCAGGTCAGGACGATGCGCCCGGCGGGGACGGCGTAGAACTTCGAGCCCTCAGGCGCCTGGCCGCTCGGAAGGTTTTGCTCGAGCTCCTCCTTCGTGTCCGCCGGCCCGGCGATCAGCTTCTTCTTCTGGAAGAGATACCACTCGGTCGGGACGCCCTGCTCCGCCTGTTTCTCCTGCCGTGCGAGCAGCGTGAGCAGCTCGGTCGAGGGGACCGGGTTCCCCTGTGCGTCGATCGACGGCGAGACGAGGTCGGCCTGCAGGTCGTAGAAGCCGAGCTGGGCGGTCTGCCCGATGATCTGCGAGGCGCGCGCCGCGTTGTGGACGCCCGCGAGCGAGACGGCGATCTGATCGGGCCCCTGCTGGCGGATCTCGGGCTCCGAGACGCCGAGCTTGTCGACACGGCTCCGCATGATGTCGCTCGACCGGCTCATGTCCTCCTGCGTGATCTGGTGCCCACGCGGGGCTTTCGCCTGGAGGACGACCTCGAGGCCGCCCTGCAGGTCGAGCCCGAGCGTCGGCGAACGGGAGACGCCGAGCACCGCCACGCCCGCGACGGCGGCTAGGACGGCGAGAAGGATCCAGAGATGCCTTCGCACCGGCGCAGGGTATCCGTTCTAGCGGGCGGCTCGATCGTCGGCGACGGGCTCCTCGGCGGCCGCGGGAACCTCGTCGTCGACGTGCTCTGCCTCGCCCTCCTCCGCCTCCGGAGGCACCTTGGCCGCAACCGCCTGGCGGGCGACCACGATCTCGACGTCCGCATCGACTTCGAGCCGAATCCGGTCCTCGTCGAGGCTCTTCACCTCGCCGTAGATTCCGCCTTCCGTGATGATCTCGTCGCCGACCTGGAGCGCCCGGATCATCTCCAGGCGCCGCTTCGCCCTCTGCTGCTGCGGCCGGATGGACATGAAGTACATCAGGGCGAAGAAGACGAGGATGATCAAGAGAAATCCGCTACCCACGAGGAACCTCCTGGCCGGGGACGACGGCCGCGTCTTCGAGCCGCGCCAGCGCCGACGCCTTGTAGGCGGCGAGGTCGCCGCGCTCGATCGCGGCCCGCGCTCCGGCGGTCAAGTCGAGCAGAAACCGCACGTTGTGCTCGGACAAAAGTATCAGCCCGAGCAGCTCCTGCTGGGTGACGAGATGGCGTAGATAGGCGCGGGTGAACGTCCGGCAGGCTCGGCAGCCGCACCCCTCGTCGAGCGGGCGCGCGTCGCGCGCGAAGCGACGGTTCTTGAGGTTGAGGCGGCCGTCCCACGTGAGCGCCGATCCCGTGCGTCCGAGCCGTGTGGGCAGGACGCAGTCGAACATGTCGATTCCGCGTTCGACGACCTCGAGGACTCCGGCCGGGTCGCCGATTCCCATGAAGTAGCGCGGGCGCTCGGCCGGGAGCAGTGGCGCAGACCAGGCGACCGTGGCGAGCATCGCGTCACGGTCCTCGCCCACCGAGAGACCGCCGAGAGCGTGCCCGTCGAAGTCGAGCGCCGAGATCTCCTCGATCGAGCGCCGTCGGAGATCGGGCTCGACACCGCCCTGCGCGATACCGAAGAGCAGCTGGCCCTCCGCGCGGGGAGCCCGGCGCTGGCGGCGCGCCCACTCGGTCGTCCGGCCGACCGCCGCCGCGAGCTCGGCCGACGAGGCCTCCGCCGGTGGGCAGACGTCGAGACACATCGCGACGTCGGACCCGAGGGCGCGCTGAACCGCCGCGACTCCCTCGGGCGTGAAGCGCTCGAGCGCGCCGTCGTAGACCGAACGGAAGGTCACGCCCTCGTCGTCCGTCGCGACGACCGTGTGCCGCAGGGAGAACACCTGGAACCCGCCGGAGTCCGTGAGGATCGGTCCGTCCCAGCCCATGAAGCGGTGGAGCCCGCCGAGCTCCGCAACGGTTGTCTCGCCGGGCCGGAAGTGAAGGTGGTACGTGTTGCCGAGGAGGACAGTGGTCCCGAGCTCGCGGAGGGTCTCGGGATGGATGCCCTTGACGGTTGCCTTCGTTCCGACGGGCATGAAGGCCGGGGTCGGAACGGAGCCGTGCCGGGTGCGGAGCACGCCGGCGCGCGCCTCGCCGTCGCGTGCGACGACCTCGAAGCTCACCGGCACGCTCTCGTCACGATCGGCGCTCCACGCGCGCGGATTTCGGCGCTACCGTTGGAACCGGAGGGAGGCACGCGGTGGCCCCTCGCGCGCGCCCGTCTCACAGGACCAACATCGCGTCGCCGAACGAATAGAACCGGTACCGCTCTTCGATCGCAAGCTCGTAGAGCCGGCGAGTCTCGTCGACGCCGGCGAAGGCCATCACGAGGGCCAGCAACGACGAACGCGGAAGGTGGAAGTTCGTCACGAGCGCGTCAACGCGCCGGAACTCGAACCCCGGCGTGATGAAGAGGTCGGTCCGACCTGAGAGCGGCGCCCCCCGGGCCACCGACTCGAGGACGCGCACCGAAGTCGTCCCGACCGCGACGACAGAGCCGGCGCGACGGATCCGGTCCCATTCGGCCGTGCTGACCTGATACCGCTCGCTGTGGATCGGATGCGCCTCGACCGTGTCGGCCTGGATCGGCCGAAAGGTGTCGAGACCGACGTGCAGCGTGACGGAAGCGACCTCGAGTCGCGCCAGAAGCTCGGGCGTGAAGTGGAGGCCGGCCGTCGGCGCCGCCGCCGAGCCCGCCTCGACGGCGTAGACCGTCTGGTAGCGCTCGGGGTCGGCGAGACGCTCGACGATGTACGGCGGCAACGGCGGCTCGCCGTGCGGCTCGCCCTCGACTCGCACGCGCCAGCGACCGCTGCCGTAGTCCGTGACGAGCTCCGCCCCGTCGATCCGGATCCCGGGCCGAAGGCGGCGGCTCGGCCGCGCGAGCGCGTCCCAGAGCCCGTCCTCCCCCCGCTCGAGGAGCAGCACCTCTGCCACGCCCCCGCCGGGCCGCCGGCCGCGAATCCGTCCGGGCAGGACACGCGTGTCGTTCACGACGACGAGGCGCTCCGGGCCGAGCTCCTCCGGAAGGTCCCGGAAGCGCCGGTGCCGGATAGCTCCCGAGGCGCGCTCGTAGACGAGCAGCCGCGACGCGTCGCGCGGCTCGACCGGTCGTTGAGCGACGAGCTCTTCGGGCAGCTCGTAGTCGAGGTCGCCGATCCGCACGCTCATCCGATGGCAAAGCTACCCTGGTGCCATGGATCGCGATGCGCTCGAGCGGGCACGCAAGCGATTCGCGGGCGTGCAGGACCAGCCCGACCGGGCGTCGCTCGGAGCAGCCCTCGACCGTGCCCGGGAAGCACTCGAGGAGTTCGCCGAGACGACCGGCGAGCTGCAGGCGACTGTGCCCGAGCGTCTGTCGCAGGCGATCGACGAGGCGCTTCGCACCGAGGTCTTGCCCGTCGCTCGTCAGATTGCCGAGGTCCGGGGACTTTCCGGCCAGACGATCAGGCGCCTCGAGCGGCTCCAGGGAGATCTCGACGCCGAACGCGGCGCCCGCGTCGAGGACCTCGCGTTGCTCGTCGAGCTCGTCAGCTCGGGCTGGCGAGGCGTCGAGCGGCGCCTCGACCGGCTGGAGCGCATCCTCGACCGCTTGGAGCGCTCGCTCGAAGACCGGCCCGTCGCCTCCCTCTACCGGATCGAGGAGCACCAGGAGCGCAAGCCCGGCGCCTGAGCCGCGCCGCTTCTCAGCCGATCGGCAGACGCAGCTCGAACCGGGATCCGCTTCCAGGCCGCGACTCGAGCTCTAGGTTGCCCCCGAGCGCGTGCGCGAGCTCGCGGGCGATTGCGAGACCGAGCCCGGTGCCGGCTCGGTCGCCGCTGAAGAAGGGGCGGAAGATCCGCTCGCGCGCCGCCTCGTCGATCCCGGGCCCGGTGTCCGTGACGGACACCGACACGGTCCCGTTCGACGCGCCGAGACCGAGGGAGATGCGGCCGCCGTCGGGCGTCCACGCGAATGCGTTCTCGAGCAGGTTCGAGACGATCTGCAGCACGCGGTCGCCATCCGTGTAGATGACGGGATCGGCGTCGAAGGCCCGCTCGTAGTCGATGCCGCGCCGTCGCGCCTCCTCGCTGTAGGCGTCGTAGACCCGCTGGAGGAGACGCCGGAGCTCGACCTCGTCGCGCATCAGCGTGAAGCGGTGCGCGTCGAGCCGCGCGAGATCGAGCACGTCGTTGACGAGGCGCTCGAGACGGTACGTCTCGGCCCGCAGGACCGCGAGCGACGCCGCCTGGGCCTCCGGATCGTGAGCGAGGCCCTCGCGAAGGGCGTCGACGTGACCGCGGATTGCCGTCAAGGGTGTCCGAAGCTCGTGCGACACGGCCATCAGAAAATGCCGCTCTCGCTGCTCGGACTCGGCGAGCCTCGCGGTCATCTCGGTGAACCGCTCCGTGAGATGCCCGATCTCGTCCTGCGCAGGGGCGTCGGGGACCGCCGCCCGGAACCGTCCCTCCGCGACCTGGTCGGCGGCCCGCGAGAGTGCGAGCAGTGGATGCGTCACCCGGCGCGAGAGATACCAGACGAGGGCGAGCGCGACGAGGAGGCCTGCGATGACCGCGATCCCGACGCGCTCGCCGAGCCCCAACCAGCGGTCACGAAGTTCCGCACGAGGCTTCGCGACGACGAGCGCGCCGAAGATCTCTCCGCCGAGCGCGAGCGGTTGGGCGACGGCGAGGTAGGTGCGGTCGCTCCCGGACGGCCGTAGCTCGAGCGTCTGCTGTTTACCGGCGTTCAAAAGTTTCCAATCCACGACCCGGCCGTCCAGGTGACGCAGGCCGGAGATCTGGCCCGGAAAGATGTCGGCACCGACGTAGTAGAGGCGCGTGCCGGTCGCGCGCTCGAGCTGCGCCGCCGCGAACCTGGGCGCCGGGCGCCCCTCGTCGACGCTGCGAACCGCCTGGTTTGCGTACACGCGCTCCAGGGCCCTCGCCTGGCGGCGGAGCGTCATCAGCGTGTCGCTCTCCGTATAAGCCTGGAAGAGCCGAAGCGAGAGGAGTGCAGTGACGACGCCCGCGATGACGACCCCCGCGAGGAAGAGGGCCGGCAGACGGAAGCGCAGCGAGCGCATCGCCGGAGGAGCCTACGAGGCCTGCGCGCCCTTCGCTTCGGTCGTGACCTTGTAGCCGACCCCCCAGACCGTGACGATGGGACACGCCTCGCCGAGCTTGCGACGGAGCTGGCCCACGTGGACGTCGACGGTCCTGGTGTCGCCGGCGAAGGTATATCCCCAGACGCGTTCGAGCAGCTGGTCGCGCGTGAGGACGATGCCGCGATGGTCGAGGAGCTCCCAGAGGAGATCGAACTCCTTCGGCGCGAGCTGGATCTCGGTCTCTCCGACGTGCACCTCACGCCGGTCCGAGTCGATCCGTAAGCGGCCGTGCTCGAGATAACGGCTGGCGAACTCGCGTCGCTCGGGCGTCGAACGGCGCAAGATCGACTTCACGCGTGCGACGAGCTCGCGAGGGTTGAACGGCTTCGTCAGGTAGTCGTCCGCGCCGACCTCGAGTCCGATGATCTTGTCGATGTCGTCGTCGCGTGCCGTCAGCATCAGGATGGGCAGATCCGATGTGCGGCGGATGTGCCGGCAGACCTCGATGCCGTCCACGTCAGGGAGCATGAGGTCGAGGACGGCGAGCGCGGGCGGCTCCTTGGCCACGTGGGCAAGCCCCTCCTCGCCGGTGCGAGCCGTGCTGACGACGAAGCCGGCGTTGCGAAGGTACATCGCCACGAACGACGCGATGCTCGGCTCATCCTCGACGACCAGGATGGGTTGGCTCTGCGCTTGCGTCACCGCTCTATCGTGACAGAGCCGTCGGTCAGGTGCCGAGGCGGAACGTCTTGTAGACACGCGGCCAGGCGCGATACCGGCCGCCGGCGATCGAATACGTCCCCCTCGAACCCTCCAGACCGAACCACCCTCGACCCGCTGCGCCGGCGTTGATTCCGCGGCCGACGATATTCAAGCGCCAGCTGCCTCCGAAGACGCGGTAGCGGATGTCCGTTCCCTTGTAGAGCGTGCTGCGGCCGCTCAGCCGGCGCCGCGTCTCGGCTCCGTAGACCTTCGAGACCGCCGTCGAGTGGCGCGGGATCGTCACGATGAGCCGGCCGCGCCGCAGCGTGCCGAGAATCGACCCGCGCAGCGCCAGGATGGCGGTTCCCCGCCCTCCGCGGAGGGACAGGGTCTGGGCGTTCGCGGTCTGGGCGACGGCGACCGTGGCCTGCGCCGTGCCGGCGAAGAGCGCAGCCCCGAGAAACGCGACGAGGAGCGCCGAACTCCGCATGCCCAACTGAGTCTCGGCAGCGCCGTTCAGCCCCGCATGATGGCGCCGTAAAGAGTGTGTAAACGCACTCAGGTGGCAGTCGAATGAGAGACACGAACCCACTACCCACTACCACACGTCGGTACTGGTCCCCGCAAGGAGGAAAGGCGCGGAGCAAACCGAAGCCGTCCGTCGAGGGCTCTACGATCGATGCGCAGTCGAGGACGATCGCAGCTGACCGAGCAGCGCCACATCCGCACCGTCCGCCTTCTCGAGACGAAGCTCGAGGCGCTCGCAATAGCCTCGGAGCGGTCGCTCTCCGGCCATAGACCGGTCGAGCCTCACGTCAATTGCGCCGTCGCGGCCACGCGGCACGCGGTCGAGCTCGACATCCTCTCGGCCGCCGAAGCCGGCGCGATCTGGAGCGGCGTCGCAGCGCGGCATCCGGGCGTGGGCTGGTGCACGTCCGGCCCCGGGCTCGCGGCCTGAGCGTCTCTACGCCGCTCGCCGGACCGAGCCGCGGAGGCCGATCGCGCTCTCGCGCGTGGTCGTGCCCTCGCCGCGAACCCAGCCGCCCTCGCGCGCGTGCTGCTCGCAGAGCCCGCAGACGGCACGGCCCGGCCGGTCTTCGGCGGCCGTCTGCCAGAAGCCGAAACGCTCTCCGGCGAGGAGAGTGCGCCGGCAGAGCGTGCACCGCGTCACGCCGCGAGCGTAGGGCCGGCGCCGGACGGATCCGAAAATATTGTTTGAACGGAGTACGAAGACGGGAATCCGTCATACAACCGACGGGACGCCAGCCAGCCCTGTGCGTTCGGAAAGCGGACCCGATGGAGGAGAGCGAGCACGTCATCACGCAAGCGTGCGGGCGAGCGGTCGACCGCCTCGCGGCCGCCCTTCCGGCGACGGAAGTCGCCTGCCTCGTCCTCTCCGGCGACACGCTCAGGCACGTGGCGCACCGCGGAGCGCTCCGGCTCATCTTCGAGATCCCCCGCGAGCTGGGAGGGGTCGTCTGGCGCACCGTCCGGACTGGCGAGCCACAGATCGTCCCGGACGTGGGGCTCGATCCGGACTACGTCGCGTCCGACGAGTCGGTGACCTCGGAGATCTGTGCCCCCGTGGTCGTCGACGGCGCGATCGTGGCGGTCCTGGACGTCGAGTCGACGACGCCGTTCCCGGACGGCTCGTCGGCGATGGTCATGCGCGAGGCCGAGACGCTCGCTCACGAGCTTTCGACTCTCTAGAAGACCCCTCCTACTCCGAGTAGGAGAAGAACCCGCGGCCGGTCTTCCGGCCGAGCCGGCCGGCCTGCAGCATGCGCACCAGCCGGGGAGGCGGGGCCATACGAGGCTCCCGGAGCGCTTCCCAGAGCGCCTCCGAGGCGTGGACGTGGGTGTCGACGCCGATCAGGTCGATCAGCGCGCAAGGACCGATCGGCCAGCGCGTGCCGCCGGTCATCGCCCGGTCGACGTCCTCGGGCGTGACGCCTGCCTCGTCCAGCACCCTGACGCAGTCGTTCAGGAGCGGGATGAGGATGCGGTTGACCACGAACCCGGGGGTGTCGTTGCAGCGAATCGGCTGCTTCCCGATCCGCTCCGCGAACGCGTAGGCGGCCTCGAACACCTCGTCCGAGACAGCCTCCGTCCGGACGACCTCGACCAGCGGGAGCACCGGCGCCGGGTTGAAGAAGTGGAGTCCGACCACGCGCTCGGGCCGCTCGGACGCCTGCGCGATCTCGGTGACCGGTAGCGCGGACGTGTTCGTCGCCACGATCTGTGCGTCGGCCGCGACGCGGTCCAGCTCGCCGAAGAGGGCCCGCTTCGCCTCGAGCTCCTCGACGATCGCCTCGATGACGACATCCGCGCGCGCGAGCCCCTCGAGCTCGGTCCCGATCCGGACGCGGCCGAGCATGGCTTCGCGCTCCTCCGGCGTCGAGGTTCCCTTCTCGACGGCGCGGCCGAGGTAGTGCTCGATCCGCTCGCGCGCGCGCCGTCCGAGCTCTTCGTTCACCTCGACCCCGACCACCTCGAGCCCCGCCTGGACACACACCTGGGCGATCCCGGCGCCCATCGTGCCGAGACCGACGACGCCGACCGTCCGGATCTCCGTGCTCAGGCCGGGCAGCCTATCCCCTCGACTGGTTGAATAGCGGCATGGCGGTCACGGTCGGCGAGCGCAAGCTCCTCCTCGCCGGGGAGTGGATCGAGACGGGCGCTTGGCGCGAGGTCGTCTCGCCGTACTCGGGCGAAGTCGTCGGACGGGTCGCGACCGCGGGAGCCGGCGAGGCGCGCCGCGCGGTCGACGCCGCTCACCGCTCGCTCTCCGAGGCGTTTCCCGCACACGAGCGCGCGGCGGTGCTCGACCGCGTCGCGCAACTCCTCGACGAGCGCCACGACGAGGTCGCCCAGACGATCTGCGCGGAGGCCGGCAAGCCCATGAAGGCGGCGCGCGTGGAAGCACAGCGGGCTGTCTCGACCTACACGATGGCGGCCGTTGAGGCCCGCCGCCTGGCCGGAGAGATCGTGCCGATGGAAGCCTCCCCCGCCGGCGCCGGCAAGCTCGCCTACACGCTCCGCGTGCCGATCGGCGTCATCGGCGCGATCACCCCCTTCAACTTTCCGCTCAACCTGGTCGCGCACAAGCTCGCCCCGGCGCTCGCGGCCGGCTGCCCCGTCGTCCTGAAGCCCGCCGGGCAGACCCCGCTCTCGGCGCTCCTGCTGGCGGAGCTCGAGGCGGACGCCGGCCTGCCGCCCGGCTGGCTCAGCGTTCTCGTCGGCCCCTCGTCGGAGATCGGCGACGTCCTGGTCGAAGACGACCGCGTCAGGATGATCACGTTCACGGGCTCGAGCGAGGTCGGTTGGGGCCTCCGCGAGCGGGCCGCGCGCAAGAAGGTCAACCTGGAGCTCGGAAACAGTACGCCGGTCGTCGTCGAGGCCGACGCGGACCTCGAGGACGTGGCGACGCGGATGGCCGCCCACGCGTTCTCGTTCGCGGGGCAGAGCTGCATCTCCGTCCAGCGCATCTACGTGCACCGGGATGCGTACGAGGACTTCCTCGGTCGCTTCCTCCCCAAGGTCGAAGCGCTTCGGGTGGGCGACCCGGCCGACGAGGAGACGGATGTCGGCCCCGTCATCGACGAGGACGCCCGAGAGCGGATCGTCTCGTGGATCGAGGAGGCCAGCGCCGGCGGAGCCGACGTCCTCGCCGGCGGCGACGTCGCCGACGACGGCGTCATCCGGCCGACCGTGCTGGCGAACGTTTCGCCCGACATGAAGGTCTCGTGCGAGGAGGTCTTCGGTCCCGTCGTGACCGTGACGCCGTACGACTCGGTCGACGAGGCGATCGACCTCGCGAACGGGACGCCGTACGGGCTGCAGGCGGGGGTGTTCACGAGCAACATCCGGACGGCCCTCGACGCCGCCTCCCGGCTCGAGTTCGGTGGCGTGACGGTGAACGAGGCGCCGACCTTCCGGGCCGACCAAATGCCGTACGGGGGCGTGAAGGAGTCCGGCAACACGAAGGAGGGCCCGCACTACACCGTGCGCGAGATGACCGAGGAGCGCCTGGTCGTCATCGCCCGGTAGCGCGGATAGACTCGCGCCCCGATGGCGCGTCTCTTCTCGCTCTTCGCGCGTGGGCCGGCGCCACCGCTCGCGGACGCTCCTCCGCCGCCCGGGGCCGGGACACCGGTGCCGCCGCCGGCCGCGCTGCGGCGTGAGCGCGACGAGCTCCTCCGACGGCGCGAGGTCGGGGTCCGCGATCTCGGCGGGCTCCTGCTCGAGATGGTCCGGCGCGACCGTTTCCGGTCGGAGCTCCTGATCGAACGCGCCGAACGGGTCGTCGCGATCGAGCATCGGATCAACGAGCTCGACTCGCTTCTCGCCTCCTCGGCCGCCGCGGGGCGTCACCTCCGTCGCGTCCCGCGTTGCGAATGCGGAGCCCCGCTCCCGCCGGGCGTGCACTTCTGCTCGCATTGCGGCCGCCCGGCGAAGGCGAGTCCGCCCTCATCGGTCTGCGACCACTGCGGCCGCCCGCTCGCGGCGGACGCGAACTTCTGCGCGTTCTGTGGAAACGCGGTCGCCGCCGACCTCCCGGAGGAGCCCGTCGAGGCGACGATGGCCGCCCCTCCGCACGACGGAGAGCCGTCGTGACGGAGCCCCCTGTCGTCGCGCCGTCAGAGGACCCGGTCGACGAGCCTTCGCCGCCCGGCGTCCTGCCGGGACACTGTCCGCACTGCGGCGCGCCGCACGAGCCCTCTCAGGAGTACTGCCTCGAATGCGGCGAGCGGCTTCCGCGGCCCTACGTCGTCCGGCGTGAGCTCTGGACGCGCGGTTCTCCGGTCTGGCTCTGGGCCGCCCTGCTCGCGCTCTTCCTCGTCGCGCTCGCCGGAACCGTTCTCGCCTTGCTCTACACGAACGACGACCAGGGGGCGACGAAGGTCGTCTCGACGGGGCCGACGAGCTCGCCCGTCGGGACGATCGAGACGGCGACGACCAGCACGCTGCCGGCTACGATCACGATCCCGCCCGCGACCTCGGGCTCAATCACGATTCCGACCTTCACGAGCACGACCACGACGACCAGCACGACGATCGGCGGGACTTCCGGACTCACCGAGTGGCCGAGCAGCAAGAACGGCTACACGATCGTGCTCCAGTCCGATCCGACGTCGAAGGGACGTGCGAAGCCGGAGGCCACGGCGCAGCGTGCGCTCAACGCCGGCCTCTCAGAGGTGGGAATCCTGAACTCGAGCAACTTCTCGAGCCTGAACCCCGGCTACTACGTGGTCTTCACCGGGATCTACGACAGCGCGGGAGAGGCGAACTCGCACCTCGGCTCCGCCCGCAGCGCCGGGTTCCCGCTCGCCTACACGCGGCAGGTCAGCCACTGACCGTCGGCGGCTCGGCGCGGACTTTGTAACAGGGTCGGGCCGAGTATAGACTCCTCCTCGGAGCGGCCCACCGACCTCGGCTTAATCTCGACTTAACATTCGTTTGCAGGGATTTAATCGCGGAGCGGGATAATGACGACGGAAGCTGTCCACGAAGCGATTCTCGGCCGTATGTATCAATACTCGCGCGCCATCTACCGCTCGCTCAAAGGTCTCATCGACCCGTACGTCGATCCCGAGACCCAGCTCGAGTACCGGCGCGCCGTTCTCGCCGCGTGCGAGGAGACCGTCGAGCGGCTCGCGAAAGACCCGCGCTACTTCGCGAATCCGGACCGGACGCTCTTCCAGGACATTCGCCGCTACTTCCCCATCACGGCGCAGGCCCAGGTCGCCTGGGTCGTTTCCGAGGGGATCGGCGCCGCGGTCGACTTCATCGAGGAGCAGATCGAGGCGGGCGCGTTCGACGGCGGGACGAGCCGCTGCCGCGCGACCACGCGCAAGGGGAAGCCCTGCCAGCGGGCCCCGCTGCCCGAGCGCGAGTACTGCCCGTCGCATCAGCACCTCGAGGCGCGGCCGGCAGCTGCGTAGCCGTCAGGCGAGCGCGAGCTGCTCGTAGTCCTCGAGGTTCGACACGCTGACGCCGACGAGGCGTAGCGCCCCCGGCCGGTCGTCCAGCGCTCGGTCGAGCAGGTCGCACGCAAGCTCGCCGATCCGCGAGGAATCGGCCGTGCCGACCGGAAGCGACTGGCTCCGGCTCCGGATCGCAAAGTCCGGATAGCGCACCTTCGTGGTCACGGTGCGCGCCGTCTGGCCGTGGTCGACGAGCCGTGCGGCGACGCGCTCCGCCATGCGGCGAAGCTCCGCCCTGAGCCGGTCGCGGTCGGCGACGTCGCGCTCGAAGGTCTCCTCGTGGCCGATCGAGACGCTCTCGACGACGGTCTCGAGGCGGCGTGAGTCGATTCCGCGCGCGCGGTCGCGCAGGAGCCGGCCGACCTTCCCCGGCAGGAGGTTCGCGAGCGCGGCGTCGTCGAGCGCCGCGAGCTCGCCGATCGTCGTCAGCCCCGCCGCCCGCATCCGGTCCTCGGAGCGCGGGCCGACCCCCGGGAGCCGGCGAACGTCGAACGGTGCGAGAAACGACGCTTCCCGCCCGGGCGGAACGACCGTGATCCCGCCGGGCTTGCGGCGGTCGCTCGCGACCTTGGCGACGACCTTGCAGGTGGCGACGCCGAGGGACGAGGAGAGGCTGGTCGCTCCCCTGATCGCGACCTGGACGGCTTCGGCGAGCGCGCGGGCCTGCCCGAAGTCGTCGACCACCTGCCCGAAGTCGAGATACCCCTCGTCGAGGCCCGTCCGCTCCGCCGTCGGCACGACCTCGCGTACCGCGGTCCAGACAGCCCGCGAGTACTCCGAGTACAGGTTGCGGCTCGGCCGGACGAAGACCGCGTGCGGACACCGGCGCAGCGCCTCGGCGCACGACATCGCCGAGCCGATCCCGTAGCGGCGCGCCTCGTAGTTGGCCGTCGCCACGACTCCGCGGCCGTGCGGGTCGCCGCCGACGACGAGCGGCTTCGAGCGGAGCTCCGGCCGCTCGAGCTCCTCGACCGCGGCGAAGAAGGCGTCGAGGTCGAGATGGGCCACGATCGTCGGGACTCTGGACATCGCTGGAAGAATAGGTCCGGTGTCGCACGACACTGACAAGCTGATCCGCCAGCTGTCGCTCGTCGCGTTCCTGATGGCGGAGCGGCGGCCGCTCACCGCGCGCGAGATCAAGCAGACCGTCGAGGGGTACTCGGAGATGTCCGACGAGGCGTTCGCCCGCCGGTTCTACTCCGACCGGGCCGAGCTGCTCGCGCTCGGCGTCCCCCTCGACTCACAGCGCGACGAGTTCACCGGCGAGGAGCTGTACCGGCTCAAACCCGAGGAGTACTTCCTGCCGAGGCTCGAGCTCTCGGACGACGAGTTCGCTGCCCTGCAGACGTGCCTCTACCTGCTCGAGGGGAAGTTCGCCTACGCAGAGCCGCTTCGCCTCGCGCTGCAGAACCTCGCGCTCGGCCGGCCGGGGCTCGAAGGTCCGCCAGTCGAGACGGCCGTCCGTGTCGACGTCGTCGACCCGGACTACTCGCCCGAGATGGCGGGTCGGCTCACGAAGCTCGAGAACGCGATCTCGAAGCAACGGACCGTGAAGTTCACGTACCGCGCGCTCTCCAGGGAGAGGGCGACGGAGCGGACGCTCAACCCGTACGCCCTCTACTCCGACAACGGCACGTGGTACGTCGTCGGGCACGACCACCAGCGCAAGGCCGAGCGGACGTTCAAGGTCTCCCGCATTCGAGGGGAGATCCGCTTCGCCACACGGCGCGAGCGCGACTTCCGCGCGCCGACCGATTTCGACGTCTCCGCCTACCGGGGGCGTCCACCGTGGCAGGTCGGCGGCGAGGCCGGAACGGCCCACATCGAGCTCGCCCCGGATACGGCGTGGTGGGTCGAGCGCGCGTGGGCCGGGCGCGGCGAGCTCCAGGACGGGACTTTCACGACACCGTACGCCGATCTCGGTCAGCTCGCCTCCTGGATCCTGCGCCAGGAGGGCCGCGCGCGCCCGCTCGACCCGCCGGAGCTCGTGCAGCTCGTGGAGGAGGGGGTTCAGGCGGTCGTCGAGCGGCACGAGGGCGCGCCCTCGTCGCCCGGCCGGCCCGTCCACCGCGACGAGGTCCAGCCCGGCGAGCGGCCTGCCGGCCCGGTGGCGCCGGAGCGGTTCGCCGTCCTGCAGGCGCTCCTCGCCTATCTCCTCGACGCCTGCGGCGAGGAAGCTCGCGCCGACCTCCCCGCCGCCGAGGTGGCCGAGCGCTTCCACATCCCGCTCGAGCAGCTCGACGAGCATCTCCAGCTGCTGAACCTCGTCAACTTCGGCGGGGGGTGCTACGCCGTCTACGCGATGCTGCAGGGCGACCGGGTCCACGTCGAGAAGGAGCTGTTCGGAGACACCTTTCGCCGCCCGCCTCGCCTGACCCCGCTCGAGGCCCGAGCCATCCGGCTCGCGCTCGAGTTCGTCGGGCCGATGGTCGCCGCCGAGGCGCACACCCAACTCGACCGCGTCCGCAGGAAGCTCGAGGAGACGTTCGGCCAGTTCGAGCTCCGCGAGACACCGGAGCCGCAGGTCGCCTCCGAGGAGGAGGAGCTCGTCCGCACGCTCTCGCAGGCGATCGCCGAGCGGCGTCTCGTCGAGATCGAGTACACCGCGGTCGGCGAGGAGAAGAGCGTGCGGACCGTCGAGCCGCACGCGCTCGAACGGGAGCTGCCCTGGTGGTACGTCCACACGTGGGACACGACCCGCGACGCGCAGCGGAGCTTCCGCCTCGACCGCATGCGCCGGGCAACGCTGCTCGACCGGCGCTTCGAGCCGAGGCCCGGCCTCGAGCCCCGCAAGTTCAAGGAGTACCGGACGGCTCGAGTGCTCTACCGGACGCCGGAGATCGTGCGCTGGAAGCTCGAGCGCGGAGCGGCCCCGCTCGTGCACGGGACCGCGATCGAGGACCTTCGGGTCGGGAGCGCGGACTGGCTCGTCGGCGAGATCCTCTCCTTCCGGGGCGCTGCTGAAGTGCTCGAGCCGGAGGATCTGCGGGAGACCGTCGCCGAGCGCGCGCGCAAGCTCGCGTCCGAGTTCGCCCTCTCACCGGCGCGCTGATCGAACGTAGCGCGCGCGTTCTACGACACGCGGTCGAGGGCCCAACGGGCATGCTCCCGAAGGAGCGGGTCATCGCTTTCGGCGTATCGCTCGACGGCATCCGCCAGGCTCGCGTCACCCGAGTTGCCGGCGGCGACGAGCGCGTTGCGGCGGAGGTAGCGCGGGTCGTTCCGCGGGAAGTACAGGCGGTCGTAGCGCCGTGCCAGCTCGTCGTCTTCGGCCTCGAGCCAGTCCAGCAGGGAGACGACCGGCTCTGCACCGGCAGGCAACGGCTCGTCGGCGCGACGCTTTTCGACGCCTCGGTTCCACGGACACACGTCCTGGCAGATGTCGCAGCCGTACACCTGCACGCCGAGCGGCTCCCGGTAGGCCTCCGGGATCGGGCCGGGCGCCTGCGACCAGTACGAGAGGCAGCGCGTGGAGTCGAGCACGCCCGGCTCGTCCAGGGCGTCCGTGGGACAGGCCTCGATACAAAGCGTGCAGCTCCCGCAGTCCAGCCCTAGCGGCTCGCCGCGCTCGATCTCGACGTCGGTGACGAGCGTGCCGAGGACGACCCACGAACCGTGCCGGCGCGTGATGAGAAGCGTGTTCTTGCCGTAGAACCCGACGCCCGAGCGGGCGGCCGCCTCGCGGTCGACGTGCTGGTTCGCGTCGACGAAGACGCGGTATTCACCCCCGATCCGGCGCCCGAGCGCGTCTAGCTTCTCGCGGAGGTCCGCGTAATGGTCGCTCCAGGTGTAGCGGGGAAGCCGTCCCTGGCCAGGGCCCGGCTCCGGCCCGGACGTGTAATAGCAGAGCGCCGCAGAGATGACCGTACGAGCCTCGGGAAGAAGGGTTTCCGGGTGACACGACGTCTCAGGTTGGGCCATCGTGAAGCGCATGTCGGCGAAGAGTCCCCGGGCGCGGCGGTCACGGATGTGGCGCTCCGTCTCCCCATAGGGAGCCGCCTCCGCCGCGCCGACGACGTCGATCCCGATTTCGTCGGCGAGCCTCCGAAGCTCTGTGACGGTCAAGCGAGAGGCCGGCGGCGCGCCCGCAAGCGCGATGTGAGCTCGGTCGAGCCACGGATCAACTCCCTCGCGTCGGCGCGGAGCTTCTCTGACCGCGCCTGGGCCTCCTCGGCCGCGCGATAGCGTCCCGCGCTCGAGAGGGCGTGCTCGAGGAGCTTCTGGAACTCGACGTCGGGATCCTGCTGCCGTTCTGCCACACCGTGAAGATACCTCGCTACGCTGTCGCTGTGAACGCCGACGCGAGCGGGCGTCTCAGGGACGCGGAGGAGCGGCGTGCCGAGGCGGAGCGGCGGATCGAGGAGGCGAGCGAGCGGGCCGGTGCGGCGCACACGCGCGCCGTGAAGGCTCACCGGCGCGCAATCGAGGCCCACGATCGCGTCGCCGAGCTCCACCGCCGGGCAGCCGGGATGCACGAACAGCTCGGGCACGAGGAGGAGGCGGCGGACCACCTCCGCCGGGCCGAGGAGAACGAACGGCACGCCGAGGAGGAGCGCCGCAAGGCGCGCTAGCGGCCCTCCGGGTCAGCCCCCGTCCGCCCCGGCGGGCGGCAGCTCCTGCATCAGGACGACGGCGCCGTCAGCATGGGAGGCGTCGCCGCCCAGGGGAAGGACACGGACGAGACAGTCGATTCCTCGCCCCCGCCGATTCGTAGCAGCCACCTTCACCTCGCGCTCCTCGCGGGCGCGTAGCGCGGCGCGGAAGTCGGGCCGCAGCGTGTCCAGCGGAAGCCCGATGTCGAGGTTCAGGAGGTGTTCACCCCGAACCTCGTCGCCGCGCAGTCCCCAGAGATCCTCCGCCTTCCGGTTCCAGAGCCGCACGCTCAGGTCGCCGTCGACGACGGCGACCCCGATCTGGAGGCTGGCAAGGATCGACTCCAGGAAGTAGTTCGACTGGTTGAGCTCACTCGTCCGGATGCGCAGCTCGTCGTTCGTCGTCTCGAGCTCCTCGTTCGTGGACTGGAGCTCCTCGTTCATCGTCTCCAGCTCCTCGTTCGTGGACTGGAGCTCCTCGTTCGTGGTCTCAAGCTCCTCGTTCGTCGACTGCAGCTCCTCGTTCGTCGTCTCGAGCTCCTCGACGGTCGACTGCAGTTCCTCGTAGGCGCTTTCCAGCTGGTGACGTGACGTGTCGAGCTCGTCCCGGAGCTCCTTGAACCGCGTCACGTCGGTGAAGGTCACGCTGGCCCCAGCTATCCGCCCCTCCTCCTGCGCAAGCGGCAGGATCTCGACGTCGAAGTACCGGACGTCGTCACCGTTTCCCCACGGGATGTCGCCGGCCGTGACCCGTGCGCCCTTCGCGTGAGCCTCCTCGAGACGGGAGCGAAGCTCGAGCGGCCGATACGACAGCGGAAGGTCTTGCACGAGCCTGCCGACATCCGCCGGCGCGAGGTTGAAGAGCCTGCGTGCCTCCTGGTTTGCGAGCGCGACACGTCCTTCGCCGTCCAGGACGATCTGCGCCGTCGGCGCAGTCTCGAAGCCGGCGTCGCGCAGGAGGTCAGAAGCGCCTTCGGAGGCGAGTAGCGCCGGTTCCGGGACGGCGAGGCGGTCTCGGAGCGGGACGGCCTTCGGGACCTTCTTGAAGAGCCGCCGCTTCAGGTCGATCGGCTCGAAGAGATCGGTTCGCGTCATCATCATCTCGGACTTCCCGAGAAAGAGGATGCCCGTCTCCTTCATCGCGAAGTGAAAGTTCGCGAGCACGCGTTTCTGGAGCTCCGCGTTGAAGTACATGAGCGTGTTCCGACAGACGAGCAGGTCGACGCGCGAGATCGGCGCGTCCTGGACGAGGTCGTGGCGACCGAAGATGACGACGCGGCGCAGGTCCTGGCTGAACGTGTAGCGACCGCTGTCCGACTCGAAATATCTCTCGCGCAACTCCTCCGGAACGGCTTCGAGAGCCTTCGCCGGGTAGACGCCGGCCCTCGCCTCCGCCAAGGCGTCGTCGTCCACGTCCGTGGCATAGATCTTCACCCGATCGCGAAACCCGTCGAGGCCGAGTGTCTCGGCGAGAACCATCGCCGTCGTGAACGTCTCCTCCCCGGACGCAGCGCCCGCGCACCACACCCGGAACCCCTGCCCGTCCGGCCGCTCCGCGAGGCTGGCCGGGAGCACCCGCCGGGCGAGGGCATCCCACGCGTCGCGATCGCGGAAGAAGCTCGTGACGTTGATGAGAATCGTGTCGAAGAGCTCCTTGAACTCGCCGGGGTCGACCTCGAGACGGTCCATGTACTCCTCGTGCGACTCGATCCCGAGTGCCTGCATCCGCTTCTGCGTCCGGCGGAGAAGCGTCGAGCGCTTGTAGCCCGTGAAGTCGAAGCCGCGCGACCGTTTCAAGAACTCGAGGAGCGCCTCGAACGACTCGTTCTCCGGAGGTCGGCGGTCGGAATCGGTGGTCACGAGAGCTTCTGCCCGCCTTGCACGCCGCCGCTGGCTGAATCGTCCGCAACGTCGACCTTCCGATTCAACTCGAGCGTCGAGGCGAGCGCGTCGCGAATGACGACGGCCCGGGACTCGGCGTCGTCGGCCTGCGCTATGAATTTCTGCGCCGAGCGGGTATTGCCGCGACGCTCGAGCCGCTGGGCGAGCGAGCGGCAGAAGGCCGCGCGTTCTTCGAGCGCGCGCAGCCCGCTCCAGAGAGCCGCCTCGAGCGCGTCGACTTGGGCGGCGAGAAGGCTCTCGCTCGTGTACCCGTGCCCCACGCGGCAGCGAAAGCGGGCAACGTCTCCTTCGTTCTCCTCCCAAAGCGCGCCGTTGCACTCGGGGCACGTGAAGCCCGAGGCGGCGCCTTCGGGTCGGAGCGACCGGAGCGTGTCGAGATCCAGCTCGACCGCGTCCAGTTCGTCCTCGGTCATGAAACCGCCCCCTTCCGTTGTCTCTTCGCCGGCGAGGCGGGCGAGCAGCGGCCCGATCTCCCGGCTCGCGGCGATGTGGTCCACCTCGACGTTTTCGACGGCGCTCGACGGCATGCTCGGATACGAGGCATCGGCAGGGTCCTGTGCGACGGCGATGCCACCGCGCTCCTTCACGACCGCGAGACCGGCCGTACCGTCGTCGAGCGCGCCCGAGAGGACGACGGCGTTGACACGCGCCCCGTAGGCACGGGCCGCAGTGCGGAAGAGCGGGTCGATCGCCGGCCGGTACCCGTTCTCACGCGGGCCGACAGGCAGCGAGACGTGACCGCGCTTCACGAGCAGGTGGTGGTCGGGAGGCGCGACGTAGATTCGTCCGGCTTCGATGTGCTCGCCGTGCCGCGGGTGCGACGCGGGAAGACGACCGGCTCTCGACAGGATCTCCGGCAGAGCGCTGTACCCGTTCGGCGAAAGATGCATCGTCACGAAAACGGCAGCGGAGAAATCCGGAGGAAGTCCGGCGACGAGATTGGAGAGAGCCTCTACCCCGCCGGCCGAAGCGCCTACGACGATGATGTTGCGGTTTGCCGTCGCCTTCCTTCCTGACGGCGTTTTCCTCGAGCCGCGTCTACCCGAACCCGAGGATGAACTTCGCGTCCTCGGACATTCTCTCAGGGGTCCAAGGCGGAGTCCACGTGAGCTCGGGCTCGACGCGCTCGACGCCCGGCATCGCTGCGACGGTCTCGACGATCTGCTGCTCGATCATGGGCCCGACCGGGCAGCCCATCGACGTCAGGCTGAACGTGACGTGGACGTTCGAGTCGTCGACGTCGACGTCGTACAGGAGGCCGAGCTCGACGATATCCATGCCGAGCTCCGGGTCCTCGACGACCCGCAGCGCCTCGATCACGTCCTCGCGCGTCGGCACGAGGTCAGTGTAGCCCCGAGGTAGAGCCGCCCCCGTTCCGGAGCGCGGCGTCGCGGCTCTCGTAGAGCGGAAAGATCCGGTCGAGGCCCGTCACCTCGAAGACCTTGCGAATGTTCCGGTCGGTGACGACGACGACGATGCGGCCGTGAGCCGGGGAGAGACGCTTCCTCGCCCGCGTCAGTACGCCGAGCGCGGTCGAGTCGATGAACGTCGCCTCGGTGAGGTCGACGACGATCGACCGGATTCCGCCTGCGATCGCCTCGGTCACGTGCCGCTTGAACTCGGGCGACGTATAGAGGTCGGCCTCGCCGCTCACGGCGATCACGCAGGCGCCGTCGCCGACGCGCTCGGTTTGTGCGCTGAAGTTCATACCCGCCTTCCTTTCAGGACTTTCGAGGGTAGCTCCGGAATAGACCCCCGCCGGGCGTTTCGGTGGTGTAACCCACGGGGTAGGCGGAAACGCTAATGACGGAGAATCTGCGACACTCGGTTTCTTGAAGGACGAATTCGCCACTCGGCTTCTGGCCCGCACCGCGCTCGAACAGTGGACGCGCGAGCTCGACGACGAAGCGGTCCAGCTCCTCGCCGCTCACAAGACACACGTGGACCGCCTCGACAGCGCGGTCGCCGCCGTCGCACCGGACCGCCTCGTGAAGTCGCTCGACCGCGTCACGAACGCCATACCGCTCGCGCTCTCGGTGGAGACCGCCTCGATCAGGCTTCGAGACACCGACGGCGACCGCGTCCTCCACCACCTGACCGCCGTGGGCCTCCCCACGTCCGATCGACGGCGGCTCAGCATCGAGCCGATGACCGTGGCGAAGGCCCGGGCGGTGCTCGCGCTCGGCGCCCGGCACTCGCTGGCGCGCAACCTCGGGCTGCGCTGGCTCCGGGGCGTCTGGCTCGAGGGCAGGCACGAGGTGATCGGAGTCGTGCTCCTCGGCAGCCGGACGAACCGGCGGCCGACCGAGAGCCAGCTCGACCACCTTCAGCACGTGGCCGACTCGCTCGCCCTCCGCCTCGAGGGCTTCAACCGCTCGACTCGGGCGCTCCGCCGCGCGTCGGTGGAGGTCGCCCGCTCGCTCGTGGCCAACCATGCCCCCGTTCCCGAGGACCGTCTGCTCGCCGGCCTCCGCGCGCGCGAGCGTGCGATCCTCGATCTGTACGCGGACGGCATGACGACCTCGGGGATCGCCGACCTGCTCGTGATCTCGCAGCACACCGTCCGGACGCACGTCAAGAACGCTCTCCGGCGGCTCGGTGTGCACTCCCGCGAAGAGGCGATCGAGCTGATCCGGCGCGACCGGATCATCAACCTCGTGTAGTCGGGCGGCTTGATCTCCTAACGGAGGAGGCGGACCTCCTCGCGCCGCTCGCGCGAGAAGAAGTGGATGCCGTCGACGAAGCGGACCCAGTTGTGGCGCGTGCACATCACGAGCGAATGCGTGCGCGCGCTGTCCGCGAGGTAGCGCACGCCGCGGAGAAGATCGCCGTTGGTGACGCCGGTCGCGACGACGACGACCTCGCCCGGCGCGAGCTCCTCCGTCGTGAACACCTTCGTGACGTCTGTGATCCCCTGCTCCTCGGCTTGGGCGATCTCGGCGCGCGTCGTCGGCCAGAGCTGTGCCTGCAGCTCGCCCCCGAGACAGCGAAGGGCCGCCGCCGAGATGAGCGCCTGGCGCGCGCCGCCGATCCCGATCGCGAGATGGTCGTTCGTGCCGCGGATCGCGGCGGTGATCGACGCGGTCACGTCGCCGTCCTGGATCAGCTTGATCCGGGCGCCGGCCGCGCGCACCTCCTCGACGAGGTCGTGGTGGCGCGGGCGGTCGAGGACGATCGTCGTGAGGTCGCCCGTGTTCCTGCCGAACCCATCGGCGATGGCGCGCAGGTTGTCGCCCACGGGGCGGGCGAGATCGATTCGCCCGCGCGCGACCGGGCCGACGGCCATCTTGCGCATGTACATGTCCGGCAGCGACGGAAGCGCTCCGGCCGCGCCGACGGCGAGCATGGCCATCGCGCCGTAGTCTCCGCGGGCGACCACACTGGCCCCTTCGATCGGGTCGACGGCCAGGTCGACGGGGGTCCCGCCCCGACCGACCGTCGTGCCGACGGCGAGCGCTCCGTCCGCCGCCCCCTCCCGGCCCACGACGAGCTTCGCCTCGATCGGCATCTCGTCCAGGGCCTCGCGCATCGCCTCGACCGCCGCCTGCTCGGCCCCGGCCACGTCGCCGCGTCCGAGCCACCGACCGGTCGCGAGCGCCGAGCGCTCGGTGACGGCCGCGTAGGCCTCGCAGCGGCAGGGATCCGTCTGGCTCACGCGGGCGCCTGCACGCGCTCGACCTCGGCCACGACCAGACGGATGACGGCGTCGACCGCGTCCTCGACGTGCGCGTTGTCGATCACGGGGACGCCCGCCTTGTCCGCGCGCTCGACGAGGTAGCACTGGATCCGACGGATGTCCGGCAGCGCGTCCAGGTACTTCTTCATGGGGCGCACGCCCTCCGACGCCGAGTCGCGAACCCAGAAGTGGCTCGCGTGCTCCTCTTCGCTCTCGATCGCGAGCAGGCACTGGACGACGACGGCGCCCTCGTACGAGCGGGGGAGCAGGCCCGGGACGAGGTGGATGCCCTCGAGCGCGATCGAGTGGTGCTCGGTCAGGGCGCGCTGGACCACGGCCCGCACTCCCACGAGGACGTTCCGCGCCTGCTCCATGAAGCCGGTCAGCATGGGGTCGGCGGTCTCGTCCGGGTTCCGGAGCGATCCGCCCGCGTCGAAGCTCGAGTAGTGAATCGACGGCATGAACTCGTGCGAGAAGAAGGCGCGCATGGTCTGGCGGACGATGTCGGTCGACGTCACGCGCGTGATCCCGAGCCGGTACGCGACCTCGGTGGCGACCGTCGACTTGCCGGTTCCCGTGCCGCCGCCGACGAGCACGATGAGCGGAAGCTCGAGCGCGTCGAGCGCGGCAAGGCGGGGATCGCCTCCGCCGTCCGGCCGCCGAAGGTCGTTCACGCCGGCACCTTCGCGGGGATCGCGTCGGCAAGGGAGGTCACGGTCGCGACGAGATCGGGCTCGCCCTCGAGCGGGACGACGTCGTTCGCCGCGAGGACGACCTCGATCCCACGCTCGTCGGCCGCCTCGGCGACGACGTCGATCGCCGCCGCCTTGAGCTCGACGAGGAACACGTCGGCCTCGCGGGCGGCGGCAGACTCGAGATCGTCGCGAAGCTCGGTGCGGCTCGCGAGCCGGCCGGAGACGAGCACGACGTTCGCTCCGTGCTCCTGAGCGAGATGCTCGCTCAGGCGATCGTGCATCGAGAGCGGCGCGGTCGTGAAGTACGCGACGCGGCGATCGGCGATCGGGGACGTCGGGCGTGGGCGGAGAACCGTCGCAACCGTGGGGAGCCCCGGCTTGATCTCCTCGACGGCTGCGCGCAGCTCGTCGAGCGCGCCCACGGAGGCGAGGGGCGGCTCGCACATCGTCACGACGACGAGGTCCGAGACGAGCACGCGGTACGGGCCGAGGAAGTCGCTCACTTCCGCGGCGCCGGCATGGGCGCCGGCGACGAGAATACGGGCGCCCGTAGCGATCGGCGGAATCGCGGTGCCGCTGCCCTCGAAGACGACGAGGTCCGGACGACGGTCGGCTGCGAGCCTCGCCGCCGCCTCGACGTTCGTCACGGTGGGCGCGCCTGCGAGCCCGCCTCCGCAGCGCCGCGCTCCGACGGTCACGACCCCCGAGAGGGCAGCGTCCTCGAGGTAGTCGGATGCCGCATGCTCGCCGGCGCGCGAACGCTCGAGGAGATCCGCGAGGTCGGGCCTCGACCCGACGACTATCGGTTCCGGCGGTCCACCCCTCCCCATCGCGACGACGACGACGTCGCGCGACTCTGCCAGCGCCCCGGCGAGAAGCGCGGACACGGCCGTCTTGCCCACCCGCTTGCCCGTTCCGATCACGGCGAGCGAGGGGAGGTCGAAGGGGGCGAACGCGACCGGCGCGAGCTCGAAGTCGGCCCCGACGTAGCGTGCGCCGCGGGCGAGCGCGACGCTCGCGAGCCGCATACGGCGCCTCGGTCCAGCGACCGGCTCGTCGGAGAGGTCGAGGACGACCTCGGCTCCTGTGGCCGCAAGACCGGCCTCGAGACCGGCGTGGAGCGGCACGCCGTACTCCTCGTCACCTCGAAGCTTCTCGCTCCCACCGAGGAGCACCGCGCCGGCGACTTCGTATGGCACCTCGTCGAAGGCGTCCCTGACGACCGCCGGATAGTGCTCGCCGTCGATGAGCGCGAGCGCTCGCATCCTCGGCTGAGTTTAGTGCGGGGGCGTCCGAGCGCACTGCTACCGTGATCCGCAGATGACGGGAGAAACGCCTGTTTTCCAGGCGTATTCGGGGGATGGGGCTCCGCGGTTTGCGAACGACTCGGAGCGTGAATTCGCCAGGATCCTGGACTACTACGGCGTGCCGTGGGAGTACGAGCCGCGCTCGTTCGTCCTCGAAGCGGACGACAAGGGACGGGTCGTCGAAGCCGTGACGCCCGACTTCTATCTTCCCGAGCAGGATCTCTACGTCGAGCTCACGACCATGCGGCAGAGCCTGGTCACGCGCAAGAACCGCAAGATCCGGAAGCTGCGTGAGCGGTATCCCGGCATCCGCGTGAAGATCTTCTACCGGCGCGACTTCGAGCGCCTCGCCGAGAAATACAGGCTGCGGCCCGCCGCGTAGGAGACATCTTTCTCGGCCGCGAGGAGATCGCGCGCCGCGTGGCCGAGCTCGGCCGCGAGATCACGGCTACCTACGCCGAGCGCGATCTCGTCATCGTGGGCGTTCTGAACGGCGCCTTCGTCTTCGTGACCGACCTCTCCCGTGCGATCGGCACGCCGCACGCGCTCGATTTCGTCGCTCTTGCCGGCTACGGCGGACCGCTCGGCGGCCACAGCCGCGTTCGGCTCATCAAGGACCTCGACCTCCAGATCGCCGGGCGCGACGTGCTCGTCGTCGAGGACGTCGTCGACACCGGCCTCACGCTGAACTACCTGCTCCGGCTGCTCACGCTCCGGAGACCCCGAGACCTCGCCGTCTGCAGCCTGCTCGACCGCCCCTACCGGCGCCTCGTCGACGACATCCCGCTGCGCCACGTGGGCTTCGAGGTTCCGGACCGGTACTTCGTCGGATACGGGTTCGATCTCGACCGCCGCTACCGCGGCCTGCCCGACCTCAGAGTCGTGGAACCAGCCTAGCCTGGCTTCCTACAGATAGCCGAATGGATTCACGGCCTGGCCGTTGATCCGGACCTCGAAGTGGAGGTGCGGGCCGTAGCAGTGCCCCGTACAGCCCGAGGCGCCGATCGTCTGGCCCTGGGAGACGCTTCCCCCGCCGGCGTAGATCGCCGACAGGTGTGCATAGGCCGTGGCCAGGCCCCCGCCGTGGTCGACGACGACGATGTTCCCGTAGCCGCTCATGGCCCCCGCGTAGATGACCGTTCCGGACGACGCAGCGCGAACCGGCGTTCCGTTCGGCACGGCGATGTCGATGCCTTCGTGCATGCGGCAGATCCCGCCGAGGCAGCGGTACCCGAAGCCGCTGACGACCGGCCCGGAGACCGGCCAGATGAGGCCTGACGACGACGGCGTCGTGTCCCCTCCGCTGCCTCCGCCGCCTCCGCCCGACGACCCTCCCCCGGACGACCCTCCACCGGACGACGCTGCGGCGGCCGCCTGCGCCGCCTGGATCTGCGCGGCGAGCGCCTGACTCGCGGCCTGCATGGACGCCAGGTCTTCCTCGTCCTCGTCTTGCTGCGACTCGACGCTCGCGAGAAGCTGCTGCTTGCCCGCGCGCGCCGCCACGAGAGCGTCGCGCTCCGCCACGAGCTGGTCGCGCGCCGCCTGCTGCTGCGCGGTCTTCTTGGCGAGGATCGCGGTCGCCTTCGCCACCGCCGCCTTCGTCTTGCCCGTCTCGATCCGGGCGTCGTGCACGGCGATCTTCAAACGCTCGATCTGATCCGAGATCTCCTTGTCGCGGTCCGCGACCGCGTGGAAGTAGTCGATCTGCGCGAGGAGGTCGTCGATGCTCGCCGCCTGCAGCAGGATCGCAACCTCGTCCGCCTGGTCGGACTCGTAGATCTCGAGGAGCCGATCGGCGAGCCGCTTCTGGGCGATCCGATGCTGGCGGACGAGCTGCTCGAGGCGCCGGGTCTGCTGCTCGTACCGCCGCTTGAGCGCCTCCAGTCGCGCGCGATGCTCCGCGAGATCGTGCTCGAGCGTCGCGAGCTTCTGCTCCAGAACTCCGATATCGCCGTGCAGCGCATCGATCTGGGAACTCGCGTTCTCGATGTCGGTCGAGAGGACACCTTCTTTGTGCTTTGCGCGGCTGATCGAGGCCTCGAGGCTCTGGATCCGACTGTCCACCTGCGCTTTGCGGTCGGAGAGGGATCCGAACGCAACGGGCACGGTCGAGCCGAGGACGCCGACGAGGGCGGCGACGAGCAGGCTGATGCGGCGAGGCTGAAGCACCGTGTTCCAGTTTCGCCGGGCACGCGGACGTCCCTCCGCGCCCGGAGCGGGCTATCGGTCTCGAACTCGCCGGGTTTTACACGAGTGGACGCCGAATTTCCACTCGTAACGGGCGGATTACGGCGGGGAGGGCTCGTCCGGCCCGGGCGTCGGCTCGCCCGGAGCGGGCGCGGGGGCGGGATCCGGCGGCGAGCCTTCGTCCGGAGGCGGGTATGGCTCGGGGATCGCCGGCTCGGCCGGCGGTACCACCTCCGGCGGCGGGTAGGGCTCCCCCGGGCCCGTGATCGCGACGGTCGGCCGCCCCTCGGCCTGCGCCCGGCGGACGCGTTCCTCGGTCTGGATTCTCAGGGTCTCGATCTCTTCCTCCTTCTCGGTAAGACGTGCGGCCACGGCGGCAAGCGCCGCCTGAGCTGCATCCTTCCCCGCTTTGTCCTTGTGGAACACGGCTCGCCCGAGATCGTGGTAGCCACGGCTCCGCTGCGCTTGCAGCTCCGCCAGCTCGCGCCGGGCCCGGAAGAGCTCGAGTTGCTCCCGCGAACGGGCGGCCATCGCCTCGCGCGCTGCGAACGCTCGGGCGCGGAAGACGCCGAGCGCCCGGCCGCCGGAGCGACGCTCGCCGACCTCCCGGAGCGCGAACGCGAGGATCGCGACGACGAGGAGGACGATGCCCACGACCAGGAACCCGGTCGCGAGCAAGACGATCGCCGCGAGCGCGAGCGCCGCCGCTCCGAGCAGGACCGCGTCGGGATAGCGCCAGTCGCGCCGTGAGGCGCGGACTGCGTCCGGGCTGAGCGGGCGGCCGCATTCTGGACAGAACCGGCTTCCCTCGGGCGTCGCCGAGCCACAGAAGGCGCACTCAGCCACTGACGCCGTCCTCGCCGTCGAGCGCGCGCAGCGCCGCAGCCGCCCGACGCCTGAGCGGAGGGACGAGCTCGCGGTAGTCGGCGTCGGAGACCTTTCCGGTCCGGTGGTCGAACTCGAGCTCCTTCAGGGCGGCGAGGGCGCGGTCCCGCTCCTCGCTCCAGCGCACGCGCTCGGCATCCGGCGGCGCGGGCTCGGCCGCGGGCTCGCGCAGAAACGGCCCGGCGGTGTAGAGGACGGCCGCGGCCGCGAGACAGGCGGCGAGGACGAGCGCAGCCGCGGTCATGCGCGTGTGTACCCGGGCGCGTATGCGCCCTCGAAGCGCCGGGCCAGCCGGCGCTGCTCGCGCGCGTCCGGCCACATGGCGACGAGGGAGCCGGCGAGGAACACGAGGCCGGCGAGCCAGATCAGGTTGACGAGCGGGTTGACGAGCACCTTGAGGTAGACCGTTCCGTCCTCGTCGAACTGGTCGGCGATCACGAACAGATCCTGCGCGCGCAGCCAGTCGGACCGGATCGCGACCTCGTTCGAGGTCTGCTGCTCGGCGAAGTAACGGTTCTTCCCGGCCGAGATCTCGCCGAGCGGCTTCGTCCCCCGGTAGACGGCGAGCCGCGCGCGCAGCTCTTCCGCGTTGGCGCTCCGCCGCTCGCGGTCGCCGAGGAAGACGAGGGTGTAGCCACCGGCCCTGACCGCCTGGCCAGGCGCGAGCTTCGCCTCGCGTTTCGTCTGGAAACCGCCGATCCCGACGGCGCCGACGAGCAGGAGGACGACCGCCGCGTGGACGATGTAGCCGCCGTAGCGCCGGCGATTCCGGCCGACGAGCGAGGCAAACGCCCTCGGCCACGTCTCGGATCCGAGCGCTTTGCGCGCCCGCGTTCCGCGGACGAACTCGAGCACGATCGCCCCGAGCACGAAGGACGCGAACGTGTAGCCGACGAGCCCGGCGGGGCGCGAGCCTGCGCCGGCGACGACCAGGGCGATCCCGGTCGCAAGAGCGACGGACGCTGGTACGACCAGCGACGAGCCGAGCGAGCGAAGCGACGCGCGCCGCCAGGCTACGAGCGGCCCGATGCCCATCAGCAGGACGAGCGGAAGCCCGAAGACCACGGCGAAGAAGCTGTAGTACGGCCCGCCGACGGTCACCGGAACCCCCCGCACCGCCTCGGACAGGAGCGGGTAGACCACGCCCCAGAGCACCGTGAGCGCGAAGGCGACGAGGAAGAGGTTGTTGTAGAGGAACGCCGCCTCGCGCGAGGCGAGCGACTCGAGCCGGGTCGGCGCCCGGAGAAGCGGGACGCGAACGAGGATGAGCGCGGCCGAGGCTGCCGCGACGACGGCGATGAAAGCGAGAAACCATGGCCCGATCGAGGACTGCGTGAAGCTGTGGATCGAGTTGATCACGCCGCTCCGCGTGAGAAACGTCCCGAAGAGCGAGAGGCAGAACGCGAGCGCGACGAGGATGGCGTTCCAGACGCGCAGCATGTTCTTCTTCTCCTGGATCAGCACCGAGTGCAGATAGGCCGTCGAGACGAGCCAGGGCATGAGGGCCGCGTTCTCGACCGGATCCCAGGCGTACCACCCGCCCCAGCCGACTTCCTCGTACGCCCACTTCGCGCCGAGAAGGATCGCGAAGCCGAGCAGCGTCCAGGCCCCGAGCGTCCAGCGGCGCGTCGCGACGATCCAACGCTCGTCCGTGCGGCGCGACGCGAGCGCGGCCATGGCAAACGCGAACGGGATCGTCAGGCCGACGTAGCCGAGGTAGAGGAGCGGCGGATGGGCGAGCATGTAGGGGTTCTGCAGGCTCGGATTCATCCCCAGCCCGTCCGCGGGGGCCGGCTGCGTCGCGAAGGGCGAGGCCACGAAGACGAGTAGGAGGCCGAAGAACGACGCGACCGCGCCGAGGATGGGGACCGTCCACGGAAGCGCGTCGGTCGTCAGCCGCCGGTTGAGCGCGACTGCGGCCGAGCCGGCCCCCGTCAGGACGAGGAACCAGAGGAGAAGCGAGCCTTCCTGGCCGCTCCACAGAGCTGCGAGCGTGTATCCGGTCGGCAGCTCGCGGCTCGCGTGCTCGGCGACGTAGACGAAGGAGAAGTCGCGCCGGGCGAACGCGCTCACGAGCACGACCGCTGCGACCAAGGAGCTCGCGAAGGCCGCGAAGAACGCGTTTCGTGCCGACTCGACCAGCCGGCGGCGACCGGCTCGCGCGCCCCAGCCTCCCGCGGCGGCCGCGTACACGACGAGCCCGAGCGCCGCGATCAGGGCAGCCCGGCCGAGCTCCGGCATCTACGAGGTGTCCCCCGCAGCCGGCTGGTATTTCGACGGACACTTCGTGACCATCGAATCCGTCTCGGCGACGAAGACCCCGCCCGCGAGCCGCCCGCGCACGGAGATGTCGCGGCCGACCCGGAACAGATCCGGGAGAGAGCCCTTGTAGACGACCGGCACGGTCGCAGTCCCCCGGACGTCACGGAGCGTGAAGCGAAGCCCCGCCCCGTGCGCGTCGCCGCGCACGGGGCCGACGACCTTTCCGGCCAGGCTTACGTCCCCGTCGTGACCGGCCAGCTGGCTCGGCCGCAGCGACGGGGTCGCGCCGCCCGCGAAGCTCGTGTAGACGAGGAAGATCGCGAGCACAGCCGCGACCGAGAGCGCGACGATCAGGCGGACGGGGTTGCGCCGCCGGGCCACACGATCATGCTATCCCCGCGTTTTCGGTCTCGGCGCCGCCAGAGAAGCCGGTTGGTCTACATCTCCGCCGCTGTCGAGGGGGGTCGAGCCGGGATCTTGTAGCCGTGGTCGCGGCAGAGGCTGCCCGGCGCGTCCTCCGTGAGCGCGTCGCAGTAGCCTTTCCCGTATGCCGCGCGCATGAAGGCGGCCACGACGTCGAGCGACCACTCGGTCACCTCGCTCGCCTCCGTCCAGAGATCGACCAACCGGACGTCGATATCCAGCTCGAGCAGCTCGATGCGAGTCGGTCGCTTCGCCATGGCATGAAGGTAGAAGGGGCGTCGGACGGAGCGGGCCGGCGTTTGCCGTACGCTCCGGCCGTGAGCGAGATTCGGTACGGACCTGCGCGCGTCCCTTCACGCATTTCGCCGCAGGAGGCGGTCGCCATCCTCCTCGAGCGCGGCTACACCGCCTGCGAGATCGACTTCGAGGGCGGCTTCTGGATGAAGGACGAGTGGACGTGGGCCCGCACGTTCGGGGAGCTCGCCGCCGAAGGCGGCATCGCGCTCTCGGTCCACTCGCCCATCGCGGCCGTCCTCGGCCATCTAGCGGTCGACGAGGGAAAGCGGAAGCGCGCCTTCGGGATGCTCGACCACACGGCCGGCGTGGCGACCGCGTGTGGCGCCGAGCTCGTCGTCGTCCACCCTGGTTACCTGCTCGGCCGGTCGCGCGAGGACGCGCTCGAGTCGGTCGCGGGCGACCTGACAGCGCTGCGCGAGCGGCTCGAGCCCAAGGGTCGCAGCGTCGCCTTCGGCGTCGAGATCATGGGCCGCGTGCGTGAGCTCGGGACCGCCGAGGACGTCTTCTTGCTCGCCACGCGCCTCGACTTCGTCCGGCCAGTGCTGGACTTCGCCCACCTGCACGCCGTCACGGACGGCGGCTTCGTCGGCACCGAGCCGTTCGCGGAGATCCTCGGCGCGGCGGACGAGCTCCTGCCGGCCGGTGCGCCCTTCCACATCCACTTCTCGGACATCGCCTTTGCCAACCGCAACGAGACGAAGCACCTCTCGTACGGCGAGGGGACGCTCCGCGCAGAGCCGCTCGCCGAGGCACTCGGGCGCTTCGATCGCCCCGCGACCGTCATCACGGAGTCGCCGGACGAGGCAAGCCACCAGGCGATCCGCGCCGTGTTGAGCGCGAGCGCCTAGTCCCCGACGATTGCGGCGAGCACCGCACCCACCTTCTTCGCGTCGACCGCGCTGAGGTCGCGCGGGTAGTGGACGACCACCTTCCGGTCCTCATCGCCGACGGGGATTTCCGCCCGCAGCGTGGCCGTGCCGCCCAACGCCGCCTCCTCGACGCCGGAGCGCCCGCCGTCCTCGCCTCCGCCGTCGCTCGCAGCAGGCGCTTCGTCAGCGTCGCGCACGGCGATGATGTTGTTGCTGGAGTCGAGCACACCTGCGTAGCGGAGCGACTCCTCGAGCACCTTCGCTGCCCGCGCGGCAGCGTCGGCGTTGAAGCGCCTCTGCGTCTCAAGGCGCGCGGCCAGCCTGTCCTGCGACGGCAGCTTCGAGGGGAACGCCTCCAGAAGCTCGCGAAACGTATCCGGCCGCTGGATCGCTCGTAGCGCCTCGGCCTTGAACGCTGCGCTGCCGCGGGCGTTCGAGTTCATCGTCTTAAAGCTCTCCGACACCTTGTAATCCGACCCGCTGGCCTCGATAACGCCGAACTGCCGCAAGCTGGAAAGCCTCTGCGCGAACGGGCCGGAGGTGCTGGATACGTTGAGGGCGGAGGCGAGCTCGGGCCGCGAGAACGTGCCGTGGCTGTACTCCTCGTAGAGTCGGCGGGTGTCGCTCATGCAGCCCTCTAGGTTCCTGGATGGAACGGCCGGGCTCTTGGGCTTCCTGGGTTTCTTCGTCGGGGTGCTCATAGCACCTGCCTTCCGGTCGTTGTGTAGTCGTGTATAGAGCGCACGAGCGCGAGGGTCGTCGAGTGGACAGCGAACGCGCCGAGCGGAGTGAACGCCCACGGCGACATCGTCTTCTTGTCCTTGCGGTGCGCCGTCGCGTTCCGCGCGGCGGAGAGCCCCGCCGCAACCTTCTGGTGGTGCCCGTGGATGACGGACTGCGAATAGAGCAGCGTGGCAAGCTGCTCGATGCCGTTCGCCTTCGCCGCCTCGGATGCGAGGCCCTTCTCGCTGGCGACCTCGCGGAGGAAGTCCTCCAGGGCCTGGCCGGAGTCTTCGACAGACTTCCGTGGGTTCGCATCGTGAGTAAGAACCGCGCTCGCGAGGAGCTCGCGGTCGATCTCGTCCAGGTAGTTGTTCGTCTCGCGGCCGAGTCCGCGAGCGTTGTAGAGCCGCGCCTTCGCCTCCGACTCCAAGTCCTCGGCCGAGAGGGTGGGCGCCGTACCGTTCGCGCTCGCCTGTAGTTCGGGCACCAGCTGCGCACTGTTCTCCGCATACTCCAGAATGCCAAGGTCGTCGCCCCAGCGGAGCAGCACCTCCAGGCCGGCTTCGTCGATCCCGAGGAGCAGCGCGGTTTTCCGCATCGCAACCGGCGCGCTTTCCCCGAGGGCGAGGCCCTCGCACAGCATTTCGAAGGGGCGGAAGCCCTGAAGTGCGCGGCGGATCACGAGCGACGCCGCATCGGCGCCCATGCCGCGCCTCACTCCCTGCGCGGCAGTGCGATAGACTCCGTCCTCGCCGCGTTCCACGATCTTCAGGGTTTCGAGCGAAGGCAGGGCCCGCTTGGCAGTGCCGGTGCTGAAGCCGGCGAAGGAGGCGATCGCCCCCGTGTCGGAGCTCGGGTGCGCGGCGCAGGCCTCCATGAAGGCGGCGAGGGTCGAGACGGGCACCTGCGAGAGCCGGAGCGTTTCAGTCATGGTCAGCAGTATAACAAAGTAATTTTCCAACTATGACACGCGCTCTCAACGAGAAACCGCCGCCCCTCGACTGCGGCGCGACCGTCATCACGGAGTCGCCGGACGAGGCAAGCCACCAGGCGATCCGCGCCGTCTTGAGCGCGAGCGCCCGCTAAGGTCTCCGCGTGGCACTCTTCCGACAGAGATCCGGCGAGGCCGAAGCGCCGCCGCGCGAGGGCGACCGTCCGCGCGAGAGCTTCCTCCCGAGCCGCGACCGCCGGCCGCGCATCGAGTCGATCTTCGTTCGCCTGATCGCGACCGGTGGGATCATCGGCCTCGGCGCGGCCGTCGGCGCCATTCTCGGCTCGCAGGACGTCGCGGCCTGGATCGTGGGCATCGTCGTCGCGACCCTCTCGATCCTGCTCGCAGCGATCCTCTGGTCGTCCCGCCGGCTGTAGCCGGGAGGGCGAGCAGCGCCCGCCCCCCGGCGTAATCCCTTAGCGCGAGATCTCCTGGACGACCTCGCCGGTCTGTTCCTCGTCGGCGGCGCGGGCGACGTCGGCCTGCGAGACGATTCCGACGAGTCGCTGGCCCTCGACGACCGGAATCCGCCTGACCTGGTGCCGGCCCATGAGCTCGAGCGCTTCGTCGAAGCCGGAATCGGGCGATACCGTGATCAGGTCGACCGACGCGATCTCCTGCGCGGTCGCCGAGCTCGGATCGCGCTCCTCGGCGATCACCTTCACGACGATGTCGCGATCCGTGACGATGCCGACGAGCTTCTCGCCGTCGGTGATCGGCACCGGGCCCACGTCCTCGTCGCGCATCACCTTCGCGACCTCGACGGTCGTCGCCGAGGGCGGGCACGTCGTCGGGCTCTCCGTCATGAGTTCTCTGATCTGACCCATTCGATTCCTCCTTTCGCGGGAGGCGTACCCGACGCGCAACGCACGTAACCTCGGTAGGTGCGTGTGTGGACGATCGGGCACGGGCGCCGGCCGTTGGCGGAGCTCGTCGGGACCGTGACAGCCGCCGGCGTGGGCACGCTCGTCGACGTCCGTCGCTTTCCCGGCTCGCGCAGGAACCCGCAGTTCAACCAGGGACCCCTGCGCGACGTGCTCGACGCTGCCGGTATCGCATACCGCCACGTCGTCGAGCTCGGCGGGCGTCTGACCGGCGAGCCCGGCGAGGAGCTGTTCGACTGCATCCGGGTCCCTGCGTTCCGTAGCTACGCAGCGCGGATGCGAACCCAGATCTGGCAGGAGGCCCTGGAAAGCGCGCTCGAAGAGCCGCGGCCCTGCTTCATGTGCGCCGAGACGCCTTGGACGAAGTGCCATCGCCGCCTGATAGCCGAGCTTCTGCACGCGCGCGGGCACGAAGTGCTCCACCTGCTGGGGCCCGACGAGGCGCACCCGCACCGACCGTGGGACGTCGCGGCGATGCGCGACGGGGTTCTCTATCTCTGCGGAGAGCGGGTCGGCTAGACCATGAGCGCCAGTTGTTCGCCCCGCCGAGACGCCGTCGGCGGGCGGCCGGGCCTGTACCCCGTGACGCCGATTCCGTGTCGCTCGCGCAGGCGCCGGAAGCGCTCGCTCACCTCCTCCTGGTAGGCCCTCGGCGCATAGGCGCGGCGTCCGTACAGCTCGACGTAGCGCGGGTACAGCCACGGGTACGTCTCCTGCACCCACGGCATGAAGTGCTCACGGATGTTCTGGCGGACGTGGAGCACGATCGGCGACGCCCGCGCGACCCCGACTCGCGCGCACTCCGCCAGCACCTCGTCCAGATGCTCGTCGTCGTCGGTGAGGCCCGGCAGGATCGGAGCGACGAGTACGGCCGTCCGGATGCCGGCCTCGGCGAAGCGACCGAGGATCTCGAGCCGCCTGCGGCCCGGCGGCGTGCCCGGCTCGACCACGCGCCGAACGTCCTCGTCCAGCGTCCCCACGCTCATGGAGACGCTGACATCGGTGACTTCGTTCAGCCGTTCGAAGACGTCGAGGTCGCGGACGATCATCGTCGACTTGGTCAGCATCGACATCGGGTTCGCCGCGTCGGCGAGCGCCTCCAGCACCCCGCGCGTGAGCTCGTAGCGCCCCTCGCAGTGCTGGTAGGGGTCGGTCGCCGTGCCCATCGCCACGTGCTCTCCCTCCCACCTCGGCGACGCCAGCTCGCGCCGAAGAACGTCCGCGACGTTCGTCTTCACGACGATTT